>OJNZ01001198.1_pt1 | contig 15142 bp, 9 predicted proteins | sample 1598001 | NCBI WGS metagenome assembly OJNZ01 (sample SAMN01915225, study PRJEB22387) | human gut metagenome | isolation source: stool | host: Homo sapiens | place: USA | reverse complement strand
CACTACGTACTGGAACCGGGAATGAACGTCGTCGAAATCGCCCGGATGCTCAAACTGGGGATGCAGACGCCCGTGCGCGTTACGCTCAACTATGCCCGTACCCGCGCTTTTCTCGCTTCGCGGCTGGCCCGCCAGCTCGATGCCGATTCTGCGGAGCTGATGCGGGCGCTGACCGACCCGCAGCTCGCCCGGGAGGTCGGGACCGACAGCCTGCAGCTCTTTTCGATCTTTATCCCCAATACTTATGAATTTTATTGGACGGTTTCGCCCGAGGATTTCGTGCGCCGCATGCGCAAGGAGTACGACCGTTTCTGGACTCCGGAGCGGGATGCCGCCCGCCGACGCAGCGGTTTGAGCCGGGACGAGGTGATGACGCTGGCTTCGATCGTCACCGAAGAGACCAACAAGGCCGACGAAATGCCCCGTGTGGCGGGAGTCTATATCAACCGCCTGCGGAAAGGGATGCCCCTGCAGGCAGATCCGACGGTCAAATATGCGCTGCAGGATTTTTCGCTTCGCCGGATTCTGCACAAGCACTTGAGAACCCCTTCGCCGTATAACACCTATCTGAACAAGGGGTTGCCGCCGTCGCCGATTGCGATGCCTTCGGTCGCTGCGATCGACGGGGTGCTGAACTTCGAGAATCACGACTATCTCTTCTTCTGTGCCCGCCCGACTTTCGACGGTTATCACAGTTTCGCCCGCACGTACGGCGAACATCTGGCTAATGCCCGGGCTTATAGTGCGGAGTTGAATCGTCGGAATATTAAATAATTTCCGTATATTTGCCCTCCCTATGTTGGTTAAAATCTATACCGAGAATCCTTCCGAGAAGGAGATCGACCGGGTGGTGAACCTGCTCGAAAGGGACGGCGTGGTGATCTATCCGACCGACAGCGTCTATGCCTTCGGCTGCTCGATCCGTTCGGCGAAGGCCGTCGAGCGGCTGCGCCGGATCAAGGGGAAGGATCTCACGACGTTTTCCGTCGTGTTCGATTCGCTCGGGCAGATTGCCGATTATTGCCGAGTGGATAACGCCCAGTTCCGGTTGCTGAAACAAAATCTGCCGGGGCCTTTCACCTTCCTGCTGGATGCATCGTCGCGTATGCCGCACAAGGCACTCGAACGGCGCCGTACCATCGGGATCCGCATTCCGGACAATTTGATTCCTCGGGCCATCGTCGAGCGGTTGGGAGCTCCGCTGCTGACCTCTTCCGTGCTGGATGACGAGGAGACCGAATATATGACCGATCCGGAGTTGATCCACGAGCGGTATGGCCGGGACGTAGAGCTGGTGATCGATGGAGGTGCGGGCGATGCGGTGCCGACGACCGTCGTAGATCTGACGGGCGGTGAGCCGGAGATTTTGCGGGAAGGTAAAGGTATATTGCGGGAATAAACATATGCTAAAAATAGAAGAAGAATGACAAAATTCAAATTCTGGAACGAGGTCTGCAAGTACGGAGCGATCATCGGACTGGTCATGTCCGTGGCTTTCGTTATAGAGCAGTCCTTGATGTTGTCGGGATGGTTTTCGACGATGGGGCTGGTGTGGATCTTGGCCGCAGTCGTTTATATCGCGCTGCTTTACCGTTTCGCCAAGCGCCGCCGTGAACAGTACGGTCACGAACAGGGATTTCCTTTGAGCCGCGGGCTGGGTTTCATTCTGGCCCTGATTCTGTCGTCGGCCCTGATCAAGGGGGTGGTGGAATACCTCTATCGCAGTGTTTTCATCGGATATTCGGAGTATATCGACCGATATACTTCCGCATTGATCCGGTTCGCCGAGGACGGAAAACTTCCTGCGTCGATGGAGGGCGTATTCGCCGAAATGCTGAAAACCATACAGGAGGCGCCGGAGCCTTCCATTCTGGCTACCGTATGGGCTTCGATCTGGGGCAACCTGATCGTCGGCCTCGTCCTGGGGCTTATTTTGGCCGGTATCCTGGCGCGTGCACCCCGGCCTTTCGGTCCTCAATCCGAAGAGTAGAAGAACGATGGATACTACGCTCGACATATCGGTCGTCGTTCCGCTTTACAACGAGGAAGAGTCCTTGCCGGAGCTGGTCGAATGGATCGATCGCGTGGCTCGCGGCGAGGGTTTGTCTTACGAGGTAATCCTGGTGGACGACGGTTCCGGCGATGGTTCGTGGCGCGTGATCGAAAATCTGCACGAGCGGTTTGCGGCGGTGCGGGGGATCAAGTTCGCTCGCAACTACGGCAAATCCGCCGCCTTGTATTGCGGTTTCGCTGAAGCGCGCGGCGAGGTGGTTTTCACGATGGACGCCGACTTGCAGGACTCGCCGGATGAGATTCCGGCTCTGCGGCGTATGGTCCTCGACGAAGGGTACGACCTGGTGTCGGGCTGGAAAAAGAAGCGCCACGACCCGGCCGGAAAGCGGTGGCCGAGCAAGTTTTTCAACTGGACGGCCCGCACCGTTTCGGGAATCCGGCTGCATGATTTCAATTGCGGACTGAAGGCCTACCGCCGCCGGGTGGTCAAGGCGATCGAAGTCTATGGCGAGATGCACCGTTATATCCCGATTCTGGCCAAACAGGCCGGATTCAAGCGGATCGGCGAGAAGGTCGTCGAGCATCGCGCCCGCAAGTACGGTCATTCGAAATTCGGTATGGAGCGGATGGTGAAAGGGTATCTGGACCTCATTACGGTTTCGTTTCTCTCGCGTTTCGGCCGTTCGCCGATGTACTTTTTCGGCAGCCTGGGAACGTTGATGTTCCTTTTCGGCGGCTGTACGACGGCGTGGGTGATCGGTGCCAAGTTGTATAAACAGTGCCACGATCTGCCTGTGCGGGCCGTAACGGACCAGCCGCTTTTCTATCTTTCACTGCTGGCTGTCGTGCTCGGCGTGCAGTTATTCCTGGCGGGATTCCTGGGCGAGTTGATCGACCGGAATGCCGCAGACCGTAATAAATACCTGATCGAAAAAACATTGGATAATCAATAAACCTTGCAGAGCCTGCGATTTTCGGCAGGATTCGAAGAGGTTCGCATAAACAAAATAGAAGTTATATGATTCAACGTATTCAGACTCTGTATCTGTTGCTGGTCGTCGTACTGACGGGATTGGCCTTGTGGCTGCCGCTGGTCGATTTCACCGTTGGGGCGGACACTTGTACGCTGACCGCTTTCGGCCTGAAGGATGCCGCCGGCATCACGTTGCTGCCGACGGTGTATCTGGGGGTTGTTCTGGTTGCCGCCTGTCTGGTGCCGTTGGTGACGATTTTCCTTTTCAAGCGCCGTCTGGTGCAGATCCGGTTATGTGCCGTCGAGTTGGTGCTCCTCATCGGTGCCGGGGCGATGATGGGAATCTATTTCTACCTTTGCAACCGTTACTTCGCGGACAGTGAATTTTACTCCCATACCCTTAAAATTTCGCTCGTTTTCCCGTTGGTCTGCCTGGTTTTCGACTTGCTGGCTTTGCGGGCGATCTTCCGGGACGAAAAGCTGGTGCGGTCGCTCGACCGGATTCGCTGACCGGACGTATTTCTCGGAAAAAAGGCGTGCGGTCAAAACTGCACGCCTTTTGTGTTTATTTTGCCGGGAAAGAATACGGTTTGGTGGGGTTTTTGATACGAAATAAAAATCCGGTGTGTCGTTATATTTGATTTAACGGGATTGTAATACGAAAATAGTGTTCGAATTATTGTCGAAACAGGAAAAAATAGTATTTTTACAAAAAGTTTAAGAATAAGTGGCCTGAGTAAATATGCAAGACGATGAAGTTATTTTTAACCTATTTTTATATCACTCTAAAATTTAATTGTTTATGAAAAAGAGTAGCATTTGGAAATTGCTCTTCAGTGCATTGACCGTGTTCGCCGTGGCGGTGTTCGCGGGATGTACCGACGACAATGACGACATGGGCGCTCCCTATCTGAACGTCACGCCGGAGAACCTGACGTTCGATGCGGAGGGACAGCCCGCAGATGAGTACAACGGTACTTTTATCGTTGAAACGAACCGTCCCTGGCGTGCTATCGTCGAGGACGAACAGACTTGGGTGCGCCTTTCGGCTACCGAAGGCGAGGGCGATGCTGCCGTGACCGTTACGGTGCCCGCTTCGAACATCGGTCAGTCTGCCAAAGTGACTTTCGAGGTTTACAACTCCTACGGCGCATTGATTCAGAAGGATGTCAATGTACTTCAGGGCGAAGTGAAGCCTGCGACCGTTATTTACGGCAACAATTTCGATAAAACGCTTGCCGCGAAGGACGCGAACAATCGCTGGCCGTTCCTCGACCAGTCGGATGCTTGGCAGAATGCTACGGGCACGGGTATCGAGTCCGTAACTTATGCTTACAAGAATATGTCGGTACGCTCGTCGCAGAAAAACAGCGGCGGCTATGACGGAGCTTCGGGCCAGAACAAGATCTTCTTCGGTACGGCTCCCGCTAATTTCGACATAGATAACATTACGCTGCCTTCGGGCGAAACCAATTATCGGATTACTTTCGGTGCGAATTATTCGAAAAATAATGATGGTACTTACGATAATACTTTCAAACCCGAGTATTTCCACGTTTGGGTCGGAAACGGTACGACCTGGAAAGAGTTGAAATATGAGAAGATCGGCGGCAGCGACGAAACCGATCCTTATTGGATTCTGTTCAAGTCAGATTTTACGCTGAAAACGGCGCTGAAGGAGCTTTCGATCCGCTTTACTACCACGACGGGCGGTGAGGCTGCTAATTCCGCATTCTCGATCGACGATCTTTCGTTTACCAATGGCAACGGCGGTCAGGAGGTCGATCTCGAAGGCGGTGTGGTTCCGCCCGATCCGGGTGAGGCTACGGCCATTACCATTCCCGAGCTGATCGCACAGATGACTGATACGGAAGCTCCGGTGGATGCCAATGCAGATCGCTATCTGGACGCTGTGGTGATGAACGACGTGGCCGGTGCCAATTATACCTTCAACAAACTGATCCTCGCTACCGAGAATGCGACGGAGGCCGGTAACGGCATCACGCTCTACGGCAGTCAGGTAGAACCTTCGACGCTCGGTCTGAACAAGGGTGACAAGGTGCGCGTAACCCTTTATAAAGGACTTGCCAAGGTGGTAAATTACAGTGGTATGTACGAAGTGACGGGCGCTAAGGAAGCGACTTGGTGCAAGGTCGAGAAGACCGGTACGGTGACTTCGATTCCTACGGCGACGATCGCTGCTGCGGATCTGGCGAAATATCAGGGTATGGCCGTGACGATCGCCAATGCGTCGGTTGCCCAGGCAGGTGTTTGGGCGAGCGCCAGCGCACTCTCTTCGCATACTTTCACTGCCGATGGAGCCAATTTCACCGTATTCTGCAAGCAGAGCGATGAAAAGAACCCGAGCGTGTTCCTCGATGTTCCTTACAAGGCCGCTACGGGTAATATCTCCGGTCTGGCTGCCGTATATAAGAATAATTCCCAGCTCGTTCCGCGCAATCTGGACGACGTGGCCGCTTTCAGCGACAGCTCGACCCCGATGATTACGGGGGTAACTCCGGCCAGCCTCTCCTTCGAGGCAGCGGGAGGCGAGAAGACGCTCACGGTTTCTGTTATCAACCAGGGTGACAACCAACTTAGCGTAAGCGGACTGACCCCCCCCCTGAGCGCTACGGTCGATGGCCTGACCGTGACGGTCAAAGCCGATCCGAATACCGGTACGCAGCCCGTTAATCAGACGCTGACCATCACGTTGGCTAACGGTAACAGCAAGGATGTGCCTGTTACATTGCTCGGTGCCGGCGGCGGAGGAACCGGTGAGGTCGTTGCGTTCTCGATCACGGATATTAAGGCGGATAATGCGGATCTCCCGACCAATGGTTACGGTTCGCAGGTTGTCGCTACGCCCAGTACTTGGGTTAGTTGGACCGTTGGCGGTATCGAGTTCACGGGTGTGAAAATCTGTGAATCGCCCGCTTCCAACGGCTCGATCATTCAGATGCAGGGTAATGACTCCGATGCGGCTAAACAGGCGAGGCTGCAAAACGTGACGCCGATCGACGGGATGTCGAAGATCAAGATCGTTTTCCGGTCGTATCCGAATAAGAGTGGCAGCTACTACAACCCGGGATATACGATGACCGTTGCCGGGGCTGCTCAAACTCCTGTGGAAACATACACGGATAAGAGCGGTTACAGAGAGTATGTACATGAGTACGATCTGGCCGGTTTGGGTGCTGATTCCTTTGTGCTCGACAATAATAAGGTCGGAGCCTTGTATATCGAATCGTTCGAGATTACCAAATAGTTTTTAATATGCTGGATACCGACTCTTGGAGGGATCATCCCCTCCAAGAGTTTGGTTTCTCGGATAGTTTTTTATAGTTTACCGATGATGTCGATGTTCAGATATTGTGAGAAGGGATGGAAATGGCTGTTCCTGACGATGATTGCGCTCTCTGTCGTAGCTTGCGGCGACGATACGGACGATTTTTGGGGTTCTGCCGTATGGCGGACCTCTTCGACGGTCGGAGCTGCGGAGGGTTCGGCCGCCATACAGATTGAGGGACCTGTCGGCGCCGGATGGCGTGCCGAAATCAAGGACGGAGGTGCTTGGTGCTCGTTCAGGCTCAACGATCCGACGGTCCTCGTGAAGGAGGGCACCGTACAGAGTTCGAACATCAGCAATATCCTGGACGTTTATTATACGCGGAATACCGGGAGCGGGGAACGTTCGGCGACCATCGAATTCGAATTTCTCGGCGGAGAGCCGCAGGTGCTCGTGCTGACGCAGTTTTCGGCCTCTTCGACCAACGATCCCTACGACGAGGGGCATGCGACGGCTTGGGCGGAGCTGCCGGAAAAAAAGACTGATGAGAATTTTATTTACGTCAGCCACTTCGCTTCACTCAATAACCGTACCGTGCGCAACTATTCGTTCTGTTACGACAAGACGCTGCACGTGGCGCATTGGGTAGCTTATCCGCTGCACTCGGTGTACAGAGGATCGATCGACCGTACCAACGATTTCCAGTACGATCCGAAGGTCGATTATTCGTATCAGCCCAATCTGGTCGAAAGATCCTATACGGGAAGCTATGATCGGGGACATCAGCTCCCTTCGGCGGACCGTACGGCTACGCGGGAGTTGAATCTCCAGACGTTCTATGCGACCAACATGACTCCGCAGCTCAATCGGCTCAACCAGGATATGTGGGCCAATCTCGAAGCCAAGGTGCGTGCGCAGATATGCAGCGACACGCTCTACGTGGTGACAGGTTGCTATTATGCCAATACCAATACGACGACGACCGACCGTGACGGGAAAGTTTGTCCGGTCCCGACGAATTATTTCAAGGTATTGCTTCGCACGCGCACCGGTACGACGGGCAAACGTATCGCGGACTGTTCGGCCGACGAATTGAAGGCGATCGGATTTTGGGTGGATCAGAAAAGTTACGGCGACATTCAGCCGCCTGCGTCCATTTGCATGAGCGTGGCGGAGATTGAAAAGAAAACCGGTTTTACGTTCTTTCCCAATATTCCCGAGTCGGCTGCGAAATCCGTAAAGGCACAAAACTCTCCGAGCCAATGGGGAATCCAAAACTAATTTGACTTATGAAAAAACGACTGATTTTTACAGGACTGCTGTTTGTGCTGTTCGCAGCCTGCTGTTTCGCGCAGAAACCGTACAAGGTGGTCTTTTACAACTTGGAGAACTTTTTCGATACGATCAACGATCCTGAGGTCAATGACGACGAATTCACACCGGAAGGACCTAAAAAATGGAATTCTGTCAAGTATGTGAAGAAGTTGGGCAATACCGAAAAGGTGCTTTTCGACATCGCCGGTATCGATAAGGATTATCCGATCGTGATCGGCGTATCGGAGGTGGAGAACCGCTCGGTGCTCGAAGATATCATCGCTACGCCGAAGATGGCTCCGGGCAATTACCGGATTTCGCACTACGACTCTCCCGAAGCTCGCGGTGTGGACGTCGCTTTTATGTACCGTCCCGATGTCTTCAAGCTGGAGGGCAGCGCACCGATCCGCACGCAGATTCCTTCGCTTCCGAATTTCAAAACCCGCGATATTTCGACCATGTGGGGTACGATCGACGGCGAACCGTTCTTCTTCATGGTGGCTCACTGGCCTTCGCGTCTGGGCGGCAAGGACGCTTCGGAGTTCAAGCGTATCGCCGTCGGCGAGCAGATGCGTCGAATCGCCGACTCTGTCCTGAAGGTCAATCCTGCGACCAAGATCGTGGCGATGGGCGACTTCAACGACGATCCGACCGATCAGAGCATGCTCGAAGGATTGGGTGCCAAGCCCAAGACGAAGGAGCTTCAGCCGGGCGATTTCTTCAGTCCGTTCCACGCCGTGCTGCGTGCCGGTATGGGAACGCTGGCTTACGGCGACGCCTGGAATCTCTTCGACAATATCGTGGTGTCGGAGAATCTGGTCAATGCGAAGCCCGGCGAGCTACGGCTGGTGCGTGCTCCGGGATCGAAGTACTACGGGAATGTTTTCAAGCGTAACTATATGATCCAGCGGGAGGGGCAGTTCAAAGGCTATCCTTTGCGCACGTACGTCGGAAACAATTTCCAGGGCGGTTACAGCGATCACTTCCCCGTTTATATCTACATCGGTAAATAAATACCTTAACTTGAAAGGATATGAAAATAAAAAGTTTACTAATTTTTGTATTTACCCTGATGTCGTTGACTGCGTTCGCTCAGAGCGGCGGTATCAAGGGCAAGGGCGTTTCCCGCGAGGGACGTGTCGCGGTGGACGGGGTGAAGGTTTCGGTCACTCCCGGTGAAATGACTGCCACGACCGACGGCCGAGGTGGTTTCGTGATCGAGAATGTCGAGCCCGGCGAATATACGTTGCAGTTCGAGGCTCCCGAATTCGAGCCTTTGACGCTCGTGGTGCGCGTGGACAAGATGGTGCGCGACATCAATACGGTGATTCTGGTCCCCGAAGTGCTTTCGACCGTAATGGACGATTCGATCTTCGCAGAGTTCGACACCGAGAGCGGCAACGATGCGCAGTCGCTGCCTTCGTCCCTTTCGGCTTCGAAGGACGTTTTCAACAACATCGCTTCCTACCGGTTCAGCGAGATGCGTTTCAACGTGCGCGGTTACGATTCGCAGTATTCGGACGTTTACCTGAACGGTATTCGCTTCAACGACGCTATGACGGGCTATACGCCCTGGTCGTTGTGGAGCGGTCTGAACGACGCTACGCGCAACCAGGAGATCACCAACGGTTCGGTCATGTCGGATTACGGCGTGGGTAGCATCGGCGGTACGACCAACATCAACGCCCGTGCTTCGCAGGTGCGCCAGGGACTTCGCGTGAGTCTGGTGAACGCCAATTCGATGTATCGCTTCCGTGCCATGGTGACCTATGGTTCGGGTCTGCTGGACAACGGCTGGTCCTATGCGTTGTCGGTATCTACCCGTCAGGGCGGCAACTCCTACGTGGACGGCGTCTATTACAACTCCTACGGATATTTCGCTTCGGCCGAGAAGATTTTCAATTCGCGTCACCGGTTGGGCTTCACGATTATGGGTGCTCCCACCGAGCGCGGTGCGCAGCAGGCTTCCACGCAGGAGGCTTACGATCTGGTCGGCAACAACTATTACAACCCCAACTGGGGCTACCAGGACGGCAAGATGCGTAATGCGCGCGTGCGTAACAGCCACGAGCCGATCGCTATGATCAACTATACGTTCGATCCCAATGAGCATACCCAGTTCAACCTGGCCACTTCGTTCCGTTTCGGTAAGAACGGTTATTCGGCGCTGACGTGGTACGACGGTGCAGACCCCCGTCCCGATTATTACCGCTATATGCCGAGCTACAAGTTGCTGAACGCTACCGACCTGGAGGCCGCTTCGATGGCTGCCGCCAGTCTGGCGGATCAGTGGATGCGCAACGTGGGTAATATCCGCCACTTCGACTGGGACGAAATGTACCAGACCAACATGAATTTCCGCAATGCCGAGGATGAAGCGATATACGGTCCCGGCGCCCGTTCGAACTATATCATCGAGGAGCGCCATACCGACCAGTTGGACTGGAACCTCGCCGCGCAGATCAGCCGAATCTATAAGGATAACTCCCGTCTGACGGCCGGAGCCAACGTCCGCATCAACCGCACGTGGTACTACGACGAGGTGAAGGACCTGCTCGGCGGCGACTACTATGTGGATGTCGATAAATTCGCACAGCGTGACTTCGGCGATCCGATCATGGCGCAGAACGATATGGATTATTATAACCAGTACGGTCATGCAAGAGCCGTGCGGGAGGGCGACAAGTTCAGCTACAACTACAAGGCGCATCTGCGCTCCGGCGGTGTGTGGGCCACTTATGCCGCTCGTTTCGGCGGGTTCGGCATGAAGCTGGGCGCCGAGCTCGGCGGAGTCTCGATGTGGCGTGACGGTCTCTGGCGCAAGGGTCTCTTCCTGGACAATTCGAAGGGCAAATCGGAGAAGTTGGAATATTTCGTATATAAGGCCAAAGGTAATTTCGACTATGTCATCAATGCCAACCATACTTTTGAACTCAATGCCGTGGCGATGCAGAATGCTCCTGCGTTCCAGTCGGCCTTCGTTTCGCCCCGTACGCGTAATTCGGTAACTCCGGGTCTGACGACCGAGAAGGTTTACGGCATCGACGCTTCGTACAACCTGCGTTACGGTGACTACAAACTCCGTGTTTCGGGCTACTACACGAAAGTATATGACCGCTCGAAGGTGATCTCCTTCTACGACGATGTGCTGAAGACCTACACCAACTTTGCGATGAGCGGTATCGACGAGCAGTATTTCGGTCTGGAGGTCGCCGCTTCGATTCCGATCTACAACGGTTTGTCTTTGAACGGTGCGATCAGTTGGGGTCAGTACACTTACACGTCGAACCCCAATTACGTGCAGATTGCCGATAACAGCGCCGAGCCGTTGAGTTCCGGTACGGTTTACTGGAAGGACATGCGTGTGGAGAGCACCCCGCAAACGGCCATGAATATCGGTTTGTCGTACCGCGGTCCTCATAACATCTACGCATCGATCGATCTGAACTATTACAACAATATGTATCTGTCGATGAACCCGCTTTACCGTACGGACGAGGTGCTGTTGCCTACGATGACGGACGAACAGATCCGGGAGCTGCGCAGTCAGGAGAAGTTCGATTCGGCTTACACCTTGAGTGCGAGCATCGGTAAGAATTTCTACATTCAGCGTCGTTATACGCTCGGCTTCAGTTTGCAGGTGAATAACATCCTGAACAACCAGAATATCAAGACCGGCGGTTACGAGCAGATGCGTGTGCAGGGCATTAAGACCGGCAAGGAGATCACTTCCTACCAGAAGTTCGCTCCCAAGTATTTCTACCTGTTCGGCACCACTTACTACCTGAATGTCTATTTCCGTTTCTAACGGCTTAACGAATTAATATTGTGAAGAATATGAATAGAATAGCAACCATATTTCTGGCGGTGACAGCAAGTTTGTTCTTCGTCGGCTGTTATAACGATTTCGATACGCCGGCTCCTGCGAAGGTATGGACGGATGCGGACTTCAGCGACAGTAAAATCATTTCGATCAAGGAGCTGAAGGATATTTTCGAGGAGGCTTATCCCGGGACCAGCGGTATCGGCCAGTCGCTGACCATTACCGACGACTTGGTGATTCGGGGCAAAGTCATTTCCAGCGACCAGGCCGGTAACGTCTATAAGTCGATGTACCTGTACGATGAAAGCTGCCAGTCGGCCATCGAAATCAAAGTGACTTCGGGATATTACATTACCTATGCTCCCGGTCGCCTGGTTTATATCCGTTTGCAGGGTCTGGTGCTGGGAAATTACCGCACGATGCTCAGCGTGGGTGTCGCATCGACCAATTCTAATTATGCCAACGGCAATATGGAGGACCGCAATACCTTGGAAGAGCATGTCAAGCTCGGCGAATTGATCGGCTTGACGGCGGCCGATACTTTGGTGGTTACTCCCGCTTCCTATTCGACGCTGACGGATGAGTCGCTGGGGCGTTTGATCCGTTTCGAAGGGTTGGAAAGCAAGTTCGGCAAGGCCGGCTGGGGGTATAAAAATACATTCCCCAACTACTTCGCCAACAGTCCCTCCTACGATGTGAATTCTCCGGGTTGGACCGATATCAACGATTGGGCTACCTGGGCGACGAAGCGGGTCGATGAGCTTACGCACGAGAGTACGTTCTATTATGGCTCTGCCTGGTTCACCTATGGCGACATCAACACCCTCGCAGGCAATTATGTCGTACGTTCGAGCGGTTATTGCCGTTTCCGTGACGAGAAAATACCTGCGGACGGTTCCGTGGTGAACATTACCGCGATCTATACCAAGTTTTCGCAGGGCAGCGATGCGACGGCGGCCTATCAGTTGTTGCTGAACAAGGCGTCCGACGTGGTCGTGACTTCGAAATAGCCGCAGTTTGCAGTTGAAATCGCCGGGCCTCATCTTTTTGATGAGGCCCGTTTTTTATTCTTTATGCGGTTGCGATTCCGCTCGTATTGTCCGCGAAGGAGCTGCCTCCGGTCTTATGAGGCATAAATTTCAGGGAAGAGCAGTGCGCGGAAGTCGGAGCGCATGATCTTGTCCCGTTACTGTTTTTCCTGCCTGCCGGGGAGCCGGTTGCCGTATGTCCGAAAAAAGCAAGACATTGTTCGGATCGTTCTTTTGCTGCAAGTTGGCAGGCTGTCGCACCGGGGGACCTGCTGTCCGCATAATGCGATTCCGACTGCCGGGAAGGGGCAACGTGATCGGCAGAGAGCTGTCCGCAAACGGAAGAGCGTCGCCGAAACGGAGAATTCGATGCGAAGTGCGGAATCGGAAAGCATGGCGGGGTATGACATAACGTCGTTCGTGGAGTTTGGTTCCGCGTCTGTTTTCCGGAAACGGATACGATTCCTGTGCGTGGACGATCTTCCTGCATTGCAGATAGGAGCGGAAAAGGAAACATCCGTGAACAGGAGTCCGAAACCAAAGAAAACCCCCGAACCGGTGAGAGTTCGGGGGTAGTAGTGAATAAAACCTGTTATTGATGATTATTCATCTGCTTCGGGTTGAGCTTCGGGACGCATGGTGACCTGTATTACGTTGCCGCTGTCGAGGAGCTTCTTCGCCAGGTCGCGGATCTCGTCGTAAGTGATGCTGTTCAGGGTCTTTTCGTAGTCGGCGAGCAGATTCTGCTTGTGACGGTTGTAGTCGTCGATCAACCCGAACCAGGTGCCGTTATTTTCGAGCGTATTCTTGAATTGCTTGACCAAGTATTCGCGGGAGTCGTTGATGTCTTTGGCTTCCGGTCCTTCAGTCGCGATTTTCTCGATTTCATCGAAAACGATCGGCACGAGTTCGTCGGCCATCTCCTCGTTGGTGTCGAACTGTATTTGCAGGAGGGCCTGTTTTTCGGGACGATACGAGAGAGTATAGCTTACCTGTACTCCGTACGTGCCGCCTTTCTCCTCGCGGATGGATTTCAGGTAACGGTTGTTCAGGGCCATGTTAAGCAGCAACATGGTTTGCTTGTTGCGCAGCGTGTAGTCCGCATCGCTCGAGAAGAGCAGGAACTCCGAAACTTTCGGCTGCAGCATCGGGGTGCGGAAGTCGTTCACGACCTTGCCTTTGGCTGTGCGGAGTTTGTCGTCCGTGAACTTAAGCACGTGTTTCGAGGTGGGAATCGAACCGATATATTTCTCGACCAACGGCTTCAACGTTTCCAAATCCACGTTGCCTACGAAGGTGAACGTAAAGCTGTTCGCACCCGGGTAGAGCGTTTTGAAGGTTTTCGGCAGATTTTCGAACGAGATGCTTTCCAGGGCCTCGATCGTCAGCGGCTGCTGACGCGGATTGTCGCTGTAAAGCGTTTTGATCGTTTCTATCTGCATGATGTAGTCGGGATTCGAGGTCAGGTTCTGGACGTATGCCTTGTAGCTGTCCATCGTCGTGTTGAAATCCTCCTCCGAGAAGCGGGGACTTGTGAAGTTCTGGTAGAGCAGTTGGAGCATCGTTTCGATGTCTTTGGGCGAGCAGTAACCGCTCATACCGTTGCTGTAGTTATTGACGTACAGGTTGATTCCGGCTTTCTTGCCTGCGAGCTGCTTGTTCAGTTCGATTGCAGAGAATTTGCCCACCCCCGACTGGGCCGCGATGACCGGAAGGAATTCACCCTCCTTCACCTCAGTATCGGCAAGCTGCGACATCCCGCCGTCAGCCTGTACCTGCAGCAGGACTTCGTCCGCCTTGAGTTGGGTCGGTTTGACGATGATCTTCACACCGTTCTTGAGAATCCATTCGGTCGTTCCGAGATCCTCGTTGTATGCGGTCTTTTTCACGGGCGAGCCTTTCAGCTTGATATCTGCGGGGATCAGAGGCTCGCTGACGGTATTGTCCTGGTAAGCCTCGACGTCGGATGCCATGACCTCGCTGCGGATGGCCAGAAGTTCGGCTTCGGTCGGCTCGGTCAGTCCCTCTTTCTTCGGTACTTCGACGGTGATAACCTGGTTTTCAGGTGTCAGAAGTTGTTTTACCCAAGCATTCACATCGTCGAGGGTCAATGCTTCGAGGTATTGTTTGTCGAGGTTGTACTGCGTTTCGGCATCTGCCATAGCGGTATTTTTCTTGTAATTCGCCAGGTAGGTTTGAACATATTGTCCGTTCGTAAGGTCGTTCCGATTGGCATAGGTAGCCTCGGCCTGACGCAGGAATTCAGCTTTCGTACGATCGAATTCGCTCTGTGTAAAGCCGTAACGCTTCATCTTTTCCATCTCTTCGAGGATAGCTTTGTAACCGCAGAGCAACTCTCCGTCTCGAGTTTGTACGGCGACCATCGTGAGATCTTGGGTCGGATTCACTCCCAGTATGTTGCCTGAATCCATCCCGGCACTCAGGAACGGAGCATCGGGCTGCATGGCGATTTCATTCATGCGATCGTTCGCCATGGCACTTGTGTAGGAGTTGAGTACATCGTACATTTGGCTAATTATCAGGTTGTTGTATTGCTTGGGGAGAGCGGGTCGTTTGATGAAGAGCTGCATGACCGAAGCCGTCATTTCGGGATCGGAAAAGATGCTGACGATGGGTTCTTCGTTTTCAGGAACTAGGTAAGCCTCTTTCTGCGGGGCATCTGCAGGGGAAACCGGAATATC
>OJNZ01001192.1_pt1 | contig 15214 bp, 9 predicted proteins | sample 1598001 | NCBI WGS metagenome assembly OJNZ01 (sample SAMN01915225, study PRJEB22387) | human gut metagenome | isolation source: stool | host: Homo sapiens | place: USA | reverse complement strand
TCGATAAATTGAGATTTGAACAGCACTGAATGGCAAATTTTGATTTATCGCTCTGTCGTAAAAAATCTAAATACTCCCGTTGTTTCTCTTCTGGTGGGCATATCACTTTGAGCCCAGCAAGTTTATCAAGAGAAATATATGTTACGGTTGTTTTGTTTGTCACCTCATCAAGTGTCTTCAGGAAGCCCTCTTCAGCAAACAAAGCAGCCGTGAATTCAGGTAATAGTCTGCAGTCACATTTTGCCTTGAGCCAACTGATCATGCCGTCTTGGAAATAGAAGGCATCATCATCGGCAAGAATGTAGCATTTTCCTATAGTCCCGCGTGACGTCACTAGAATGTCTCCCGCTTTAGGAACAAGCCCTGATTCTTTCAATTCACAATATTTCTGCTCGGAAATAAAAACTGTCGGATGGCTTTCCCCAGTATTTATTCGTTCAAGGACATCTCCTACCTTCAAAAAAGGAATGCCACTTGTAGTCAATTCCTTTGCATATATTCTCTTGCTGGATTTGACATCGTATAACTCTCTGATCTCATACGATGGCCATGCCGACAGATTGCTTGTCACCGTTTCGGTTCTCCCAAACATCTCGATAAATTGAGATTTGAACAGCACTGAATGGCAAATTTTGATTTATCGCTCTGCTGAACGAAAGGTTCGATTTGTTTCTGAACTTCTACTGGAGGCAATGGTATTACTAAACCTCTCAGATTCTGTTTAGAAATATTTGGCATAGAGCCAGTGGTTCCGTTTGCTAAGCTACTGATAACCGTTCGGTATAACGGATGGTTGATAAGCTGGTGTAAATATTCTGCACGAATATTATTTTGTAGCACTAATCTGAAAATCAGGTCGGGTAACATCAATTTGCAAGGAGTTTCCTTCACCAATACCGTCATTCCTACATATTCCAATGTGTTTTTTCGTGAAAAAAGCAAGTCTCCAGCATGAACTTCTACTTCAGGAGAAAAAAGGCTATCTGCCGGTAGTTGTTTGTTTTCGGTTGGAATATACTCTCCATATGTTACTGCGCTGAGTTTCAAAACCGCTGGGTGTATCCCGGTTCGAGGATAATTTTCACAGTTGATACTTTTTCCGCTATCGATTCTTATCAAACACTCTTCAAGTTTAACAAGTGGCCACCCCATAGAGTTTTGTACTGGATTCCCAAACATCTCGATAAATTGAGACTTAACGAGCTCATCCGTAGCGGCAATCAGCTTTTTATACGCCTCTTTTGTATCATTTAGTGACCACAGGACTTTGGCTAGTTTGCGCTGCGTGTCCAAATCCGGTAATTCAAATTCTTGATTCTTTAAATCACTCCAGTTTACTGTAGGTGACAGCGATCCAACCGAGATCCGTATAGCTGTATCAAAAAAATAATCCGATGCTATAAAAAGGGGGAAGAAATCCTTGTCGACTACAGCTTCCCTTGGCCTAAATATCATGCCATGAGCCGAAAATGCTCCATCGTGAGGAGCAATCGCAGCACGCCTCAAATAAGCATTTCGCTTTCCAAATAATACGTCACCTTCATGCATGACTATTTTGTCGCCCTTAATCGGAACTGCACTACCCCAGCGAGAAACGTGTAAGCAACCGGGATCCAAGTGCTCGAGTCCAATATAGGTTGATGTATCAATATCGTCAGCTTTAACTTTTTCCTTGCAGTTGATTGCAATCTGCTCAAATCGATATTTCGCCATTATGCACACCTCCTTACAGAAGCGGTGTGACGGAAGAAATTATTGCGTTTACTGGGCCCGATAAATTGAGAATTGCAAACAGATTATCCAATGTACTTGCGGTGAGATTCCTTGACGTTGTTCTGGTTCACCATAGCATATTGTAGTGTTGTATCAATGCTCTGATGGCCGAGAAGTTGCTGAACCTGCTCAATCGGCATGCCCTTGTCAATGGCCATTGTGGCAAGCGTCCGTCGAAACTTGTGCGGATGCACCTTATGAAAACTCAGTTCACGGCCAATTTTGCGGAGTCTTATCTCCACGCCGCTGATCTGAAGTCGGTCAAATGGCTTCAGCAAAGATATGAACAATGCCTCATTTGTGTCAGTGCGCTCGGCCAGATAGCGCTGCAGGTGAATTTTAGTCCGGGCATCAAAGTATACTTTGCGCTGTTTATTTCCCTTACCGAAAACGAGACATTCCCGGTTTTCAAAGTCCACATCACTGCGATTGAGTTTTACAAGTTCACCAACGCGGATGCCGGTTGAACACAGAAGATCAATCATAGCTAGATCGCGTGTATTGTCACAATGATCACGCATTAGCTCTAGTGATTCATCTGAGTAGGTTTCCTTAACTGTTTTTCCGGTTTTTACCTTATGAATTCTCCGTACTGGGCTTTTCACGATATAATCCTCATCTTCGAGCCACGCAAAGAAAGATGAGAGAATACGTCTCACATTATCTAGGGTAACTTTGCTCACGGTTCCTCGACGCTGGTAGGTGTCAAGGTAGGAACGCAGATCTCCAGTTGTAATCTGGCACTCCGGCTTGTCGATATTCTCCAACATATTTCGAATTGTGGATTCATAGTAGCGGAGGGACTTTTCAGAGCACCCCTCGACACGCTTTGCAGATATAAAAACCGGCAACATGCTGTTCTTATTGTGCGTGTATTCGGCTGATGATGGTTCTAAGGGTGACAGGTGCTTTGTCAGCACCTCCGAAAGCTGTTTCATTTGGGCTTTGTCCAGGATACCAATCATATCGTTCTGGATACTAATTACAATTTGGCTGATCATGAGTGTTTCCTCCTTTTCGTTATCCTCCGTTTCCAGTGTCTCCACGAGCCGGAGGAAACCTCATGACCCCATTTTTTAGCCGAGATTCTCGGCAATGATGCGCTTATATGTGGCGTTCAGCTCCGCAAGAGCCTGTTCCAGTTCAAATTTTGATTTATCGCTCTGCTGAACAAAGGCAATATACTCGTCTTGGAGCGATGTAGGAAGAAGCGGTAACATGAGCGAGGACACAATTGGCACATTGATGTTCATCATCGTTACGCCCACAGCCTTATTTTCAATAACCTTTCTGAATGATGGACTGGCAAGCATCCTCTGTAAAAAATAAGGCCGGATTTTCCCATTCGGACGGATTATCATACTGCCTGTACCACAAAGCATGCCAGAGACAGTTACAACTGCACAACGTCCCATTTCTCCGCGTCTACCAAGCACAACATCTCCTTTTTCAAGTTGATATGTTGAAAGCAAATTGTATTTTTCATCAGATACTGTCAGCTCCTGGTCTGGAACAATTTTCCCGTCAATGATATGTGAAGGATTGACCAGAGCGTGTCCGCCCTCAATGTAATCTTCTTTATGAAGTAAAGAGCCAAAAGGTCCGATGCGAATATCTGCAACGCTATCCAATCGCACGATCGGCCAGCCTTTTTCGTTTGTTACCGGATCACCAAACAGCTCCATAAATTGAGATTTCACAAGTTCGTCCGTGGCTGCAATCAATTTCTGATAGGATTTTTTCGTGGTATCCATAGCCCACAGGAGCTCCGCGAGCTCGCGCTGTCTATCCATACTGGGTAATTCAAACTCATAGTTTTTCAGATGCTCCCACTTAACACGGGGAGAGAGGGAACCGGCAGACTTGCCAACAGCAAAGCTAAACAAGCCATCGTTCTGAATGATGAATGGAAGGAGTTCAGGAAGAATGCGATCCGGAATGGCTTCAATAACTGTGATGTCTCCTGAGCATATACCATCGAACGGAGCAACGGCAGCTTTCCTGAGGTATGCTCTGCGTCGGCCAAACAGGACGTTACCCTTACGGAACACCTTTGTGAAGGTGTTATCACTATCCTCATCCCATGCGGTGAGAGTCACTTCCTCCGGGGTCAGATGCTCAAGGCCGACAATGGGATATCCGTCCTTGCTGCCCCCACAAGTTTCCTTGTGCTCGATAGCAACATCGCCCAATTTCACTTTACTCATTCTTTTCAGCCTCCTTTCCCAGCATAGCATTCAGCTTCGCATAGCTTAGCTTCATCATTTCAGATGCCGCTCTCCAACTGTCATAATGTTCCTGAACGGAACGAGAGTCGATTTCTTCTTCGTTCACTTCCGGCTTGACATACAGCGGAATGCTGAGAGAGTAGTTGTTGTCGGCAATATCTTGAATGGTTGCAACTCTAGCAAAATCGCCATCATCGCAGTAGTTTTTGTAAGCAGTTGCAATGCGCTGAATATGTTTGTCTTCGAGATAGCTCTGTGCATTCTTGCGCTCAACCTCGTTTATGGCATTGATGAAAAGCACCTGTCCACGGCGTTCCGGCCGCTTGGTCATACGGCAAATCATGATGCAGGCTTCCATCGGTGAGTTATAGAACAAGTTCGGCCCAAGGCCGATAACACATTCAACTCTGTCGCTTCGGACAAGCTTCTCACGCATCGCACTTTCCTCATTACGGAAAAGAACTCCGTGTGGGAACAGAATAGCGCATCGGCCGGTATCTTCTTTGAGGCTTGCAATAATGTGCTGAAGGAATGCATAATCAGCACGGCCCTGCGGAGGAACACCCAAAAAATTGCGTCCGTATTTGTCACTCTCAAAGGCAGCGCGATCCCATTGGCTAATGGAATAAGGTGGATTTGCTAGGCAGAGATCAAACTGCTGTAATTTCTCGTTTTCAATAAACGCGGGAGCAGCAAGTGTGTCTCCGTTTACAATGCTGAAATCCTTGACTCCATGCAGGAACAGGTTCATCTTGCCAATAGCAGAAGTCAGTGCATTGATTTCCTGGCCATAAACCGCCACATTGCGCCATTCTTTACCCTGCGCTTTCAGATACGCTATGGCTGAAATGAGCATACCTGCACTTCCACAGGTCGGATCGTATATGGACTCGCCAGACTCAGGTTTCAGCATTTCTGTCATTAGATGGACAACAGTACGGTTGGTATAGAACTCCTGTGCCGTATGTCCACTGTCATCGGCAAATTTCTTGATCAGGTACTCATATCCCTGACCGAGTTCATCCTCAGGGCAGTTGGCAATGGACAACGTTTTTGTGCTGAAATGCTCCAGCAGGTCTTTCAAAAGTCTATCTGGAAGACGGTTTTTATTGGTCCAAGCCCCATCACCGAAGATGCCCTGAAGCTTTTCGGAATTTGCATTTTCGACCTTCCTGAAAGCCTCAACAATAGCTACGCCAACATTTTCTGAAACGGCACGAACATCGTTCCAATGGTATCCTTTAGGAACGATAAAAGTATGAATCTCATCCTCATCAAATTCAGCTGCGTCATCGCCGTATTCAGCGATGGCTTTGGCTGTTTCCTCGTCGTACACATCACAGATGCGCTTGAAAAAGAGGAGCGGAAAAATGTACTGCTTATAGGCGCCGGCATCAATGTTGGTCCTAAGTAGAACCGCAGAGTTCCAAAGGTAGGACTGCAGTTCTTCAATGGTTATTCTCTTACTCACTGACGTAGCCTCCCTTCAGCAGCAGTTCTCTCATCCGGGTTTCGGCCTTGATCATCTCGTCATAGGCTTCGAAGTACTGTCTGCGGATTTCCTCCGGCGGAACTGTTTCTTGTTCCTTCTTTTCGATATAGTTGTTGATTGCCAGAGAATAGTCCTTTTCTCGAATGTCAGCAATCGTGACGATCTTGACCTTTTCGACCACATCCTCATAAGCGGTGTAGTAATCGAAAACAGTTTGAATATCGGCTTCTGTCATGATGTTCTGCGCACGTTGCGGAGTGTAGATCCCGGAACCGTCGATCATGCAAATGAGGCCTCTGTGGGAGACGGCCTTGTTGTTGTTCAGGAAAAGGATACAAGCGGACACTCCGGTCGAGTAAAATACGCCACTTGCCATTGTGATAATAGCTTCCAGCTTATCCGATTCAACGAGTTGCTTGCGGATTCCGCCCTCCTTGCCGCTTCTGAACAGGACTCCTTGCGGGAGCACCACAGCGCAGCGTCCGGTTTTCGGATTCATCGACTTAACCATGTGCTGTAGCCATGCAAAGTCACCGTTGGAATCAGTCGGGCAGCCCCAAATGTTACGACCGTAGATATCGCTGCTGAATTGTTCGGAGCCCCAGTTCTTCAAAGAGAAGGGAGGATTTGCTACAACACAATCAAAGGTTTGCAGAGAACCTCTTTCCAGATAATTGGGTGCGCGAAGTGTATCGCCCTGTGTGACTTTGAAGTCTTTAGCTCCGTGCAAGAACAGGTTCATTCGCGCGATTGCGGAGGTCGCAAGATTCTTTTCCTGACCATAGATGCGGCCATAAGTGAGCTTGTCACCATGCATGAATCGGATGGCCTCGATTAGCATCCCGCCCGTTCCACATGCCGGATCGTACACGGTTTCGCCAGCTTTGGGAGCCAGCAGCATAATGAGCAGCTTAACGATAGACCGAGGGGTGTAGAACTCACCAGCATTTTTCTTTGACAGGTCTGCGAATTTCTTAATCAAGAATTCATAGCTGTCGCCCATGACATCGGCAGAGTAATTGTTGTTGCCGACTTTGAGCTTGGACATGTGCTCAATGAGGTCTTTTAATCTCTCGTCCGAGAGTTTTGTTTTGTCTGTCCAGTTCGCATCATCAAAGCTGCTAAAGACCCCACTCAGGGTATCTGGGTTTGCCCTCTCGATACCATTCATTGCGTTGACGATAGCAACGCCGACGTTTTCGCTTGCCTCACGAACATCCTGCCAGTGACATCCATTCGGGATGACAAAGCGATGGTTTTCAGCGAAGCTCGCATATTCCTCATCGCCACCGGATTCCTCAAGGGCTACCTGTGTTTCTTCGTCATAGACATCGGAGAGCCTTTTGAAAAATAGAATCGGTGTCACATAGCTCTTATACTCATCCTGATTGATAGGACCACGCAAAATGTTGCAGGCCTCAAACAGGTGGGAAAAGAGCTTTTGACTTGTCGTTTCTTCAGGATGTGCTGTGCTGGCGTCCAGTTCAAGATCAGCAACATCCATAGCTGATTCTATCATCTCTGCACGACCTCCCGTTTTTACTTTCTTACCGGTAGATGGCGGAATGCCCACGCTTCCAATATCATTCTTTTTCTCGGTCTTCGCTGGATACCGGTTTTCGAATTCCAGCAAGATTCTAAGAAGCCGTTCGTCCAAAAAGGTAAGAGCATGCTTCCTAATGCTGGTCGGCACACCGTAGTAGGCTTCGGCAACAGAACCGGTAATAGCAGCGAGTGTATCACTATCGCCGCCGATTGATATGGCATTTCTTATTGCATCCTCGAAATCGGTCGATTCAAAAAAAGCCTCCAAAGCCTGTGGGACGGTATCCTGGCAGGTCTCGTTGAACTGGTAGTTTTCCCGGATGCTATTAAGAGTAAAGCCCAGCGGATAGTAGTTCTGTATTATGTAATCTTGTATCTCAATCAGGCTCTTTCCGGTTCGGGCGAGGAACACCGCTACAGCAGTAGCTTCAGCTCCTTTCAAGCCCTCAGGATGGTTATGTGTGACTTCGGTAACAGCTTTTGAAAGCTGCTTGACTTCATCGATAGTTTTTCCAACATAACCACACCCGCTGACCCTCATTGCTGCTCCATTGCCGTAACTATTATAAGGCATCGGATTGTCGGAATACATCCAGCGTCGGAATGAACCGCCGTAGCCGCAGAGAGGATAAGGGCGGCCAACATCCTGCATGGAGTGCACAGCCTGTTCACTCAAATCGCTATAGTCTGCTTTGCATTTCATAAGAGCGTCACAGACAGCTAGTGACATCACGGAATCATCGGTGAAAAAGCATTTGTGCGTGAGCAGGTCGAAATCCTTTGACCTGTGGTTATGCCATTCGAAGCGTGATCCGACGATATCACCAATTATTGCACCAATCATCTAAAAACCTCGTTTTCAAAGGATTAATAATACTGCTCGATATAGTTATAAGCTTTGTCAAAAACATCTTTGTCTTTAATCTTATATTTGATCCAGACGACGCTACGCAGGGCTTTCTTGACTTCCTGCTTACCGGCGGTCGTGCTCTGCCAACCATCAAAGCGTACAATTTTAACAATGCTGTCAATGTCAGCCACAATGCGCTCAACAATAACCGGAGTACTCTTATTCTTGACTCCATTAAAGAGTTCAGTAAGCGCGGCAATACCTTTGTCAATTTCCTGTTCCGGTACCACTTCTTTTTCTGCCTGGGCTGCTTCCTTTGCGAGTTCGAGCAGGAGTTTCAAGAACTCAATACTGGTGATAAGGCCTTGTTCATGCTTTTCGCGCAGAGCTTCTAATTTCTCGCCAAGGCGCACAAACTTTGGATCGTTGGTGTGGTTCAAAATTTTTGCGACTAGGTTGATTTCGACCTTTTTTGTAGTCTTCTTCAGATCCTTCTGCTTCTCCAAAAAGTCATCAATAAGGTCAGCATCCATAGAGAGGATATCCATATCTTCATCAGCCTCTCCAACGATGACATTCTGGTGAACTAGTTCAATGGTCTTTGCTCCAAGAGAGGCCCAAATCAAACCTCCACGGCCATCGGTCGGCTTGACCGATTCATAAACGCGAGATAACCATTGATAGTCCACCTTGTAAGGGCTCAGGAAACTATCAGGAGAAAGTGCATCCCACGCACGATTCAAAACACGATAGTCTGCCGCAAAAGCATCCTTTTCTTTGTTTGTTGGGAGACACTCCTGGGCTGCCATCAAGCCCTCCCAGCCTTCGATAGTTCTGTCGATACCCATAAAATAATGTAGGCACTTTTTGAGGAGGCCAGGAAGCTGCTTCTTGATTTCTTCTATGTTTGTGATAATACGACGCATGCTGGTCTCGTCGAAATCAAGAGCCTTTGCCACGTCATCGAAGATACCAATATAGTCGACGATCAGTCCATGAGTTTTACCTTGATCATAGGTCCTGTTAGTACGGCAGATGGCCTGAAGGAGCGTGTGATCTTTCATTGGCTTATCGAGATACATTACCTGAAGGATAGGCGCATCAAAGCCGGTCAACAGCTTTGCGGTGACAATAACAAGCTTGAGAGGACTGTGTGGATCGCGGAAATAGTCTAGGACTTTACTCTCTTGATCCCGATCACGACGGTATTTTTTATAACGATCCTCTTTATCGTTGTTTGTATCCATAACGATGGTAGTAGCTTCCTCGCCAAGAAGTTCGTCAAGGACATCTTTGTACATGAGGCAGCACTCTCGGTCGTAAACAACGACCTGCCCTTTATATCCGTTTGGCTCAATTTTCTCCTTGAAGTGCTTTGCGATATGCTCGCATACCTTACGAATGCGGGCTGGGTTATACATGATGGCTTTCATGTTGACACGTCGAGACAGCTCGCTCTTTTCTTCTTTTGAAAGTCCTGCCTCATCAGTCATTGCATCAAATTCGCGGTCCAGCTTGTCCTTGTCCACATGCAGTTCAACCGGCACAGGTTCAAAGTGTAGTGGCAGCGTTGCGCCATCACGGATGGAATCAGAGAAAGAGTAGCGACTCATATATCCGGTGCGGTCTTCTTCGGCACCAAATGTCGCAAAAGTGTTTTTATCGACACGATTGATCGGAGTACCCGTTAGGCCAAAGAAGAATGCATTTGGAAGAGCCATGCGCATTTTTTCACCAAGATCTCCCTCTTGCGTTCTATGTGCCTCATCGACCATGACGATAATGTTGTCGCGGGCGTTCAGTTCGCCACTTACTTCACCAAATTTGAATATAGTGGTTATAAGTATCTTACGCATATCTCCACGGAAGAACGAAATCAGTTCTTCCTTTGTAGACGCACTCGTAAGATTGGGGATGTCAGAAGCATTGAATGTTGCTGTAATCTGTGTCTCAAGGTCGATGCGGTCATCAACGATAACTACTGTCGGGTTCTTGAGCTCAGGATTCATGCGGAGCTTTTGAGCAGCAAATACCATTAGCAAAGATTTTCCAGAACCCTGAAAATGCCAAATCAATCCTTTTTTGGGGTAACCAGCAACAACACGGTCGACGATCATGTTTGCTCCCTCAAACTGCTGATAGCGACAGATTATTTTATATTTTCGGTACTTCTTATCGGTCGCAAACATAGTGAAGAACTGGAAAATATCCATAACCTTTTCAGGCGTAATCATGTCTTCCATGCTGATCTTTACATCAGCCAGTCCGCCCTCGGTTTTGTGAGTTGCAGTATGCCACGGCCCCCACATGTTGATTGGCATGTTAATGGAACCATATCGATAACATTTTCCTTCGGTAGCGAAGTTGAATATATTTGTTACGAACATCGCCGGGATGCTTTTTTCATAGGCGGTGATGTCACCAGCTGCATCCAGCCAAGTAATCGCACTGCGGACAGGCGTTTTCAATTCGCCGACCGTAACAGGAAACCCGTTGATAAGTAAGACGATATCTAAACGTTTGCCACCCTCAGCCTGCGGATAAATCCATTGATTAGTTACAACATACTCGTTGAGTGCAAGGCTCTCCTTCTTGAGTGTCCCGAAAAAACGAATTGGGATCATGCGCCCATTTTCCCCAAACGGATAGGAGTTTTCTTCAAAAATCAGCTTCTTAAAGAGTTCATTTTGCGTAACAAGATTGTGCGCCTGTACAGATAAAATGAGAGTTCGCAGTTTATAGATAACCTCATCTGCACGAGAAGGCTCGGCTGCAATCTCTGGGTTAAGACGTATGAGCGCTTCTTTTATCATTGGCTCTACAAGAACATCTGAGTACATCCGGGGGAGCTGGTCAGATGGAATGTACTTCCATCCATTATCTTGCAGAGTTGCTATTACCATCTGTTCAATGGTGTTGTCTTCATTGAAATGGATTGACATATTTCTTTCCCTCACACTTGTTCGGAATACTCTTTCAAATTAAGTCAAAAAAGGTTGAACTATAGTAAGTAGTGCCTTTGCTTTATTGGCATGAAACGATACCATGGCATCCCAGTCCTCTTCGTTTGTGATGCTAACTCCTTCTAACTTATCGTAAATACGACATGCCCGTACTCCGTCCTGGCTCACCCATGTAAGTGACTTTCCATACGCAGTTTCTATTTCAAGCCGATGGTTTTCGAAGATACTAAAGAGCTTTCGGTTGCGATCATAATTTCCTACGTCGATATAGATCTCTACCCGAGCAGAATCGAAATTAGCAATACAAGAAACAGAGACACCAGGTTTGTTTGTTCCACCCATAATTGTGTTATTTTTCTGAGGTGACACATTTTTGAAACTACCAGTAGCCGCTTGAATCATTGGGATAGCTTTTTCCCAGTATTTCCTACGGATTCTGTATCGCTCTGCTTCGTCATCCGGAGCAGTACTCTTAGTATCATCAAGGAAGAATACCAAGTCGGCAGCATCCTGCTTATACTGCTCGAAGAACTTCCGAAGCAGATTGACTTTATACTGAGTCGCGGTACCAGTCCAGATATAAATGTCATCATCAATTTTTACACTGCTGGAGAATTCGTCTGGCGATCTGGTAACCTGAATCGACAGATCTACGCTATCATCGGCATCGGCAAGGTAATTGAGATATGCCTTATTTCCATTATGCAGTTCTTTTAGAACCTCAGTGTACATTTCTACCCACGAAGTTGTTTCATGCTCAATACCACGGAAGCGGTACTTCACGATGCTATGACCGGTAAGCGTAATATCATCATCCAGCGACACTTCCTCATACTGCTTCTGAGGCGGAGTATAGCTGCTATCAGCATAGGGCCACAGAGACACAGCTTGCTGTGTAAGGTATTTACAGCGTTCTTCAAGTTCAGGAAGACCCCAGTGTTCTTTCTGTGCGACCCATTGAGTCATTCTGATACCACTCTGTAGATACCCATCCTCCATTGTTTTTTTCTCGCTAAAGGGAGCATTGCTATATTTCGAGTTATAGGCTGTAAGGGTCAGATTCGCCAACGTGTGCAGCCATTCTCCATGTATATTCTCTGCATCTTGCCCAAGCTCACTAGTCCAAGCGGGGGTCAATTTCTGAGGCATAATATGTTCAATTGTGTACTCACCGCTATCGAGGCGCCCGTAGACGTCCTTATACTCATTGCTGTCACCGTTTTCCAGGCGTTCAAACAGATACGCTTTGTAACGTGGGAGCATAGCGTAGATATTCTTGGTTCGCAGACAATCTGCAAAAGTCTCGTTATCAGGGAATGCGGCCTTTTCCTTTTTGGAGGTCAGTACATATTTCATTTTTTCAATGAAATTGCTGTAGGTACCGTCAAATCGCTTGATATCGGAACTCATTGTAAGGAATACCTTTGCAAGTGTATTAGAAGGCAGGTCACAAATGATACGGCGCAAGAGGTAGGATTCTACGATTCTGCATATCTCGGCAACCTCATCCAAGTTCAAGAGGCTGCTTTCCTGCAGCCTCATTACTTCCATCAGAAACGGTCTTGTGACGCTGCTTTCAAAACGATTCAAGCGGAAAAGAGACGCCTTCAGCTTCGCAGGAAAACTCGGATGTCCAAGCAGGAGCTTGTTATACCGCTTAGCATAGCCTAGGAGATCTTTCATGATGGATTCCATTTCACCGGGCATCTTTTCGGCATATGCCTTAAACTCGGTGTAGATATCCTTCATCCCGGTGATCTTCTTCTGTTTGATGCTCAGGTAGTCGCGGATAAATGGGCTTACATCATACGAATTGTTTTGCTTATTATAGCCGGCATTTTTTTCAATGGGGTTCCAGTAGCTGTCATAGAAGCGCTCTTGCTCTTCGATGTCAAGTCCCATTAGAACAAAGTTGCGGATCTTATCGCCCTCATTTAACTCGAGACCGGTAGAGTTGAGGCTCTCAAAAACGAGCTGAGGATCATCGTCAGGAGGTGTCAGCGTAATGTCGATAATCTGCAGCTTTTCAACGGCCTTGAAGAGCTGGTCGATTGTAATGGCTTGTTTCTGAATCTCATTGTAGAAAAATAGATAGTTCTGAGTGATATTTGATGAACGATCAAAATCGGCCGGATCACCCCAGAGGCGATCGTATGCGTCCTGGTCGCCCTTGATAGGCTTGAGCTTGACTTTGCGCTTGCGAGGATTGATCTCATCCACCAGGTACTTTTTTGTGATCTGTGCGTATAGATCGTCATCTTCGGGGATTACTTTTCCTTCCTTAATCAGGTTGGCCATAGCCAGAAGGAGTAGTGAAACGGTCGTAATTCGCTGTTGACCGTCAATCACAAGGTAGTCAGAGCTGCTCCCCATAGGATCGCTAACAGAGACAATTCCTCCAAAGAAATGCCAACGTTTTCTATCACGAATGGTACGAACAAGATCCTGGTACAGTTTCCTGCAGTGTTCCTCGCGCCAATCATAGTTTCGCTGATAGACAGGAATGATCAGCTTGTCCGCGTTTTTCAAATAATGAGTAAGAAGTTTTCCTTGGCCGTTCATGATTTACCCTCCAGCCCATCAGTGGCGTTCTTCTTTCCGGGTTTCTTATATTTCTCGGAGTAACCGATATACTTTCCGCTCTTTATTCTGGCATCCACTGGCTTTTCTGCGTCTTTCGGAAGGAGCCAACAATAACCAGCACGCTCTGCGCCCGGTATCCGCCCTTGAGAGCAAAGCGTTTGAATACGCCTGTTAGATAGGTTCCATTTAGTTGCTGCTTCGCTTATGGTCATATAATCCATCTCGACACCTCACACAAAACAAAGAGGCCCTGTCGTGGCAGAACCTCTAAATGGCTGCCAAAGTACGCAGCTGTAAAACTATCAAGTATCAAGTTAATAATACACCATCATGCGAATAATATCAAGCCAGCTATGTGGATTAGCTACGACCATTTCGTGAACAATCGGCACAGACTCCCTGGTTTGCACCTCCCTTGCCACCGTAATAGGACATCTGCGCATCCTGCTTAATTCGGCCGCAAACCGTACACATGATCCATCGCCGATTGTAGCGATCCACTGTCCATTCATCAGAGGTCGGGTCATAGCTCTGGCAGATCCGGATATATTCCACATCCAGCTCCTCTTGCGTAGGACCGGATGGGACCACATGCCTAGCAGCATACGGTGTTGGACGAGTATAGACTGATCTTCGTTCGAAATATCTTTCTCGCTCTTCGCGCAGCAGGATCTCTTCTTCATTCGTTCTCCTAATCTGATCGATGTCGAATAGCCGATCTTGCAAATCTCTCTTGAAGTCTTCTTTCTTTTGAATTCCCGCACCTGCAACGCAGAGGCAGCAAGGTGGCTGCGCTACATTGAAATGACAATGGGCACAATCGATCCACCGAGCAGAATACTTGCCCTTATATTTTCCAAATGAAATCGGGCACAGGTTGCCGGTTCCATGCTCCGGGGGCGAAACCGCTACAGCGTAGTACTTTTGCTTCCACTGTTCTTCTAGACGGCTGAAGGCCCATTCGGTACGGTCGTTATCTTGAAGTGCGCTTTGAAGCCTATCCGGGGTAAACTCCGTATCTTGTTCAATCTTCGGCATGGAGATTACCAAAAGCGAGTAGTCCTCCGCTTTTGCTTCTTCTGCCAGTTCCACCCTATCATCGTCATCATAATAGCGGTCAAAATCCAACAGGATTCTTAACGGTGTCCCTTGCATGGTCACGCGTAGCAGCGGTGGATAAGACAGGGGTTCGCACTCGAAAGCGACAGAGTCAATCTTCAATCTTCGTGCTTCCTGCAAAAGTTCTGGATCATGCCATGCTGGGAACCGCAACATCACTGGGGGCAACGCCAAAAAGCCACTCTGTTTCAACGCTTCGGCAAACGCCTTATAGATGGCCACCTCGCTTGCATACATACACTCGTAATTTGAAACATGAGCAAAGTGGTGGCGCCGCCGCGTTCCTTTTCGTGCCTCAAATGGTTGCAGACAAGCTGCACAGATGCAGTTGCACTTTTGACCGCTGGGCACCTCGGAGATATGCTTCAACTCGCCGGTTAGCTTATTGACGCCGAAATAGATATGACTCGCTGAACGCTTTTTGATGTCCTTTGCCATATGCACCTCGCTATATTCTACCGAGATTATCTTTGAAGATCACTTGCATTCGAATACAAAACTGATACGGTCTTGGTATTCAGGCAACTGCTCCAGATAGACATTAAGGCGCCGTGCTACCTCAGCACGCTCCAATGCTGACGCTTCTTCCGGGCTTAGGTCGTGCCCACCTTCCTCCATGATATCCACTGCCATTTCATACAGCAGCTTATCCAGAAGCTCT
>OJNZ01001187.1_pt1 | contig 15254 bp, 11 predicted proteins | sample 1598001 | NCBI WGS metagenome assembly OJNZ01 (sample SAMN01915225, study PRJEB22387) | human gut metagenome | isolation source: stool | host: Homo sapiens | place: USA | reverse complement strand
TTGACAATATTTTCCGTTTTACACAGGCAGGATCTGAGGTATCCGCGCTGTTAGGACGTATGCCTTCCGCCGTAGGTTACCAGCCGACATTACAGACAGAGATGGGTGCTCTGCAGGAGCGTATCACATCTACAAAGAACGGTTCTATCACTTCCGTTCAGGCGGTTTATGTGCCTGCGGATGACTTGACAGACCCGGCTCCGGCAACCACGTTCGCACATCTGGATGCAACGACCGTACTTGAGCGTTCTATCGCAGAACTCGGTATTTATCCGGCAGTGGATCCGCTTGGTTCTACTTCCCGTATCTTAGACCCGCGTATCGTTGGCCAGGAGCACTTTGAGGTAGCCCGCGGTGTGCAGGAGATCTTACAGAAATACAAAGAATTGCAGGATATCATTGCAATCCTTGGTATGGACGAGCTTTCCGAGGATGATAAACTGGTTGTAAGCCGTGCAAGAAAGGTACAGAGATTCTTATCCCAGCCGTTCTTCGTTGCAACACAGTTTACCGGTCTGGATGGAAAATATGTTCCGATTGCAGAGACAATCCGCGGATTTAAGGAGATTCTTGAAGGAAAGCATGATGATGTACCGGAGAGTTATTTCTTAAATGCAGGTACGATCGATGATGTCCGCGCAAAGATGCAGTAATAATGGAGGGTGTGTATGGCAGAAGAAAACAGACTCTTTCAGGTAGAGATCATTACGCCGGATCGTGTTTTTTATACAGGTGAGGGTGATATGATCGAGTTTACCACTGCCTCCGGTGAGATCGGTGTGTATAAAAAGCATATTCCGCTCACGACCGTGTTAGCACCCGGCATCGTAAAGATCCACAAGACGGGTGAAGATGACGTGATCGCGGCAGTACATTCCGGCTTTGCGGAAATTCTGCCGGATAAGGTAACACTTCTCGCAGAGATTGCAGAGTGGCCGAATGAGATCGACAAGAACCGTGCTGAAGCTGCGCGTGCGCGCGCTGAGGAACGGCTTGCCCACCGGACAGAGGCAATCGATGTCAAACGTGCTGAATTTGCACTTCGCAAAGCACTGGTGCGTATTGATATTGCAAAATAAGATTATACATTTCTTCAACATCTAATTGGCATAACTCCGCCTCTTCATTTGTAATTTCAATTCTTTTTTTCTTTATCATATGCGCTCCTGCATCATACTGAAGATAATATTGCCCTTTGTTTTCCAGTAGACTAATACCCTCATCTTCTATAATTAACTTCATTTTAAAGCACCTCTATTCAAATAAATGTTTATATGTATATGTTCCTTCTTTCGCCGGATTAATAACTGCTTCTTTTATTCCACCACTTGTATAGCCGCCTGGTTCCCAGTATTCCGGCCATGCACCTAATTCATTGCCAGATGGAAGTCTTAAACTAGATGTGTCCTGAATTGTCACTATAACAGGATTACTTCCTAAATATCCTTTGTCTAATCCCAAAACACTTTCTATTTTAGCCACATCCCCATCTGCGTTTCGAATTATTTCACTTAGTTCATCCCCAGACATTACAAATGTACCACCTTTACCACCAATTGTTCCTGATGGCTCACTTGGCATTATTTTTACCGCACCACTTTTCTTGAATGAATTTAGATGATTATTAATATATTCCTCACTCAAATAAGTTTCTGGTAATGGTTTCTGTCCCTTTGGTGTGCCTTTTATTTTTTCTACTTGTTCAAGTGACAATCCCTCTTCTCTAAGTTTACTCCACGATGAATATTGCTTTCCATCCTCAAATGACATATTACCTAAGTTCGAATATCTACCACCCTTTACAGCCGAACCCACATCCGCATCATTTAATACTGCGCCACCGTCAGTTCCCACATCTCCAAGCTTCGGTTTCGCCAGTTTCTTCGCTCCTGCTTCAATTCCATTCAGTCCTTTCGCAGTTGCCATACTTGCTGCCATACCTGCTATCATTCCTGCGGTCTGGTTTCCGGTTAAATCCGTCGTATACTTCTGGGCTCCTGCACCTGCAGTTGCAATAATACATGCCACCCCAACACCAACCAATACGACTCCGGCAACGGTCTTCCACACTCCCTGCGTCTCACGTTCTTCCGCTGCATCCTTTAGGTTCTGTTCCGCTTCACAGATTGCATCATATACATCTTTATTGTCTTCATGCTGCTGATAAAACAATTCACTGATATTGGCAAGTGCATACACGTCCTTATCTGTATAAAAGCTGTTGCTTTCATAACTTGCAATTGCAGCTGTGTTCAATCCGATTTTTGCAATACAGGTATTCAGACTCGATAGTAACAATTCCACGGAATTCTCCAGTGCTGTCACGGTACTGCTCTCATGGTTCTGAACTTCTGTGATAAGATTTAATAATTCCTGATCCAACTGCTCATGTAGTTCTATCGTTCGTATAGGTGTACTGATTAAATTTCTTATCCTAGGTCTTAAAATTATTCAAGATATCAGAATAAGGCATTTTCTTAACAATTAGTTGGCTTGTCTTGATTTTGGTATATACTTTCATAAAAATATACTGTTGTAGATACCAGCCAAACTTGTAACGAAATCTTTTGTTATAATTTTATATCAATTGCTGAAAATGACTATTTCACAGTATTTATGAATATTTTAGCAAACAATAGTTCTGTGAAAGAATGAAATCTGTCTGCTTGCAATAAAGTCAGTAAAATCAATGATTTACCGTACCTTAGAAATAAATTGTCGGACAAATCCTTTTGTATACCTGCGGGCAAATTTCGCCATAAGGTGTCCTTTCCCCTTTAGGTAAATGACAAAAAGCTATTATTAATCTCTGTATGTCATTCACTTCGTGAACAGACAGAGATTAAAGTAGCTTTTTGAGTTAGGGATTTTTGAAGTCCTAAAGTATAACCATAATTAAATTAATCTCTTTCATAAAATGGTTTGTATTCTCTAATTGCATTCTTTCCAAAATCCGAATCCGCTGAAACCATATCAAGCATCTTATCTCTTAAAAATCTAATGCAAAATTTTCCAACTCTTGGGTATAGACTATTAGGTTCTTCTTTTGAATCCAATATTAGTAAATAGCTTCCTTCTTCACCCCTTACCATCCATAATAAAAACGCCTTATCAACACTCTTTTCTTTATCAAAATATACACATAGCTCATTTATCAATTCAGTTGGGTATTCAGCTGGAATGCCTATAAACACCTGTTCTTCTTTTTTAATTATACAATCATTTTCCATTCCATCAAGCATTGGAAGCGTAATCACAATATTGGCACCGAAAGGATTTATTACCATTCCTGTATATACATCTCTCGATTCTTTCATAATGTTTTGAAAATCCTTATAACCAAAAATAACTGTTTGCTGTTCTTTTGAGGAATTCCATTTATATAATTCTTCCCAATCAGTAAATGCAATTAAAAACTTATTACCTTTTGTATCTTCTAAATGCTTTATAGATATTGAAGACCCTTCACCTACAACTATTTCATTACCATCTTTCGAACTGTTTTGTAAATGAATATCTGCAGGGCATAGTAATTTAGCTTGTGCAAATTCTGTAAAAAATTTCTGTTGTGTTGCATTATTGTTACTTAATCCTTCAATTGCCTCGACTAATTTAAGATTACTAATTGGTTCTTTAATATTCATTTTTCCCTATCTCCTTCTGGTGATATATTCCATCAGCAAACTTACGAACAAAACCTTTTGCTGGAAAATCAGGATATTTAATTTCCCATAGACATCCACAACACTTACACTTGTACCATTTATCTGCTTTCCACTCAAATCCATCACAATATGGCTTTCCTACTGGTACTTCTGAAAATATATCTTCTTTTACCTGTTCTTCAAAAAACAATTTAATATCTTCATATAATTTATATGAATTAATAACACTTCCTATTCGTTCACTACATTCACATTTTATCGTTTAAACCACCCCGCTTCCACTTTTGGGATATATACTTGATTTCCACCTCCTGGCAATGTTCCTATCACATTTCCAAGACTATCATATATATTTTGTGGTGCCGCTATACCTTCATAAATTGTGGTTCCTTTTGGAACAACAACCTTGGTAATATTTTCTGTTGTATTTCCCCACGAAGGATTTAATGCTAAATCCAATTGTGATTGCAATCCTCCTCCTTGAGGCGTTCTTGATACATATGAACCAACCTCTCCTGCTTTACCACCACTTACTCTATACATAACTGTATCTTCTGTCAACGTTGTTTTTGTAAATGTTGCACCATTAAAAGACTCTGCTACTTCTTGACTAATTTCATTACAAGGTTTGATTGGTGAATACTTTACTGTCTTACTTCCACCCTCTCCTACATTTCCCAACTGCTGCGGTCTTTTTACGTTATTTACTACTTCCAGCTCTGCCTCACTGAGCGTTCCATATGTTGCCATTCCGGTTAGTGATCCAACTACAAAGCCTGCCAGTGGACTGTTGGTTGCTTCTGTCATGCTCTTTTCCACATAACTGCTGGCTGCCACCGTCAGTCCCTGCTTTGCATACTCTGTTACTACTGCCCTTCCTATGGATGTTCCTGCACTTACTGCTGCATTTGCTGCCATTCCTCCGGTCAGTATCATAGAAGCTGAGATTGTCAACGCATTTCCTATTAAATAATAGAGTTCCGGATTGCTGGCAAATAATGTATCACGGATTGGATTAACCGATACCATTCTTGGGTCTCCTATTACTCCTGCATAAACATCCTGACTACCTTCTATAGCATTCGCACAACCATATGCAGCTGTGCCTAATCCAATTGCTACAACTCCAACGGTTGTCACCAGTGGAAGTGCCATACCACAGGTTGCTACGACAAGCATTCCTCCCAGAATCATGGTTCCGACTCCGGCAATCGTCTTCACAATGCCTTCTTCTGTTCTCAGCCGGATAGATTCCTGCCACTGCTGTTGCTGCAGTTCATAGAACTCCTCACAGGAGTTTACCCTGTCCTTCACCTGCTCGAGATATGTACTTAACATTCCATCCATCATCTGTGCCAGTTGAAAGGGTTCTGTTGCATTCACAACCGATGCATCATATGCACTGATTGTAGCACTACTGCCCCCTAACTGTCCACCAATAATACTACGAAGATAGCCTGCCATCATATCGATGGGATACATATCTGCATGGCTGTGCGCCTCTTCATATTCCCCTATCTGTGTGCGGACATTCTGCACTCCGGCAAGCGCATTGTCAAAACAGCTTTCCATACAAGTTGTAGAAAATCTGCCCACATCAAGATAAGCAGACAGTTCTCTCTCAATATCCGCCACTTCCTCTGCTACCACATCAAAGTCTGACCTGGCTCCCTGAATGTTCTCCTCCAGTCCCTCCATGGAATCCTGAGACATCTCTGCCAGCTGGTCAGAATCAATGTTATAATACCAGTCTGTGTAGAGTATAAAGCTGCTCCGGTAGGTTTCTATCGTATCTTTTATCATATTTGCAAGATTCATATGATAATCCCACATATAGCTTCTCACATGCTCTGCTGCCTCTCCGTGCATCTCCGACATGGCAGCAATCTCTACAATACTGCTTCTTACCGCATCTATCTGCTCTATCCACCGGTCAAGCTGTGCCAGAATCAGTTCCCGAATGCTGGTAATTTCTTCATACTTTACCTGAAATCCCATAACTTTCTCCACTCCCCCTATTTTGTCTTTATCATTTTCATCAAAGAAGCTTCTGCATCAACCAGTTCATCACGCAGTGTGAGAAGCTTCCCGGCATCCTGCGTCAGGAGGCTCTGATAATAACTCATCAGACCAATTAACTGTGAAAAGCCTGCCCGGTACGCTGTCATAGCATCCATTGATACATTTAAATCCGGAACTGTAAGCTGTTTTCCTTCTACCTCACCGGATACCGTTGAAAAAGAATGTACCTTGGATGCATAAACATTGGTATCTAATTTTATCAGCCTGATAATTAGTTACTGATATAGCAGGACTTCCTGTTCTTGCTATCAAAATAGACCTTATAAACTCCAGCATAGAGTCCATATTCTGTGTGTCATTTTGATTTCATCAAACAATAGTTCTGTGTAAGAATGAAAACACCAACTTGAAACAAGTCAGTAAAATCAATGTTTTACAGTACCTTAGAAATAAAATGTCAGACAAATCCTTTTGTATACCTGAGGGCAAATTTCGCCATAAGGAGTCCTTTCCCCTTTAGGTAAATGACAAAAAGCTATTATTAATCTCTGTATGTCATTCACTTCGTGAACAGACAGAGATTAAAGTAGCTTTTTGAGTTAGGGATTTTTGAAGTCCTAAAGTATAACCATAATTAAATTAATCTCTTTCATAAAATGGTTTGTATTCTCTAATTGCATTCTTTCCAAAATCCGAATCCGCTGAAACCATATCAAGCATCTTATCTCTTAAAAATCTAATGCAAAATTTTCCAACTCTTGGGTATAGACTATTAGGTTCTTCTTTTGAATCCAATATTAGTAAATAGCTTCCTTCTTCACCCCTTACCATCCATAATAAAAACGCCTTATCAACACTCTTTTCTTTATCAAAATATACACATAGCTCATTTATCAATTCAGTTGGGTATTCAGCTGGAATGCCTATAAACACCTGTTCTTCTTTTTTAATTATACAATCATTTTCCATTCCATCAAGCATTGGAAGCGTAATCACAATATTGGCACCGAAAGGATTTATTACCATTCCTGTATATACATCTCTCGATTCTTTCATAATGTTTTGAAAATCCTTATAACCAAAAATAACTGTTTGCTGTTCTTTTGAGGAATTCCATTTATATAATTCTTCCCAATCAGTAAATGCAATTAAAAACTTATTACCTTTTGTATCTTCTAAATGCTTTATAGATATTGAAGACCCTTCACCTACAACTATTTCATTACCATCTTTCGAACTGTTTTGTAAATGAATATCTGCAGGGCATAGTAATTTAGCTTGTGCAAATTCTGTAAAAAATTTCTGTTGTGTTGCATTATTGTTACTTAATCCTTCAATTGCCTCGACTAATTTAAGATTACTAATTGGTTCTTTAATATTCATTTTTCCCTATCTCCTTCTGGTGATATATTCCATCAGCAAACTTACGAACAAAACCTTTTGCTGGAAAATCAGGATATTTAATTTCCCATAGACATCCACAACACTTACACTTGTACCATTTATCTGCTTTCCACTCAAATCCATCACAATATGGCTTTCCTACTGGTACTTCTGAAAATATATCTTCTTTTACCTGTTCTTCAAAAAACAATTTAATATCTTCATATAATTTATATGAATTAATAACACTTCCTATTCGTTCACTACATTCACATTTTATCGTTTAAACCACCCCGCTTCCACTTTTGGGATATATACTTGATTTCCACCTCCTGGCAATGTTCCTATCACATTTCCAAGACTATCATATATATTTTGTGGTGCCGCTATACCTTCATAAATTGTGGTTCCTTTTGGAACAACAACCTTGGTAATATTTTCTGTTGTATTTCCCCACGAAGGATTTAATGCTAAATCCAATTGTGATTGCAATCCTCCTCCTTGAGGCGTTCTTGATACATATGAACCAACCTCTCCTGCTTTACCACCACTTACTCTATACATAACTGTATCTTCTGTCAACGTTGTTTTTGTAAATGTTGCACCATTAAAAGACTCTGCTACTTCTTGACTAATTTCATTACAAGGTTTGATTGGTGAATACTTTACTGTCTTACTTCCACCCTCTCCTACATTTCCCAACTGCTGCGGTCTTTTTACGTTATTTACTACTTCCAGCTCTGCCTCACTGAGCGTTCCATATGTTGCCATTCCGGTTAGTGATCCAACTACAAAGCCTGCCAGTGGACTGTTGGTTGCTTCTGTCATGCTCTTTTCCACATAACTGCTGGCTGCCACCGTCAGTCCCTGCTTTGCATACTCTGTTACTACTGCCCTTCCTATGGATGTTCCTGCACTTACTGCTGCATTTGCTGCCATTCCTCCGGTCAGTATCATAGAAGCTGAGATTGTCAACGCATTTCCTATTAAATAATAGAGTTCCGGATTGCTGGCAAATAATGTATCACGGATTGGATTAACCGATACCATTCTTGGGTCTCCTATTACTCCTGCATAAACATCCTGACTACCTTCTATAGCATTCGCACAACCATATGCAGCTGTGCCTAATCCAATTGCTACAACTCCAACGGTTGTCACCAGTGGAAGTGCCATACCACAGGTTGCTACGACAAGCATTCCTCCCAGAATCATGGTTCCGACTCCGGCAATCGTCTTCACAATGCCTTCTTCTGTTCTCAGCCGGATAGATTCCTGCCACTGCTGTTGCTGCAGTTCATAGAACTCCTCACAGGAGTTTACCCTGTCCTTCACCTGCTCGAGATATGTACTTAACATTCCATCCATCATCTGTGCCAGTTGAAAGGGTTCTGTTGCATTCACAACCGATGCATCATATGCACTGATTGTAGCACTACTGCCCCCTAACTGTCCACCAATAATACTACGAAGATAGCCTGCCATCATATCGATGGGATACATATCTGCATGGCTGTGCGCCTCTTCATATTCCCCTATCTGTGTGCGGACATTCTGCACTCCGGCAAGCGCATTGTCAAAACAGCTTTCCATACAAGTTGTAGAAAATCTGCCCACATCAAGATAAGCAGACAGTTCTCTCTCAATATCCGCCACTTCCTCTGCTACCACATCAAAGTCTGACCTGGCTCCCTGAATGTTCTCCTCCAGTCCCTCCATGGAATCCTGAGACATCTCTGCCAGCTGGTCAGAATCAATGTTATAATACCAGTCTGTGTAGAGTATAAAGCTGCTCCGGTAGGTTTCTATCGTATCTTTTATCATATTTGCAAGATTCATATGATAATCCCACATATAGCTTCTCACATGCTCTGCTGCCTCTCCGTGCATCTCCGACATGGCAGCAATCTCTACAATACTGCTTCTTACCGCATCTATCTGCTCTATCCACCGGTCAAGCTGTGCCAGAATCAGTTCCCGGATGCTGGTAATTTCTTCATACTTTACCTGAAATCCCATAACTTTCTCCACTTTTATTATTCTGTTTTTATCCTGTCTGTTATCTATTTTTCCCCTTTTCCATTCGACTTTCAAGGAAAAATATTCGACTTATTTTTGTCTGAAATTCGACTTTTCAGCACCCTATATTCGACTTTTGTGCCACCCTTATTTTTATTATATTTTTTCTTCCAAATTCCTTGTTTTATGCTGTTTTTTTCAAAATTTCCTTTACCGCTTTCCAGCAGATTCAAGGTCGAGCAAAAAATTTCTTAAGTCGAATTATATATAAAAACCGGTTACACTCATGCACGAAGTACGAATTGGTTGTGCATTTTTACCAATAACTATAACCATAATTTCTTGCAATGCAGAGCAACTACGAAAAGCACACTTTGCGAATTTCTCGCGTAAATAAAAAAAGAAATCTGAATCTCCTTAGAAATTCAAATTTCTTCTATCTTGTAAGTATTTATTTAATGTAAAACATTCCTCAATCGTCTGACCACACACTGAATATACTCTGTATTCGATGGTTTGTTCTGTATTGAGCCTCTCCATTCTGGATTCTTGAGGTATGATGTCTCCTTATCTGACTTTGACCATACCCGTTCTATTACATTTCGAATTGATTTTTCCACACCACTTACTGATGTCTGATATACTTGTGCAACCTGCGGATAAACATCATTCGTTATCTGGATTGACGCACCATTGGGAACAGCTAACAGAATACCAATTGCTCTTGCAAGATATTTGGTTCCTTTTCGATCCGGTTCAAAACCGCTTTTTATCAGTTCACCCCATGCCAGTACATACTGAATTTCGGTTTCTTCCTGTTCCGTATAGATTACCTTTCTTCCATTATGATATTCGCTTTCTCCATCTGCAGTCGTTGGTGCGGTCAGCTTAATTATTTCAATAATTTTCTTTGGTGAAAATAATTCGTTATTTTTCTTATAAACCAAATCTATATCTAACTTATTGATGCTATGCAGAAAATGCTCCGAGCCATAATTTGTTGTTACGATAATTTCCGGATGTTTCTTTAACTTCCGTTTCATCTCTATAATGAGATGGATTCCGTCACCTTCTTCTAACTCCAAATTTACAATTACTGCATCTACTTCCTGTTCTGTCAGAATATTGATTGCATCACTCTGCCGCCCCGTTACCGCTACCAATGCAAATTCTTCATCCTGGGCTATTTCTAATGCATATTCCTTGCACAAAAGTTTATCACTTTCTACAAGCATGATTCGAATCATTCTTTCTTTTCCTCCCTCAGCATTCCGATTCAGCTTCTTAGCTGTTTTGTGGAATCTACTCCCTGTATCTATACAATGCTACAGATATATATTTATATCATTTGGTCTAAAAAATCAATACCCTTTCTCTTTTTCCTTCTTCCGCAGAGCTTCCTTAAAGCCCTTCAGGGCATCGAAGGGCATAAACTGCTTGGCACGGTCTTCGATGTCCATTTTCTCTCTTCTCAGATTCTCTCTCTCATTCCAGCCGGATGCTGTTTCCTGCTGTCCGGCTCCCATGGTGTCTCTTCTATACGCCACTCTTATGCCCTCCAATCTGACCGTTTCGTTCTATTGTAGTTGCACTCTCTTCCAAATTCATTCCCTTTAAAATAGCATTCCTGCCGTAGCGCTGCTTGATGGAGATTACTGCACGCTGTGCCTTCACATCCTTCTCTGTCTCTTCCGGGTCTGAAAACAAATCAAATTGCTGATAATCTTCTGTCATTACGCCGGTATAAGTCAATGTAATCCGCCGGATATATGCTCCAGGTCTTACAATTCTCCGATAAAGCTGCTCTACATAAGACAGCAGCCGGCGGTTGGAGCTGGTTGCACTGCGCAGCGTTGTGCTTCCTCTGGCAGGTTCAAAACATTTCTGATTGCTGTAACCGATTACCAGACTGATATGGGATGTTACAAGGCCCTGGTCTACCAGGTCAAGGCACAATAAATCTGCCATCTCTTTCACTACCAGAATGCCTTCCTCATAGCTATAGTCCCTCGGCAGTACCTGACCACTGGAAAGAGAAGTATTCTTCGGACGATAAGCCTTGATGTCCGCTATCGTTACCGGTTCTCTTCCCCATGCGTGATCAATTAACAGCTCTGCATCTATGCCAAAAGACTTATATAATAAAGACTCTCTGGCATGGGCAATCTCTTCCATTGTGCAGATGCCCATATTCGATAGACGCTCTACCGTTCCACGCCCCACCCGCCAGAAATCAGTCAGCGGTTTATGTTTCCAGAGCTTCTCCCGGTAGCGTGCTTCATCCAGATAGGCAATCCGGTCTGTTTCATGCTTTGCCAGAATATCTAAAGCAACCTTTGCTAAATAGAGATTGGTTCCTACACCACAGGCAGCCGGAATCTTCGTGGTATCTAAGATATCCTGCATAATTTTTCTGCCCAGTTCCACTGCTGTCATCTGGTAGAGATGCAGATAATCCGTCACATCCAAAAATGCTTCATCAATGGAATAGACCTGAATATCTTCTTTTGCAATATATTTTAGATATACGCCATAGATTTCCGCTGCATAATCAATATATAGCTGCATACGGGGTGGTGCCATCTTATATGGAATTTCTTTGGGAATCTGAAAGACACGACACCGGTTGGGAACTCCCATCTGCTTTAACGCCGGTGATACGGCAAGACAGATGGTTTTCTCTGAGCGTTCCGGGTCTGCGACCACCAGCCTGGCAGTCAGCGGATCCCATCCCCGTTCCACGCACTCCACCGATGCATAAAAAGATTTTAAATCAATACATAAATAGATTTTATTTCCATTCATATCAATGCCTTTCAAGAACATTTGTTCTTGTTTTATATTAGCACATATGTTTGGATTTTACAAGAGGAATTCTCATACAGGATTTCCACTTTCTGCTTCTAATAATACGGTTCCAACCGGAAATGCTGTCCGGAAAATCTTTCTTACCAACGGACCTGCAATCAGAAGCTGAAACGGCAGTGCCATAATAAAATTCTTTGGAATATTGGTAAGCCAGATAATCAGAAGCATATTCCATGCTCCGCTTTTTACGCAGGCTTCCAGTCCACCGTATAAGGACATGAAAATTACCATCGGAACTACCATACAGCAGGAAACTGCAATCACTTTTTTCGTTGTGCTGCTTTCCGGTTTTACCAGAAAACGAAATGCAAATCCCTTTGCAATTTTAGATACCAGAAGCCAATCCAGACACATTGCGCATACATATGCCAGCGGGAATCCCAGCCAGCCTTCTCTTATTACTTCCATATTCAGTGTTCCCATATGCAGTGCTACATTATACATACTCATCCATAATACCATGGTAAAACACATTAACACCGTATAAATCAAACTTTCTCTCTTATGCATTGGCATAATCATTACCTCCATTTTTCTTTTATTAAGTCGCAAAGCTACCTATTAGTTCAAAACGAAAGTGAAATCAGAAAAGAAAATTTACACGGTAACTTCCTTCTCTTCCGATTTCACTTTTATTTTATGCTTAGGAAATATTCTGTAACATCATCTCTGTCATTTGCAGAAATGCTTCCTTCTGCTCCGGTGTAAAATCCTTACACATATCTTTTACAACCAGTGCTTCCTTCTTCGCAATCTCCTTATGAATTCCACGGGATTTCTCCGTACAGGATATTTTCTTATAACGCCGGTCATTCTCACTTGGTGCACAGATTAAAAAACCTTTTGCCTCAAGCCTTTTTATAATTCCCGTCATTGTCGGATGTGTCACCTGCTCGATATGTTCTAAGTCCTTCTGATTTACTTCTTCCACTCCATTATCTTCCATCAGACTGACTTCGCCTAATACCCGAAGCTGGACGGCAGTAATTCCGATTTCTTCTGCCCATTCATCCATTTTGCGACGGAATGCCCGGTCTATAATTGCAATCCGAAGTCCAAGCGGCATCTTCACTGCCATAATTTCACTCCTTTTAGGTAGCTTTGCTACTTATTATAAATGTTTTTCAAAAAATGTCAATCTCATTATTCCGTCCGGAGTGCTGTTACCGGGTCACTCTTCGATGCTTTCCTTGATGGGATCAGACCACCCAGAAGTGTCAAAAGGATACTGAGTAAAATCAGCACCAGTGCCGGAACTACCGGAAGCACCGCACTTACATCGGTTGTATTTGCAAGATTATGGATAATCGCATTGACCGGAATAATCAGAAGCAGCGTAAATCCGATTCCAATCAGTCCGGCACACAGTCCGATAATAAAGGTCTCTGCATTAAATACCCGGGAAACATTCCGCTTCGATGCTCCGATGGCTCTTAGGATTCCGATTTCTTTTCTTCGCTCTAACACACTGATATAAGTAATGACACCAATCATAATTGAAGATACCACCAGCGAAATTGCCACAAATGCAATCAGTACATATGTGATAATATCCACAATATCGGTTACGGAAGACATCAGCGTTCCTACCATATCGGTATAGGTTATCACCTGCTCGTCCCTGCCTTCCTTTTCCATGCGGTTATTGTATGCATCTAAAATTTCTACCACATGCTCCTTGCTTTCAAAATCCTTCGGATAAATATTAATTCCGCTTGGCACTGCAAAATCCACATAGCCTAATTTCTTTAAGTTATTCTCATAGGTTGTTCCGGTTGCAGAACCCATAGACATCAAAAGCTCTGTCAGCTCATCCTCATTCATATTAATCTGAAATGCATTTAAAAATGCTTCTTCATCCACCTGCATGCCGGATGCCATGGCACTTTGCAGCTTGTTTCCCATCTGTGTCACTGCCTGCTGCATATACTGCTGTATTGCCGTCATCATCTGCTGCTGTACTGCGTCCACATTCATAACATTCGAAAGTCCGGCTGCAATTCTCTGCTGACCATCTGCTGTATTCAGATATGCCGCAAAAGAATCTCCCAATTTTGCCGGGTCAGGTAATCCATTATTCTGTGCATAAGTCTGATAACCTGCAAATAATTCAGAAGACAATTTCTGCATCTGCTCCTGCGTAATCTCAATATTTCCACTACCTGTAAATATCTCAGATGCCCACGCTGTTATGATTCCCTGGGCTTCCTCTGTCTGCAAATATTCTGCTAAGTACTCATCAAATTTCTCCGGGTCGGTATAACCATGGTCTATGACATACTGCTGATATCCACCCATAATCTGCTGGATGAGGCTCTGTATCTGCTCCGGTGTAATAGTTACCATGCCATTTGCGGTAATAATCTCTTTGATATTATCGGATAAAATTTTCCGGGCTTCTTCCGTATTTAAATAGTTCATAAAATACTGGGACAGATTCGAATAATCTGCCTGCGGATTATCCTTTGCATACTGCTGGTAGCCCTCTAAGAGACTGCCTGCAATTGCCTGCATTTCTTCCGCAGAAATTGACTGACCCATGGAAGAAGCATCCATGGAAAATTCTCCGGACAAATCGGCACTTCCCATATCCCCCATAGAATTTTCCAACCCACTTAAGGCACTTTCATCAAAGGAAAATGCTTTTTCCAATGCTTCACTGTCTACGGTAAACAATGACTGCATATCAAATCCGTTTTCCTTATCTACCTCACCAAACGCTTCATTGGTAAAGACATTTACGGATGGATTTGCAAGCTGCTGTTTTACTATCTCACTCTTTGCCGATTCCTCTGCCACATGCTTTGTCAGAGATTTTGGATATGCAATTCCTGCATTTAAGGATGCGGCATTACTTCCTTCTGCCGGCTGCACCACACCTACAATCGTAAGCTCTTCTCCGTCTGCCACCAGTTGTTTCATAAAGTCTTCATTATCCGACTTATCCTTCCAGACCTGATACTCTTCATCATAAGTATAATAATCCGCACTGTTCACCAGTTTAAACTGGATTCCTACCAAATCCTTATAAGTATAAGTTCCAAAATCAGATGGTGTCTCAATATTTTCCTCACTGGCAAACTGCTGTATCATCTCGTCTAATTCCAGCGGGTCACGAAGACCTAATGTATACAGTAAAAAGTCACTAATTCCGCCATTGGAAGTAAGCACCACCACACACTCATTATAATTTTCCGGCCAGCGTCCTTCCTTAATATCATACTGCTTTTCATATAACTTACTGTTTTCCGGCATCTCATAAAAAACATCCGTGCTCATGGTCATCGACATAATGCT
>OJNZ01001176.1_pt1 | contig 15365 bp, 12 predicted proteins | sample 1598001 | NCBI WGS metagenome assembly OJNZ01 (sample SAMN01915225, study PRJEB22387) | human gut metagenome | isolation source: stool | host: Homo sapiens | place: USA | reverse complement strand
AAAATAAAAAATAAGTGAAAGGAGATGTGAAGAAAGACTTTTAGAAAGACAAAGGATTGATGATATAGAGGAACTTCGTAAATAATGAAACAGGTCTGGTTATTTGCGATTCACCTCTTAAGGCAATAGTGGTACACGAATCAAATCGCGAGGAGGACTGTACGAAAAAGCTATTGATCCACGATATGAGATTTACAAAACCTGCTCGACGGACCATTAACCTTAGGTACCCAATCCACGAATAACAGAGTGGTTAACTGTCGATAGATTTGTTTAGGAGTTCCTCTATGTCATCAATCTAAAACTGAATATTTTTAGAATATGAGTGTAATTTTGTCTTGACAAAGGTCACTTCATAACAGGTGATGAATTTGAGAGATATAAAAACCAAGCAGAAAATGCAAGCCATTAAAACAAAGGATACAAAAGGAAATATTCGGCATTTTATTAAACAGCAAACAATTCATAATAAAAAGTCTGATAGAAAAGAAGATGCTCCTGTTAAATCCAATCCACAAGTACAGGCTACAAATAGTGTAAGTGTTGCTGCTAAGCAGACTGTAATTGAATCTAAATATCGAGCTACAAAGCTTATTAAACAAAAACATCATGAATATAAGATCAAATCAACTAATAAGAAATCGATTATTGAATCAAATCATGGTATTCATCCACAGAGAATTTCTTATATATCCAAGGCAAAAAAGCATGTTGTGAATAAATTGAATGCTACAAAGATGAAAAAATCTACAGAACAATTTGTTTCCAAGCCTATTGTCCAAAACACAACACATGCTATAAAGAAATCATTTCATATTGTTAAGAAGAGTGTATCTACATTGAATACACTCTTTTCTTTTGGAACAGGATTGATTTTATTGATTGTGATTACTCTGTTTATTGGCACATTTAGCGTATTAGCTCAAGATGGTGGATCTAATAGTGAAATTGTTTCTTTAAGTGAAGAAGTTATTGCATATGAAGATACCATTCGTAAATATGCAAAAGAATACGATATAGAAGATTATGTATCTTTACTTCAAGCAATTATGATGCAGGAATCTGGTGGTAAAGGAAATGATCCAATGCAAGCCAGTGAATCAGGATACAATACAAAATATCCTAGGATTCCTAATGGTATTACAGAACCGGAATATTCCATAGATGTTGGTACACATACTTTTTCGGATTGTGTTAAAAAGGCAAATGTAAAAGATCCATCCGATACAGAACATATCTATCTAGCTTTGCAGGGATACAACTATGGATCTGGATATATTGATTGGGCAATTTCAAATTTTGGTGGTTATTCTAAATACAATGCACAACAATTTTCAGATATGAAAAAGCAAGAATTGAATGTATCAGGATATGGAGATCCATCCTATGTAGATCATGTAATGCGTTATGTAGGGATTACCTTTAGAGGTGGAACTAATCCAAACTTTAATAACATGGATGCATGGATTACAAAGAATCCATATGCTAAAACAGGCTTATATGGCCAATGCACATGGTTTGCCTGGGGAAGATTCTATGAATTATATGGCTATGATCCAGGCTTTACAGGAAATGGATGGGATTGTGTAGATCAGCTTGTAAAAGCACATCCAGATAAATTTAAAAGATCATCTACACCAAAAGCAGGAGCTGTATTTTCTGGTATTGGCAAAAACCATGTTGGTATAGTATTAAAAGTAGATGGTAACAACATTACAATTCAAGATGGTAACTATGATGGTATTACCAATACGTTTGAAGATGCAAAAAAGGATTGGCAAACAAATACGTACACTCTTGATTACTACAGAGCAAGAATGGGAGGTATTGTATTTGCCAATCCAAAGTAAAAGCGAAGACTCATCATCTTCGCTTGTTTGCTTCCTTATGCTGTTTAACAATAGCATTAGCTTCCTCTTGGGTACGATACAACTTAGATTCACGAACGCGAGTACCAGAAGTACCACAGTTGCCATTACCATCAAAGATAATGGTACAAAATCCACCTGCATTTCGTACAACCTTAGCCTTCCTTACAAAGATAGAAGAAGCAATAAAGTAAACAGTATCTCCTTCATTGAAACGTTTCAAATTATCATCTCCAAATTTATTCTCTTCTTATGTTAGCTTTTTTCATGTATGTATTCAATGTATTTCTATGAACGTTCAAGATTTTTGCAATTTGTGTTTTTGATAATCCCTTATCTAGCAAATCAATAATAGTCTTATCTTTTCCTGTCAATTTATAATAGGAGGATTTGCGTCCTTTAGGTCTACCTAATTGGATCCCTTCAACTTTTTTTCTTGCTAGAGCCTCTTTTGTTCTTTGACTAATCAAGTTACGTTCTATTTCTGCACTTAAACCAAATGCAAAAGCTAAAACTTTTGATGTTAAGTCATCACCTAATTTATAACCATCTTTGATGGTCCAAACTTTAATTTCATGTTCCATACAGTAATTTAAGATTGACATTATCATGAACATATTTCTGCCTAACCTAGATAATTCAGCACAGATTATTATGTCATCTTTTTTTACTTTACTTAGAAGTTTTCCTAATTTTCTCTCATCAACTTTTTTTGTGCCGGATATAGTTTCTTCAATCCAAGCATTAACAATTAATTCTCTTTCCTTACAATAATTTTCGATTTCAAACCTTTGATTTTCCACAGTTTGTTTATCTGTGCTCACTCTAATATAACCATAAATCATATGTATTCCTCCTTTGCTTATGGTGCAATTAAATGAGCGATTATATAAAGCAAAATAGCTCTGAAATATCATTTACAAATTCCGAAAACTGGGTAATTTTAAATCCTATTGAACTTTCTATAAAGAAAAAGATAGAACAATATGGAACTAAACTACAAGATTGGGACCTATCAATTAATAGAGGAATTCTTACAGGCTATAATGATGCATTCATTATAGATGAAGCAACAAAGAATTCATTAATAACAGCAGACCCCAAATCTGCTGAATTAATTCGACCGATTTTAAGAGGCAAAGATATTAATAGATATCATTATAACTTTGCAAAACTATGGGTAATTTATATTCCATGTGGATTTACTAATCATAAAAGAAATAATGAAAAACCAGAAGAATGGTTTAAAAATACTTATCCATCAATTTATCATCATCTTGTTGATGTAGAGAATGAATTATCTAAAACACGTAGTTCTAAATCAAAAGGTCTATATAAAAGAGATGATCAAGGAGAATATTGGTGGGAATTACGTAGTTGCAAATATTTGGACGATTTTTATAAGCCTAAAATTATGTATAACGATATAAATACTAGATTGTCTTTTTGCTGTGTTGAACAAGGTATTTTTTGTAATAATACTGTCTATTTTTTACAGCCAAATGAAGCTGATTTGAAATATTTCTTAGCAATTTTAAATTCTCGTATTATTAATTGGTACTATAAAACTCTTTCAGTTCAGTTGGGTTCAAATGCAGTGAGAATGTTCTCTATTTATGTAAAAAAAATACCGATTCCGCAAATTAATATGCGAGAAAGAATGGAAATATCAGATTTAGTGAATAAAGAATTATCAAATAAAAATATGGATGATATTATTGATAATAAAATATATCAGTTATTTCATCTTTCAGATTATGAAATTGAATATATAAATCACATATAAATGATTTACTGAAATGGACGATTTTTTTAAACAAAAAATCATTTACCCGAATATGACAAAATATTTACCTTTTTTCCTAGATAATCAATCTTTTTTCACCAATCAAAAATGTTATATTATTACAGGCACAAACTTAGCTTTTTTAACAGCTTTTTTAAATTCTAAACTTTTTAAGTATTGTTTTAGAGAGTACTTTCCACAATTACAGGGAGGCACTCGAGAGTTAAGTAAGATATTTTTTGAAAAAATTCCAGTACCTCTAATTTCTACAGAAACCAATAAAATATTGAATATAACGGATGGGCAAGCCCATCCAATACGGTATAATAAGTCCAGTTGATACGGTGACGAAGTCCATTGAATCCGTTGTATAAGTCCACACCTATATTGTAGATATAAACTATCATCCTCCTGTTGTAAGATAAAAACAGGTAAGTAAGTATACTTATCTAGTCTTGCGATTAGGAGGTGTTTTTTTTATGCGAGATGTTAAAAAAGTTTTGGAAATGAGATCACAAAACTATAGTCAGCGACAGATTTCTGTATCTCTTAAAATTTCAAGGGATACAATAAGAAAAATTTTTAATGTAGCTGATGACAAGAAAGTGTGTTGGTCATCTGTTAAAGATCTCAGTGAATCAGATGTCCAAAATTTATTATTTGAACAGGAGACGAAAATCAATTTATCCATTAAGCAACCTGATTTTGATTACATCCATAAGGAACTGTTAAAGCCAGGAACCACAATCAAACTGCTATGGGAAGAATATGTTGATGATTGTCGGTCAATCAAGAGTCCTTTTTACCAGTATAGCTACTTTTGCGAACGATATCGTGATTACGTTAAAAAGCATAATCTTACGATGCATATCAATCATAAACCGGGTGATAAAATGATGGTTGATTGGAATGGCACCCGTATGTATGTGTATGATCGTTACACAGGAGAAGCAATCCCTGCATATTTATTCGAGGCAACATTACCATTTAGTATGTACAGTTATGTTCAAGCATGTCCAAGCATGAAAATCAATGATTGGGTCGATTGCCATATCCAGGCTTACCGTTATTTTGGCGGAGTTACAAGACTTCTGATTCCAGACAATCTAAAAGTAGGAATTATCCAAAACAAGAAATATGAGGATCCAATATTAAACAAATCATATCAGGAAATGGCAGACTATTATGATACAACTATTATTCCAACAAGAGTGCGTAAGCCTAAAGATAAGGCAGCTGTTGAAGGCGCGGTTGGAGATTGTACAGTAGCCATTGTCGGTAAACTTAGAAACAGGAAATTCTTTTCGTTTGAGGACCTAAACAAAGCAATTATCAAAGAATTGGACAATTTCAATAACAGACCTTTTCAGAAAAAGGATGGTTCTAGAAAAAGCGTATATTTAGACGAAGAACTTCCGTTTATGAAAGCTCTACCTGAACAGCCATTTGAGTTGAGTGTATGGAAACGAGCTAAAGTTCAATTAAATTATCATATTTCGATAGAAAAAATGAATTATTCTGTGCCATACGAATACGTTGGAAATTATGTAGATGTAAAAGTCACAAAAAGAACTGTAACTGTATATTATAAAATGAATCAAATTTGTACCCATGATCGATTATATGGTCGTATCAATCAATACTCAACAAATGAAAGTCATATGCCGGAGAATCACCAAAAATTTCAATGGAACAAAGACCGTTTTATGAAGTGGGCTGCTTCTATTGGAGACAATACTTCGATTTTAGTTTCCAAACTATTTGATCGTTATAAAGTTGAAGAACAAGCTTATAAAGGTTGTATGTCATTGTTGAAACTATCAGATAAATATGGAAAAACCAGACTGGAAAATGCGTGTCAATTGGCGTTGGATCACATCAGTCAGCCTGGCTATAAAAATATTAAGATGATATTACAGTCAAATCAAGATTTGAAAGATAAAAATGATAATGTACAAAGTGAATGTGATATGCATGCCTTTGTGCGAGGAAAAGACTATTACGGAGGCAGGAACAATGGATAAGAGTGAATTGATAGAAAAACTGAAGAAAATGAGATTACCAGTTATTGCAGAACAATATGAATTACAAAGTGCAAGCCCAGAATACAATCAATTATCATTCGATGAACGGTTCAGCGAATTAATTGATATGGAATATGATAGTCGAGTAAATCATACAATAGAAAGATTTATCAAGAATGCACATTTTTATGATTCTACAGCAAGTATGGAATCAATTAATTATAATCCAGACAGAAAACTCGATCGCTCGCAAATGGAGGAATTGTCTACAAACAATTATATAAACAACGGTTTAAATGTAATTTTTGTAGGAGCATCCGGTTGCGGTAAAACATGGTTATCAAACGCTTTGGGGATCCATGCCTGTAGAGCTAGAAAAACAGTTTTATATATTCGATTACCAGAACTATTCTCAAAATTTGAAGAAATGAGGATTCAAGGAAAATATAATGAATATCTAAAAAAACTAGGAAAGTATGATTTAATGATACTAGATGAATTCTTATTAAAATCGACAAGTGAATCAGAAAGAAGTGACCTACTTGAATTGATGGAAATAAGGTGTAATAAGAAATCAACAATATTCTGTAGTCAATATTCATTTGATGGTTGGCATCAATTATTAAATGGAGGACCTATAGCGGATGCGATATTAGATAGGATAATTAATTCATCTTATTTGATTACATTACATGGAAAATCATTAAGAGAAACATACTCTAAATTAAAAGATAAGAAATAACCAAAAAACACGGTTGATTTAATTTGACCGTGTTTTTTAGTGGACTTGTATTACGTATTAAGATTTAAAAAAGATGGACTTCTTTAACGGATTATGTGGACTTCTGTAGCATATTGCATGGACTTCAGATAGCGGAATACTCAAAATATACGAAAAAATAGTCTTGGAAATTCAAAAAAATTATATGAATAATACCATTAATAATGAATTGGAAGATATAATCGATGAAATGATTATGCGTCTATATCCACTAAATAAAGAAGAGAAAGACGCGATTAGGTCTTTCTCTATCTAACAATCTCAAAAAAAGAATTGATTATTTTATCTATCTGCAAATATGTTTCTTCATTTTTTGCTGATAGATTTTTTTTGACTAATTCAGTGATTATTTCATGTTTTTCCTTTGGGAGTTTTAAAATTGGTAATTTTTTCAAACTTGAAGCAGAGCCATAATTATAGTTGCCTTTCGTAAAATTAACTTCAAAATATTTTTTATACAATGTAGAATTCAATATTCCACATAAATAATATAAATCATCACCTGTAATCATAAATATGGAATTATTAAAAAAATAATTTTCAGGAATAATTGTAAATTTATATTCTGAATTAACAGGAGTCCACACAAGTTTTTGCTTATAAAAATCGTCCGAATAATTTATCTGATCTTGAGTTTCAAACCATTTATTTCCCGTTTTTTTTCTTGCATTAAATCCTTTTATTCCATCAATATTTTTTTCGCCTGTTTGAGCTAATCTGCGTTTATCAAAAGATAATAAATATTTTTTTATAGCCGGATAGTCATCAATATTATAATGCTTACTTGGAAAAGTACATATCAAATATAAATTTGCAAAATTATAACTATATCTTTTGATATCTTTCCCTCTTAAAATCGGTCGAATTAATTCAGCAGATTTCGGATCTGATGTAATCAACGTATTTTTAGTTGCTTCATCGATAATAAATGCATCGTTATATCCAGTCTTAATACCATAATTTATTGATACATTCCATTTGCTTAATGGAATTCCATATTTTTCAATTTTCTCTTTAATAGAAGATTCAATTCTATTTAACAATACCCAATTATCAGAATTTTTAAACGAATTTATAGAATAGTGTTGTTGTAAAAAATCGCTCAAATTAATAGTGCAACCTTCATCCACAGTAACGGCCAAAGTTTGTCCTTCATTTTTTTCTTTTGCTGCTATCAATGTATTGACATCAACTGTTGCAGACTCAAATATTTTATTTCCACCGTAATCAATTAATTTTAAAGGATTCGTATTATTAGCTAGATACCTACGTAATTTTTCACCATATCCTGCACGCATCCATTTATTTGAAGTTATATAGCAAAGAATTCCGCAGTCTTTTAAAAGATCTATACCTTTTTCATAAAAGATACAGTAAATATCTCCTGTTCTGGTAAATGTCTCATATCCTTGATCTTTAAGTTCATTTGCTAACCTTCCACCTTCTTTTTGTAACTGTACATAAGGCGGATTAGCGATAACAATATCAAATCCTTGCCCATTTTTGAAAACTTCTTCAAATTCTAACTCCCATATAAAGAAAGGTTTTGTCTTCTTTTTTATCATATCTTCGATACGAGTATATACATCAAATTTTCCTTGAGCTACTAATTCAGAGCGAATCAATTCCATCTGTTCAATTTCAATTTGATTAGATAATTTCTGCTTTTCCTTTTCATCTGAAGTTCCAAAAAATTGTACTTTTGCATCTTTTAATCGTTTTAATATTGCTTCAACAGTATCGGTGTTGAATAAATTCATTTGATTATTAACCTTAGCTTGTTTTTTCGTTCCACGCCAACGTGTACTCCATAGTTTGATATTTTCAAATGTATCAACTAATGAATTACCAACTCGTAAATGAAAATTTAAATTTGGTAAAGGCTTAGGTGCAAGGCCATTGGTTTCTTGATCAACAATTAATGATAACCACAAACGTAATTTTGCAATTTCAACGGCATCATATTCGAGATCGACACCATATAATGAATTTTGAATCGTTTGTAACTTTAACTCGTATTTCGTAAATGATTTGTTTGTGTATTGTAATAGATTTGTTCTTAATTTAACAATTTGATTAAGCATTCCAACTAAGAAAGCTCCTGAACCAACAGCCGGATCAACAATTGTAAATTGGCTAACACATTGATCTATATCTTCTGCAAATTCTTTTATAAAATCAGTTTCTTTTAGCGCATCACCGTATCGAACATAATTTAAAATTGAATCGTAATCCAAATTTAATGTTTTTGATAATCTAGCAGCAAGAGATTCTTCACACATGAAATGAACAATTTCACGTGGAGTATAAAATGCCCCCAATGCTGAACGATCTTTTGTATCTAGTAATGACTCAAAAATTTTACCTAACATTTCTGGATCGATAGCAACTTCTTGTTCTTCTGGATCGGATTCATCCACAGTAAAATTGTATTGTGACAAAATATCTAATAACCCAGTTTCAGTATCATTAAACCAATATGAGTTTGGAATATTAAAATTTGTATTTTTCCAGTCATAATTTTCAATTGGTTGGAAGAGACCACCGTTAAGAAATGGTATCTTTTTATCCAAATATCTGTCATTCTCTCTTTTAGCATTTAGCGCATTATAAAATAGAGGTTCAAGGAAATCATTAAAATAATTACCTTTGAATTCTTTGGTACTGTCTAACAAATACGATTTATTTCCATCACCCCATATTTCATTTACACCAAGCCATCCTTTTTTTTGGATAAAGTGAAGAAACATTATTTGTCCTAAAGTCTTTTTGCAGAATGTTGTTGTAAACTTATTTTCTCCATCTTCGCCACGGTAATCCAATTTGTTTGCTTCGTTCAGAAATTCTTTGTTTCCTATTAAGTAATCATACAACTCAAAATATTTTTTCTTATATTCTTCATAAAAATCTTTTGATAAACGAGAAACACTAAAAGCATCAGATAATTGTCCTACTGTTGGATTTTCATTTGAAACATAAATTGGATTTAACTGTTGAACATATGTTTTTGTAGGCTCATCTTCACCAACTAAGAAAGAGAATCTCTTAGCTGGTTTGAATTTTAGTTCAATTCCATTTTCTCCAAATTCATATTCTATGGTTACAAAGGACAACTTCCAATTCTTTCTATGTTCATCATAATATGCTACTAATGCAGCACTGTAATCGGAAAACTCATTTTCCAATAAATGCGCTATAAAATTACGCTGAGCTTTTTGCGCGTTGCTATTTTCTTTAACTTTTACAGATAGCACAATAATATTTTTTTCATCACTATCACTGTATTTTCCATAAATAGTATAAGAAGAGATAGTACTTTTGAATGCTGAAGGAATTTCTGTATTTTCAGATAGCGGAACGGTTTCAACATCATTCAATAAATTAATTGAAAATTTTTTATAATTTGCTTGACTAAAAGGAACTGTCAATAATTGTTTAATATTTTCCATTTTATGCACCTTCTTTTGTTAGATATTCTGATAAAACTATAATCTTTGGTTTATCTAATGAATTGTTAATATCATAATTAGATCTTTCAATCAAATAAACATCATCGATATTATCTTTAAAACATTTAATAATTGAATCTATTGTTTTATTATTTTTTGTCAATGCGTTTTTTATATCTTTAAATACTTTTGATGTAAGTGATCCACGCTTAATGGCTTTATCAACTTTTTCGAGATACTCCCTATCATTTGTATTTAAAAATGACCCGGCTAATAAACCTCTTAAGTTTTGTCTTACTACTTTTTCATTTGGTGAAGCAGTAGATACTAAACTAGTCACTTTTGAATCATTAAGAATTGAATTATAAAATTCCCTATTAGCATTAAACCCTTCAAAATAATTTTTAGGTATTTCTACGCTTTTTTCATTTTCATCAGATTTTAATAATTGAGCAGCTTCTTCAAATTCGATTTCTTTAGAAGATCCATTCTCGTACTTCATAAATTTTTTTATCCATCCTTGCTTTATAAAAGTAACGATACTACTTTCATTGCTCGTATATCTTGCAACTCTTATCTTGTCTGGCAAATTTTGAATTTTTTTAGCGTATTCAGGTTTGGTTTCTATCAAGTTGTTGAGTAGCCTGATATAAGACATTTGCAATCCATTAGACATCAAATCTGTTTCATCATCAAGTTTATTTGCCATCATAAGAAAATCATACAGGTTATATGATGTAACATGTTCATCATCTGTAATAGTCTTTGAATCTTCACCAAGTAACTCATTAAACATTTGTACTTTTGATTTAATTGATTCTTCTAATGTTAAATGTTCACGCGTGTTGGCTCTAGGAAAGAAATTATACACATATAACTGCTCATTCCTTGAACCTACACGATTTATACGTCCTACTCTTTGCATAACTCTTGTAGGATTCCATGGCAAATCGTAGTTAAATATTATTGATGCTCTATGAAGGTTAATACCTTCACTCAAAGAATCTGTAGTAACTAAAATTCTTTTTTCATTAATACCTTTAGATTCGTATTTGGGGTCAAAATTATCACGTATATAATCTTTTTTGCTCATAGAATCTCCACCCGAGAAATCTATAACAACATTTCCATAATCTTTTTCTAATTTGGCTTTCAAATACAAAACTGTATCTTTTGCTTCAGAAAAGATAATGATTTTTTCTGACTTATTTATTGAATTAATATATTTTTTTAATTTATTATATTTTGCATCACGAACCTTAATATCATATTTATTCCACATATTATAGATTGAATGCAATATTGTATCATCTGCTTTAACTTTATCAATAAATCCATCCACAAACTCATCTGGTGAATAGCAGTCAATATCGTTTGAATCAATAAATATTTCAAATGCTGCATCTTCCATTTGTTCTAGGTCTTCAAAATTATTTTTTGTCCTAGAGGCTGCCCCAACAACAACTTTTCCTCTATTATACAAATTAATAAAACTTTCAGATGATTTTTGAAGACGTTTAACAGACTCTAAAAACGCAAAAATAGAGCTTTCCAATCTTTTAACTAACATTGTTTTAACAAAGCCAATCATATTTTGCTGACGTGCTTTATCAGATCCAACCTTCTTTTGATTTTTTAAATATAATAGTGGTGCATATCTTGCATAAGAAAAATCCTTTAACAACTCAATAGTATCTGTAAAAGTTTTTTCCATTTCATCGTCATACATATAATCTAAACGAATTGGATCATTTACTATCGGGAATGTTAATCCTTGCTTATCAAGATCATCTTTATAATATTCAGTTATTTCCTTCCTAGTACGTCTAATCAATACATGTCTTAATACATTATCTCTTATTTCAGCTGCAACAGAGGATACCACTGTTGGATCATTTCCAGAATTTTTAACTTCTCTGTATAAATCATTGAAATATTTTTCTAAATTATTGTTTCCTGGAATAATGGAAGAGTTACGTGAATCCTGAAATAACGTAATCAAATTGGCAATATCAAGAATTGTGTTATTTTGAGGAGTAGCAGTAATAAGAATTACCCCTTTACCATAACAAATTTTCTTTAAATGTTGAAACTGCAATGAAGATGCGTTTCTAAATCTATGAGCTTCATCTATAAACACATATTTATAAGAGGCGATATCATCCATTTCCGACAATTGATCAACAACGCCTAGAGAAACTACTTTGTCAGACATTTTGTAACCAAAATCAGACAAAACATCTTCCCAGTTATCTTTTACTACTGGAGGTACAATAAACAATTTTCTTCCATCTAATAATTTTCCAAGCATTGCAGCAATATAAGTTTTACCTAGACCAACAACATCAGAAATAATAACTCCACCATGCCGAGCTAGTATTTTCCTTGCTTGAGTTACAGCATCGGATTGGTATTGCAAATTCATGTATCCATCTGGCCAATCATAATCTTTTTTTCTAGAATCGAGTTCTTCTTCAAAATATACAAATAGCATTTTCAAGAATAATTCATATGGTGTAATATTCCTATTCATCCAAGTATCTGTAGTTATTGTATTTAAAATATCTTCTGTAATATCTTTAGAATCTAACCATAATTCTTCAAAAAAGCTCAATGCATATTGTACGTTTGCCTGATCTTTAAGTTCGACATTAAATTCAACGTTCTTATCTAAACCGTTATATGTAAAATTACTAGAACCGGTAATTAAATTTCCAAATTGATCAGGAACAATATCTGGATTTTTTCTTATTATATATAACTTCGCATGAACATTTTTTTCATAACACATACGAATTTTTAATTTTCCAGATTTAATCCATTCACAAAATTTAATAATCCCATTTTCCATTTCAAGATTATCATCAGATGTTTTATTAAATTCTTCTTTAACTAATTTTTGAACTTTTTTTGTAGCATTCGCACCAGATTGTTCAAAAATATCCATTGTTCTAACTATTTCTAAATCAGCTCCTAATCCAATTAAAATACGAATTTCTTTAACATCTTCTAACTTTTCTTTTAATAAATAAAATCCAGTTATACGAAAATATCCTACTAAAATATCAAAATAATTTGAATTTGTTAATACCGTATTTAATCTATCAGATAGTTTAATTCCATTTTCATTCTTGTTAGTAAAAATAGAAATATCATTATTCGGTATCGGCATATTGATCACTCCTCGTTGTTAATTATCTCTACTATATCATCAAAACTACAATTTAATGTTGTACATATTTTAATCAAAGAATCAGCTTTTAATTGTTTTATCAAATTATCTTCAAGAACTTTTTCACTTTCATATCCTAAATTACTGCTCATTTAATATCCTCTCCAATCTCAAAGCTTTAACATTAAGGATTCTACAAACTAAAATAATAATCTCTTATCTTTTGCGACATTAGATATCTTCTTCTAGCTAAAAATTCATAATAAGTGTTAACATCGTAATTTACAAATTCTTCTGGAATGCAGTTTTGTTTGAATGATTCATTCAATTGTTCTTTAGTTAGTATTCCACCAATAACCGATTTTTTAGATTCTATTTGTTCAAGAATTTTTGCCATATAAATATTTGGTGCATCATCTTTTATTTGAATATTAATTTCAGATTGGGTAATCGCATAATTTGCAATTTGATTGTATTCAGACCTAGAGTTGTGACCATTTCTTTGTAAATATTTTTTAGGGAAAAGATGATGAATGTCTCCTCGGTTAGAAATTAATGCGCCTACAGTAATTTGGCTAGATAAAAAGCCTTTATCACCTGAATGCACCTGAGCCATTAAATATAGTTTAAAATATGGACTACTTGCAACAGAAGTGTTTAATCTTTCAGGTAGTATATGTTCCCAATAGGCATCTGATAATTGCCCAAGTTCAACACTCTTCAAATATTCCTCTGGGTCATTTGCATTAAAACGCTTAATATCATAATCAAACATGGATTCAGGAGAGCCAGAATATCTTCCTGTAAGAATTGATAATACAAGCCATTTTCTAACTACCGTTTCTATAGTGTTAGGATGTACACCTTTATCTCTAAGCAAGATGAATAGTGCATATGCAAAATTTAAAGCATTATCAGATCTAATTAAAGAAGCATCAATAATACCAGCTGATTTCAAAATCATCATGTAACGATCGTAATTTGTTTTATTAATAAATTTCAGTACGCCATCATGCAATCTATCGTAAGATTTTTCTGCAATTTCTTCTTCATAATCACGTGTTTCAAAATTTCTTCCAGATAACAAATTCACTAAATCTGATAATTTTCCTCTATGAAATTGTGAAGTAAATGCAACACGTAAAATGTCTGTATAAGTCGGTGAATATATATCATCTGTATTATCGGTAATCCATTGAATTTTATTAAATTCATCCAATTTTGCAAATTCTTGATCATTAGACTTTATTGTTTCTAAATCCATAGGCCTCTGATTTAAATGACAAAAGTAATCAATTGTTTTTCGAATAATATCTCCACCATATTTTTCATTTGAAGATATTTTGCTCATTGCAAAATCAGCTTGAGATAGAACTGTTCCTTTTGAATTAATGCGAATAAAAATATCTGTTACTGTTTCAATATCCAATTCTTGATTTAATTCAATAACACCTATACTGTTTCCTAAAATCCCTTTCAACTTAACAAGTGTATTGTTAATATCAGAAGGATTTGAATCATTTTGGTTGTCATACTGTATAGCAAAATTAAAACAATTGAAATCAGGTTTAAAAACTTCAGATATATCATTGATATATTTACTGTCCTTTTCGAGTGCTGGATTACAAACTTCAAATTTTTCATCAAATGGATTAAATGAAATTTTAATTGGAATTTTTTTATATTCCTGATTAACTACTTCTTGCCCAGTGATTGCTGCAGTTAGGGCTGTAATTCGTTGCTGTCCATCAATAACAATTTTTTTACCATTACTAAAAGTACCGTCTTTTAATTTAACGTCTGGATTTTTCCATATTATTATGTAACCTACTGGATAACCTTTATATAAAGAATCCATCAAATCTCTTACTTTACTGGCTTCCCAAACAAATGGTCTTTGCATTTCTGGAATTGCAATTTCGCCACTATTGATCCAAGAAATAATATTTTCAACAGAATGATTATTAACACTATACTTTGCCATTTTATTCTTCCCCAACTATCTCTACAATATCATCAAATGTGCAATTTAATGTTTTACACATTTTAATTAAAGAATCCATTGAAACTGTTTGATTCTTTGAAAGTTTTGCTAACGTTCCAGGAGTAAGTCCTGCAATTTTTGCAAATTCAGTTTTCTTCATACCTTTATCAATTAATAATTTAAACAAACGATTATAACTAATTTCCATATGATTAGACCTCTTTCTTTATTTTCAATTATAAAGGAATTATGTATAAATAGAAACATAAATATCCCCATTTAGTGATATTTTTTTATTTTA
>OJNZ01001172.1_pt1 | contig 15424 bp, 7 predicted proteins | sample 1598001 | NCBI WGS metagenome assembly OJNZ01 (sample SAMN01915225, study PRJEB22387) | human gut metagenome | isolation source: stool | host: Homo sapiens | place: USA | reverse complement strand
GTAATAACCACGTTTGTTGCTCCGGTATTATCGGCCTCGGCAGTAATAACACCTACCGAAACAGCGCCTACCGTAATACCCATCGTATTTGCTTTGGTAACGCCGTGGTCTGCCGCTAAAATGTTTATATTATTGCCTGTTAATTCAGCACCGCTGATTTTAATTTGGCTGCTGCCGGTAGTATTAACTATGCCTACCGCCGCATTTGCACCTATAACACCTGCGCTGCCCTGATATACATCAAGCTTGGCTTCGCCGGTAATATCAGTGCCAATATCAACTTTATTCGCATCAATGCTGCCGCCGGTAATATTTACGCCGACATTGCGATTTACGTTAAGGATGCCTACACCTGCGTTAACAGCCGCCGCGCCTGCTGTACCGCTGCCAAGCGTCATGCTGATGTTATCATTTTCAGCTGCATCAGCTGTTACGCTGCCTGATGCGCTAATATTGCTGTTTGTAACGTTAACGGTAATTTGAGAATCTTTACCGCCGCCATAACCGGCATCAACGGAAAGTTTTATATCATCAATACCGGCAGTTTCAAGAGCCTCGCCAGAATCCCCTAATAAAGTTTTTGTATCATTAGCACCATAAGCATTATTAGCCTCTGCTATTTTATCTGCCGCAGCGTCATTCGCTTCTTTATAATTATCTGACTTATTAGAAACTTTTTCGCTGTCTTCGTTGCCAATTGCTTCCCCAACACTGGTAATGGCAATATTTGCCCCTGCTGCAATGCCGCCTGCTGCAACATTGGTTGCAAGCTGTTCAATGTTGCGGTCTTCATCAGCGGTTAAAGTTACATTTCCCGCCTTGGCGTTAAGCGTACTATCGTTAACGTTAGTCTGCACTGTACTGTCGATAGTATTAACCGTTACACTCGCACCAACGCCAACACCTGCTGCGCCGATTGCATTGCCGCCAATATAAGCATCAACATCAAAAGTATTTTTGGCCGAGCCGCTGATATTGCCGCTACTTGAAGTAATAACAGCATTATTGATATTCGTTTTTACAATGCTGTTAAGGTTGTTAACAGAAGTTGCGCCTGCTACAGCTGCGCCAACGCCTGCACCGCCGGTTGCGGAAATCATCGGTTTAATAACAGCCGTATTTTCTGCTGCAATATTCACATCGTTAGCAGCAGTTATATTTGTTCTTCCTTGAGTTTTGGCTTCTTCATCATCACCAACGGTAACTTCTGTTAAAGAATTATCTTTAAGCACACCGACAGATAAACCAACGCCTGCACCAACTCCACCTACGCCTGCGCTGACATTACCTGCATTAACAACACCTGTATGATTAGCATTAATATTAACGGTATTTGCATTAACATCGCTGTTTAAAAGCGCCGCTTTGGTTGCATTTTTAAGTTCAGTAACCGTTACAATACCGGCTACGCCACCGCCTACACCTGCAATGCCTGCACCAACAGCAAAGCTGGATACGCCCTGCTGAGAATCTGCGTCAACTTCAAAAGTATTTGCTTTAATATCGCTGTTTTCAACTACGGCTTTAACATTGCGGCTGAAGGTATTGGTATCGCTGCCAAGGCCAACCCCTGCACCGATGCCACCTACACCGCCGCTGCCTACAAAGCCGGACATATTGGTATAATCACCGGCGTTAACAAATACATTGCCTGCAGCAGCCGTACTTGCACTACCGCCGTTAACGGTTGTATTAGCAACTCCCGCATTAGTAGCGCCTTTAATCATGTTAACGTTAACCGTACCGGTTACACCCGCACCTACACCGCCTACACCTGCAGTAAGCAGGAAGGATTTCATATCGCGCGTTGAAGAAGCATCGACAATCAAGCCGCTGCGGGTTTCACTTTCACGGTTAATAGTAGTATTAATATCAACTGTATCCTGGCTGATTAAAGCATTATTGATTTGGCTGTTCTTTGTTTCGTCTTTGTTTTCATAGCCATATTCATAGCCTCTGATGAAAGTGTTAGTATTTAAACTGCTGTTGCCTTTGGCGGTTACGCTGGTTTTTGCTTCATCTTTGCCGCCAACAGTCGCACTGGTAGTGCCTACAATTTGGTTAACAGCAACCGATACGCCAACGCCTGCACCCTTCCCTGCAACAGCAGCCTGCCCTGCATAGTTGGCAATCTGCTCATCGCTGGTTGCCACAACGCCAACGCTGCCATCTGCAACAATATTAGCGCCATTGCCGATATGCGCTGTTACATCGTTTTGAATCATATTAACAGCAACGCTGCCGGTTACACCTGCACCTTGTCCGGCAGCCGCTATACCAATACCGATATTTTCGATACGCGGGGTGCCATCGGCATTTACTTTAAGGTTGTTAACATTCATAGTGCCGCCGTTTACCGCAGCATTTGTCTGCTGGATTATACTGTTAACGGCAATGCCTGCACCAACGCCAGCGCCTTGTGCAGCTACGGAAGCAGTATCGGCTGAAGTAGTAATTTCGCTGTTATTCTGAGCATCAACAGTTACATTGGCATTTTCGCTGCCGCTATTATAATCAATATTAGTGTTTTCAATTTCGGCAGAGACATTTTTATTAATTAATGCAGTTGCCGCAGACCCTTGAACACCTGCAGTGGCCGCAGCAGCAACACCTACCGCAATAGTATTCAGTTCAGAGTCATCTTTTGCCGCAACATTAACACCAACAAATTTTTCACCGTCAGCAGCCACAGTTTCTTCACTATTAGCCGCCATAGTAATATCTGTATTTTTTACAGCTGCCGTGGTATTCTGGCTGCTGCTTCCGCTGTCAGCAGAAGAACCGCCAATATCGTTATAAGCTACACCGCCGCCAATTGCAACCTTGCCGCTTGCGCTTACAGAACCAACCACTGCCAAACGGTAAGTCTCATCATCAGCCGTAACATTTACAGAACCTGCATTATTAATTGCAGATTCTTTTTTATCACTCTTATCAATAATCGCTTCTGTATTGCTACCGCCGCGGTTAACAGCAACGCTGCCGTTAATGGCAACTTTTGTAGAAGCAGCCACGCCCGCAGCAATGCCGTAAACCTTACCGGTATTATCGGCATCAACAAATACATCCACATCCGTACCTAAAGCCTTAATTGTATTACCGCGCATATACGCGCCAACGGTATTATCCAAACCATTATACGCCAGTGTTGCGCCTATGCCTGCCTTTGCACCGTAGGAAACAGACCCTGCAACATTTACAGCCTGCGTGTTATTAATGGCCTTAGCTTCAGCCTTATTTGTAGTAATTGTAGAATTTTCTATTTCCGCACTTAAATCATTATCAATATTCTGCCATGTTACACTGCCCATACCGCCGAATGCTTTAGTACCTGCAGCTACGCCGCCGGAGGCATTTACAATTAAAGTATCAGCATCGGCTTCTGCACGCACATTTTCAGCAGTAATGTTTGCATTATTTATTTGGGCAGTAAAATCATTATCAATATCTGCAATATTAACAGCAGCGCCGCCGGCATTACTATTGCTGCCTGCCGTTACAACGGCTGCCGCGCCAACTATGGTACTTCCTTTACTACCATCATAGTCAACTTTTTCGTCTGCAGTATCCAAATCAGTATAATAACTGCTGCCGGTCGTATCAATGCCATTATCGGCAGCAAACTTGTTATGTTCGTTATAATCGCCAAGCAAATTCTGATACGGCTGTGCTTCAGCAGAACCGCTTTCCGTATCTTTGGCAGTAACGTTCACTAATCCGCCAGCAGTAATAGAAGCGCCGTCAATACCGGCAGTAATATCATTACTTAAGCCGTTATAAACAACCGCACCGCCAAAGGCGTTATTAGTGCCGCTGCCGCCGACAGCAATACCTGCGGAAACTGCTGCCGTAACCTGCGTTACAGCCAGCAGGCCTTTTACATTTACATTATCAACATTTGTATAAGTACCGCCGGTAATGCCTGCATTTATTTTATTGTTAATATCAGCAACAGTTACGCCGCCGCCAACAAGGCTGCCGCCTCCCAGCGCTATATTGGCATTAACGCCGCCCGTAACCTGTACGTCGCTTTCGTAGGCTGCAACATCAATAACATTGGCTTTACTGTTTGCAGCGCCGGTCAATGTTACATCTTCCATATTGGCATTAACGTTTTTGTCGAGCAGGTTAACAGATACGGAACCACCGCCGCTGTAGTTTTTACCTTGTCCTCCATCTTTTGTTAAAGTTGCACCCAGACCGGCTGCAACGGTTGTGCCGCCGCTTACTGCAGCTACATCAACATCTTTGGCGCCTGTTACAGTGCTGTCTTTAACAAGCGCGGTAATTTTATTATCAATATCATTAACGCCAACAGCACCAGAAACTGCTACACTGGTAGATTTCTGGCTTTGCTGTTCTTTCCTGAAGGAAAGACCGGCCGCACCGCTCAACGCTCCTGTAAACGCAGAATCTCTTGCGCCAACCTGCAACGCGCCATCGTTATTCAAAGTAATGTTCGCACCGTCAACTACGGCTTTGGTTGTATCACTTACCATATTAAGCGATACGCTGCCCGCACCGGCAAAGCTGAAGCTGGGAGTACCTGCATCATCAGATGTTATACCTGTTGTGCCGCCGTTGCCTGCACCGGCATTCAAATCCATTGTTTTAATAACGTTCTGCAATTTATTGGAAATATTATTGATACCAGTAAGCGCAGAATCACTAATTTCAGTCATTTTATTATACGGAGCTTTAAGTTTGTCAAGGAATCCTTCTTCGCTGTCCGTTCCGCTGCTGGTCATACCGCCGGCAACGCTTACACTGTTAATAAGCCCTGTTGTTTCGGCATTAACATTTAATTCGGATGCAGAAATTTCACCTAACATAGGATAGGGGTTGCGCTCGTTGCGATTTAATTCGGATACAGAAATTTCACCTTCAAGTCCGTCATTTTCGTCTTCATTTCCGTCATTATCAATAATCTGCGCCGTGTTCTGCACATCTATATTGTTAATGGCAACACCCATGCCAACGCCTGCATTAGCTCCGCTTGCCGAAAACGTTACAATAGCATTTGTTACACTGGTATCATTATTGGCATCAATACTAATAATCCCTGTATTACCAGCACTATCTTTTGTCGCCGTTAACTTAGCGTCAGTATCTACAATAACATTGTTATAGCTGTCACTGTCTGTTAAGCTTACCATTCCGCTTAACGCGCTGCCATCGCTCTTGCCTGCGCCAAGCATTGCACCTACGTGGAAAACATTGCTGTCGCTTGCAATGGCAATATCGCCGGCAGTAAGTTCTGCGCCTTCTTCAACAACAACGCTTGAATCTGTATCAAAATTCTGATAATTAAAGCTGCCGCCAATACCTACGCCGCCTTTAGCCTCAGCGTTGTTTTTCCAGAACATGGTTTTGCCGGTAATGGTTACATCTTCAATCTCATTAGCAGATTCCAGATTCAAATCCTTACCTGCTTCAAGTTTTGTATATTTACCTACTTTTACGCCGCTTGTGCCGCTGAAATCAGATACCGCAACGGAACCGCTCGCCGCAAACTTGCTGCTTTCGCTGCCGCCTTTGGCAGAAGCCTGTGCTGCTACGTTAGCATAGTTGTTCGGGTCGGCAAAAGCCAATGCATTAGTAACAACAGCCAGTGAATTACTGATTATTGCAGATGCCGCAGAAAATTCATTGCTGCTTTGCACAGTATTATATTCTGTCTGCAATGTTACTACATTGTTATATAAAACTGCTGCTGCTGCTGCCATTTCAAAAATTTTATTCATTGTTCCTTCCGCCGTAATGGCATCAGGATTCTTTACAGCCTCGGTAAAATCATTGCTGTAATGTTCTATATAGCTCTGCAGGCTTTTTTTAAGGCTTTCAAGGCCTGTCCTGTATTCTTCCATACCTTGCTTTTGATAATCTTCCAGCTCATCAAATGCAGCTATGGCATATTCAATATTTTCTATGCTGCGCTGAATTTCACGGAAAATGCGCTGCGGGCGGTTGTATTCCATTATATTGCTGCTGGTAACATTAATATTCCCGGTGGCACTAAGTTCAGCATGTTTTCCTTCGCCGCTGCCGTCACCATCAGCAAATTCAACAGAAGCCTCATTATCCATACCTGCATACACAACGCCGGCACCTACCGTTACTGTAGTTGTTGTACCATTAGCCGACTTTTTATAAGAATTAGAAGTACCGGAAGCCGTAAAGCTGTAATCTACTACGCGCACATCGGCATCAGCAGTTATATCTCCGGACGTTGCTGTAACATCAGCCGTGTTACCAAAAGTTACATTGGCACTATTATTCTCATTGGTAACAACAACTGCTGCCCCGGCTTCAAATTTATCGCTCAATACCTGCGTTATATCAGTCTTACCACCATCACCAGAGCTGCTGGAGCCAAGAGCGTTTTTAATATTGGTTGTTATAGCTGTTACAATCTCGTTATTTTTTACGGCATTTTTAAGTCCGTCAGGGTCGATTGCATTAACCAACTGTGCCTGAATTTTACCCATGCCAAGTTCATTATTGGCAGTAATTGTATTTTCGTCTATTAAATTAGTTGCATCTATTGCAACATTCTGCCCGGTAATATCACCATCTATCGCAATATTGGCGTGCCCTTCATGGCTGAATACATTAACTGCTGCCGCGCCAAGCGTATTATCGGGCGCAACGGATGCCGCATTAGCATTAAGAAGGTTTACAGTATCAGCAGTAATATCTACATCGCCGTTTTCAGCATTTACAATGCTGCCGCTGCCAATAATAACATCAGCCGTGTTGCTGCTTTTCGTTACAGCAACTGCTGCCGCAATTAAAGAATTATTAGGCTTACTTGTCGTTGAAGAAATGTTTAAGTTTGCCGTATTGGCTACGCTTTCTTCGGCATAGGCCGCAATATTAACAGCTTTTTCATCATCAGTTTTATTTGTACCATTCGCTGTAAGATTGCCCTGAATATCTACTTTGGCAGAATTTTCCACATCAGCATAGCCAACAGCTGCCGAAGGAAGGAAAGAACCTGCCTGAGACACAGTAGAAACTGTTATAAGCTTGCGCCCATTTACTGCCGCGCCTGCCGTTCCGTCCAAAACAGAATTTGCCGTTACGTCAATAACACCCTCAGCAGTTAAATCAGCCTCTTCGCCAATATTAACCTCTGCCTTGCTGCCAAGAATCATTACATTAGCACTAACAGGAGTAATATATTGCAAAATATTACTTACATTATCTTCAATGCCCTGCCCGTTATCAACATAAGTATTATCTGCATTGGCAGCTACTTTAATATCCTGCCCGGCAGTTATATCACCCTGCACCTCTACCTTAGCAACGGTCTGAGCATAGTTTCCTGCATCAGCAGCCGGAACAGGTACATAATCAGGTATTTTAGTTCCCAAATCGGTAGTTTGTTTCAAAACTTCTTCTGCAAGGTCTTTATTGCCATTAGTAACTTCAGCAGTAAGTTCTGCATTTCCGCGCGCAGTAATAGTACCATAATTTTCAACCGATGCTTCGATGGTTTTCGGTCCATCAACATCCAATCCTATAATTTCGCCAATATCATTAAATGTCTGATCAAGTGTATTAGCATATTCAGCTTTAGCAGCAAGTACAATATCGCCATTACCGCTTTCAACAGCAGTTAAATCACTGCCAAGGCCTGCATTGGTAACTACATTGCCGTTTGCGTCCTTAATATTTACAAGGTCTGCAAAGTTAAACGTCTCACCATTAGCATTTTTAACAACTGTTTTAATATAAGCATCAGCATTTTCTGCGTTAGCAGCCATCATAACTTCGCCAGTAACTTCATCCTTAATTTCACCGCTGACATTTTTGCCTATGCCGATTTTAGCTGCCGCCATTTTAACGTCACCAGTGGCGTTAACTTTGCCCAAAACGCTGATAGTTCCGCTTGCATTCAGCGGTATATTAAGCGCCTGCATACGGTTTAAAGCAGTATTAATATTTGCTTCCGAACCTGAATCAAAAGTCCCTTTTAATGCCTCATAACTGTAATTATGCTCAGGTGAAGTAATATCATAAATTCTCTCTACAGGCGTCATAACATACAACGAGCCTGTATTAATAACGCCGGATTTGCCGACTGCCATACCGTCTTTGCTCAGGAAGAACAGATTGCCGCCGATTTGGCTGTTTTGAATAGCATTAACTGTACCGTTAATATCAATACGGCTGTTAACAAAGTTAACAAGGTTAGCTGCATCAGCTCCGCTTCCACCCTTAGTATTAAAGTACATATTAGCAATATTGTTAGCATCCAACTGAAAATCCTGAAAACATTTACAGCCGCATTGCTGACAACTTTATCTGCCCAAATATTGGTAACATTGCCATTCACTTCAATACTTCCGTTATTATTAACTTTATTTATACTCTGTGCAAAGCCCACTATCGGTTGCATAATAAACCCTGCCGCCGTTACGGCAGAAATAATTTTCTGGCTTAACGTATATTTACTTTTGCTGCGCTGAAACTTTCTCGAGATACTCATAAGCCCGTCCCCCTGTTAAAACTGACCGTTAAGCATAAAATGTATGCGGGTTTTATCTACTTCATCTCCGTTAATATCACGCATCAGCGGTATGCCGAGCGTTAAACTTGTATATATTTTGCGGTCGATTGTGCTTTTAATGCCTATGCCGGTGCCTGCCAGCACATGGTCGTCAAAAGCGCTGTCGCCGTAAACTGCACCATAATCAAAAAAGCAAAAGGCCGATGTTGTTTTGGCTTTGTCAAGCGGTACGCTGTATTCCAGGCTGGCGCTGTAACCGCTGTCGCCGCCGAGATAGCTTTCTTCATATCCGCGTACGCTGTACATACCACCGATATAAAACTGTTCGGCACTTGTAAGGTAATCGTCCGGGCTCCACTGGGCATCAAGCCTTGCGCTTAACATCTGCCCTGCCCTGTAAGCCTTTTGCCAGAAGCCGTTAAAAAAATACTTTGAAAAGTTGTCGTTTTCACCGGCAATATCTTCGCTGTCGCCGATACGGAAGTTATACTTTTGGTAAATGATGCTGCTTGCACCGTAGTTAGTCATGCTGAAGCCTGCGGTGTAAGATTTTACAGTATCATCAACCCAGTGTATGCCCAAAAAGTCGGTTTGTGAATTTTGGTAGCCGTAATCCAAAGTTGCTTCCGTACGCAGGGTATCCGTAACCACCAGCGGCTGAATAAGCGAAACGCCGTATGCGTTGGAATGGCCTTTAATATCCAAATCTTCCAGTTCGCCATCCGTAATTTTTACGCTGTTGGTGCTGTAAGTAAGGCCCAGTTTGGTTCCGCTGCGCCCTAACGGCACTGTGTACATGGCGCTGAACGATTTTGTACCATCGCTGCGCATGCCGCTCATTGTCAGCATATCGCGGCTGCCTGTTAAGCTGCGGTCCGTCCAGAACAGGCCTTCGCGCCATTCGCCGCTCGATTCGCTGCCGGCGTTATCGACATATACATTTATATAATTTTTCTGCGGCTCGTAAGCCGATATTACATAGTCCGTAGTTCCGGGTTCTGCGCCTGCGTGCATGGTAATGCGCAGCTGCACATCGTTGGTAGCATTAAAACGCAGAAGGTCATCGTTCAACTCGTTGATATTGCTGATGCTGCCGCGGTCAAGCCCGATGCGCCCGGCAATATAACCGTCATTTGTGCTTTCATTGCCGCTGATATGCACGTTGCCGGTTTTGCCTTCAATAATTTTAATTTCCACCACGCCGTTTTTAATGGTTTGCGGCGGCAGATAAGCCCGGCAGGTTAAATAACCTTTTTCGCTGTACAGTTCGTTAATGCTGTTTACAATGTCATACAGGCTTTGCAGTGTAACTTCCTGACCAATATATTTGCCGGTAATTTCTTTAATTTCCGTTTCGGCAAGTACTTCGCTTTTATCTATTTTTACATCGTTCAATACAAATTTAACTGCATTTTCCGGTGCCTGCTGCTGTTCCTGCCCGCTGCCTTCAACTTCGGCACGCTGTTTGGCGCGATCTTCGGCAATCTGGCGTGCCACGCGCTGGCGTTCCATATATTCGCGCGTACGGTTAAGCTGTACGCCCGGGTCGTTATAAGCTGCGCCTGTCTGTCCCCAATTTGTACTGCCATCAGGCAGTGGAGCTGCATACACAGATGCGTTAACCGCGCCCACTAAAATAAGTGCTGTTAAAATCTTTGTAATTTGTTTTGCCATGACAATTCCTCTCTCTTATATTACGTTTTTTATTTCATTTTATTTCGCATTGAACTGTATATATACACATTTATATTCATTTTAATTTTATCATAATTTCATTTTCCAAAGTGCAAATTTTTTCTTTGCACTTTCACGGCGTTATATTATTTACAAATTAGCAAAACTTGTATTAAACTATAAGTAAATATAGTAAAACGCATTATTACAAATTGATAATTTTGTAAAGGTACAGTAATATGCAAGCCATTATTGCCATCGCAGATAACAAAGAAATATTTGATAATTTATTTACATACAGCATTTTGTGCGGGCTGCGTTTTAAAATTACGTGCAGCAGCGAAGAAGCATTGAACTTTTTTATGGAAAACCGTACGCCGCTGTTTATTGTAGAATGCAGCGATACAAATATCGGGCCGCTGAAATTTATAAAGCGACTTGCGCCTGCCTGTGCAGTTTTCGCCGTCAGCAAATCAACTGATGAGGAAGTTGCCATCAGCGCACTTAAAAACGGTGCAGCCCAGTTTTTGCGTCTTCCCTGCGGCAGCCGCGAATTTTATTACCGGCTTGTTAATTTTATCAGGATGCTGAATCTTGATACCGGCATGGAAAAGATACAGATTATTACGCTTGGCAAACTTAAAATTTACCCGCAAAATAATCAGGCCATGCTGGACGGGGAATTTATTCCGCTGACAGCGACCGAATTTAAACTGCTGATACTTTTAGTAAATAAGCTTAACACAACAGTAACACTGGAAGAACTTTACCTGGCGCTGTACGATACCGAAAACATGCAGTACACAAGCCGTGTAGTCAGCGTACATATCAGCAAGCTGCGGCATAAACTGCGCCTTAACGATTTGCCGTACCTTCAGCTTGCCAATATTCACGGTAAGGGTTATTCCTTAAAATATACCCCAGAAACGGAGAACCGGAACAATGGATAAAACTACCAGAAATAATTTTAGCCGCGAAGCAATAAAACTTGCAGAACAGGCCTTAATTACTTATTTTGTAGACGGCAGCCCCGAAAAAGTTCTGCAATTTTTCTCCAACACATGCAGCAGTTGGATTGGCTGGGGTAAAGAGGAAATTTACCCTACTTATAATGATGTTTTTAATACCTTTATCCGCCGCGTTGACGATATTCCGCAAAATATTATCGAAGACATGCACTCGCAGGTATTGTTTGAGAGCCAAGACTTCTGCATTGTTTTTGTTGCATGCAGCATAAAGTCCCAACCGCAAACCGGCCTTTTACTTAACGAAACAGCACGTTTTACTTTTGTTATCCGCAAAGAAAATGACGGGTTAAAAATAGTACATCTTCATTTCTCAGCGGCATGGAACGAACTTAACCCGGGCGAAGTATACCCGGTTGCCAAAGGCAGCACCGAGTTTTATAAAAACGAACTGCAAATGGAAAAACCTGGTACGCCCTCATTCGTTGCAGCCAACACACCCAACGGTTTAAAATGCTGCCTGGCGCAAAAAAATTATCCGGCAGTGTACATTAATAAAGCTTTGTACAAACTGGCCGGTTATAAAAGTATGACAGAAATGCTGATTGCCACCGGCGGCGATATTAAAAATATGATTTATGCAGCCGACCTGCCAAAAGTAAAACGCATTATGTCTGCGCACTGCGGCGAAGTGCCATACACCATTAACTACCGCCTGCTGCGTAAGGACGGCACCGCCATTTGGGTATTAGAGCGCGGGCAGTTTACAGCAACCGACGGCCCTGATGATTATTTTATCTGCTCCATAGCGCCGCTTTTGCCCGACCAGAACGAATTTAACTATGGCACGCTGCTTGATTACAGCGAAATAGAAAATGCCCAGATACCCATGGACCTGTACTTTAAAACGGCGCTTAAAATTATTGAGCAGCATGACGAAAAAACTGCCGCAGTTAAACTTTTAAAACTTTGCTGCAGCATGGCACAAATTTCCGGCGCCTTTATTAAAGATATCAGCCGCAGCGGCGAATATATGCCGATAGTGGCAAAATATTTTAACGGCAGCGACGGTTTTGTAAATATTTTAAAATGTACGCCGGAAGACATTGCCAGGCGCTTTAACAGCCACGGTTTAAACCAGTGCGGCAACACCGGCATTTTGCCAAAAGTATATAAAGATAAATTAGACGAGCTTGGTGTTAAGGCTTATTTAAGCAAAACCATTATGTGCGGCGGCAAAGCAGAATACATACTCACCTTTGTATCCCTTGGCATGCCGCACAGCTGGACGGAAAGCGAAAAAGACCTGATTACACAAACGGCACGCCTCCTGTCATTGCTGTTTAAAACAAACAACCAAGATACAAATTAATAAATCCCATATACGCAAAAATCCCACGGAAAATTCCGTGGGATTTTTATTGTACAGTTTAACTTATTAACTTTTAAAGTTTTTACAGCAATTAAAATGCCGGTACAACAGCGCCTTTGTAGGTTTCTTCAATGAATTTTTTAACTTCAGGGCTGGTGAGGGCTTTAGCCAGTTTTTGCAGTTCGGGGCGGTTTTCATCGCCTTTGCGGATTGCAACTACGTTAGCGTACGGAGATTCTTTAGGTTCGGTAAAGAGGGAATCTTTAACCGGATTCAGTTTTGCTTCCATTGCAAAGTTGGAGTTGATTACGGAATAATCAACATCGTTCATGGAACGCGGCAGCAAAGCTGCTTCGATTTCCACAATTTCAATATTTTTGGGGTTGTCAACAATGTCGCCGGGGGTTGCGGTAATGGTTACGCCGTCTTTAAGTTTTAAAAGGTTGGCGCTTTGCAGAAGCATCAGTGCGCGGCCGCCGTTGGTCGGGTCGTTAGGAATGGCAATTTTTGCGCCCTGCGGCAGTTCGTCAAGAGATTTGTATTTTGTGGAATAAATGCCCATAGGCTCGATATGCACTTTGGTTAAGGTAACAAGCGGCATGTTGCGTTCTTTGGCAAATTCTTCAAGATACGGAATGTGCTGGAAGAAGTTAGCGTCAATTTCCTTGTCGTTCAAAGAAAGGTTCGGTTTTACATAATCGCTGAACTCGATAATTTGCAGGTCAACGCCTTCTTTGGCAAGCTGCGGTTTAACAAAGTTCAAAAGTTCTGCATGGGGCACCGGGGTTGCGCCAACTTTCAGCACGGTTTTGCCGTCTTCGGATTTGGTTTCGCTGCCGCCGCAGCCGGCAATTAAAAGAGCCAGCACCAAAACGGAGCAAAGGACTAACAGGATTTTTTTCATCTTTACATCTCTCCTTTTAAATTTTACACACTACTTACTGGCAATAACGAAAGCAATAAAAAAGCTCTTTCCGAGGAAAGAGCATATACTTTACTTTCCTCTCATCTATCAGGAGTTAGCACCATGGCACAGCCTGGTTGCCGGGTTTCATTGGGCCTGTCCCTCAACCGCTCTCGATAAGAGTGTGTTTGTTAAGATGAAATTATAATACAGCAATCGCAAGATATTGTCAACAAAATTTTACAATTTTTACAGCTTTGTTTACGCTTTATGCTGCGCGCAGCAAATTTTACTGCAAATTGTAAATAAATTAACATTTTATTGGCGCGCTTAATTTACGCAAAACAAAAACCGGCCAAAGCCGGTTTATTGTTTAATATGCTGTTTATTCCTTGCTGTATTTGGCAATGCCGACTTTATAAAAATCGTTGCCTTCGGCATCTATGCACACAATAGCAGGGAAATCTTCCACCTCGTAACGGCGGATGGCTTCCGGTCCCAAATCTTCATAGGCAATCATTTCTTCGCCTTTAATGGACTGGGAAATTACCGCCGCTGCACCGCCAACGGCTACAAAATACACTGCGCCGTATTTAACGCAGGCTTCAACAACTTCTTTGCCGCGCAGGCCTTTGCCAATCATGCCGCGCATACCTTCGGCAATCAGCGCCGGCGTGTATTTATCCATGCGCCCGCTGGTGGTTGGCCCGGCACTGCCAACAATTTCGCCCGGTTTGGTGGGCGAAGGGCCAACGTAATAAACAACCTGCCCCTTAATATCAAACGGCAGCGGCCTGCCTTCGGCCATTGCTTCCGTCATGCGTTTGTGCGCGGCGTCGCGCGCTGTGTAAACAGGGCCGGTTATGCGCACAACGTCACCGGCGTGCAAGTCTTTTATGGTTTCTGCCGTTAAGGGCGTGGTAATGTGTTTAATTTTTGCGTCCGTCATTTCTGCGCCCCCTTACAATACGGCATACGCGCGGCGTGCAGCGTGGCAGTTAAGGTTTACAGCCACCGGCAGCGCGCCGATATGCGTCGGTGCATACTCAATATTTACGGCAGCGGCAGTGGTTGTGCCGCCAAGCCCCGCAGGGCCGATGCCGGTTTTATTAATGCGCTCTAAAAGTTCTTCTTCAAGCTTTGCATAGCGTTCATCGCTGTTGTGCTCACCGATGGGGCGCGTCAGCGAATATTTGGCCAGAAGCGCGCATTTTTCCATATTGCCGCCGATACCGACGCCAACCGTTACCGGCGGACAGGGGTTCGGGCCTGCTTTGCGCACGGTATCAAGTACAAAATCAATTACGCCCTGCACTCCGTCGGCGGGCTTTAACATTTTCATGGCGCCCATGTTTTCGCTGCCGCAGCCTTTGGGGGCAACGGTAATTTTTACTTTATCTCCCGGAAGAATTCTGATATAGTTCATTCTAAGCTTTCCGGATATGTGGGCTGTGATTTTGTGGCTGTTTGCCAGCTCGACGATGAATTTCGTGTTGGGCAGCACTTCAACCACCTTGCCTTCTACCTCTATGACGTCATCTTTCGACATACTTTCCTCCTTTTAATTATTTAGACTTTGTGGGGCGGACGGCTCATTAAAGCTTCTTAATGCGCTCCTTACCTCGCTGTCGAACACTTTTTTTCCGGCAATCAGCTTTTCGGCAATGCCTTCCAAAACGTGTCCGCTGTTTTTCAGATGTTTTATATTTTTCTTTTTGGGACGGGCAAGCTTGTGGGTATGTCCGTCCGCGATAAAAACGAAATCGGCGTCCCTTATTTCCGACACCATGAAATATCCGCCGGCATCTCTGCCTCTCTTGGAATACACAACGCTTCCGATTCTGATGACGTTTTCCATTGCCTCTCCTAAATCGTCAGAATTTCGGCGCCGTCATAGGTTACGGCAACCGTATTTTCATAGTGTGCCGAGGGCAGTCTGTCGCCGGTCTTGACCGTCCAGCCGTCCTCGCAGAAATCGACCGCGCCCGTACCCA
>OJNZ01001146.1_pt1 | contig 15750 bp, 16 predicted proteins | sample 1598001 | NCBI WGS metagenome assembly OJNZ01 (sample SAMN01915225, study PRJEB22387) | human gut metagenome | isolation source: stool | host: Homo sapiens | place: USA | reverse complement strand
GCGAGAGCGGCTCGACGCTGCGCTTTCTGCTGCCGGTCGTGGGCGCGCTCGGCGCGGACGTGACCTTCCACATGGAGGGCCGCCTGCCGAAGCGGCCGCTGTCACCCCTCGACGCGGTGCTCACGGCGCACGGCATGACCATCCGGCGCGACGGCGCGCTGCTGCACGCCGGCGGCCGGCTGCGGCCCGGTGCCTACGCGCTGCCGGGCGACGTGTCCTCGCAGTACATCTCCGGCCTGCTCATGGCGCTGCCGCGCCTGCCGGGGGAGAGCACGCTCGTCGTGACGGGCCGGCTCGAGTCCGCGGGCTACATCGCCATGACGGAGGATGCGCTGCGCCTGTCCGGCATCCGCCTGCAAAAGCGGGAGCGGACGTACACCATCTCCGGCGGCCAGACGGCGCGTCTCCCGGCGCAGTGCCATGTGGAGGGCGACTGGTCGAACGCCGCGTTTTTCCTGTGCATGGGCGCGCTCTCGCCCGCCGGCGTCACGGTCACGGGCCTTGCGTCCGACTCGTCGCAGGGCGACCGCGCGGTGCTGGATGTGCTGCGCCGCTTCGGCGCGGATGTGCGCGAGACGCAGGATGCCGTCACCGTTCGGCGCGGCGCGCTGCGCGGCGTCACGATCGACGCCGCGCCCATCCCGGACCTGATCCCGGTGCTGAGCGTCGTCGCCGCGCTCGCGGACGGCCAGACGCAGGTCGTCAACGCCGCCCGCCTGCGGCTCAAGGAGTCCGACCGGCTCGAGAGCACGGCCGCCATGCTGCGCGCGCTCGGCGCGCAGGTGGAGGTGCACGACAGCGGCCTGACCGTCACCGGCCGAAAGGTGCTCACTGGCGGCACGGTCGACCCGCAGCACGACCACCGCATCGCCATGGCGGCGGCGGCCGCCGCCAGCGGCTGCACCGCGCCCGTCACGGTGCGCGACTGCGCCTGTACCGACAAATCCTACCCCCGCTTCTGGACGGATCTTTCCGCGCTGAAAACCGTTCCCGCGGCGGAAAATACAGATCTTGAATAAGGAGCTTGACCATGGAACTTAGTGATTATCGCCAGCAGATCGACGGCATCGACAGTCAGCTGCTCGCTCTGTTTTACCAGCGCATGGAGGTCGCGGCGCAGATCGCGGGCTACAAGAAGGCGCACAATCTCCCGGCGCTCGATGCCGGGCGCGAGCGCGCGAAGCTGCAGCAGATCGCGGACGCTGCGCCGGAGGACCTGCGCGAATACGCCGTGTCGCTCTACTCGCTCATCTTTGAGCTCAGCCGCAGCTGCCAGAACCGGCTGCTCGGCGTCACGAGTCCGCTGACTGCCGAGATCGAGCAGGCCATCGCGCGCACGCCCCAGCTGTTTCCGGAGCACCCGGCCGTCGCGTGTCAGGGCGTGGAGGGCGCGTATTCCCAGCTCGCGTGCGACCGCCTGTTCACGATGCCGAACGTGTTTTACTGCGCCACGTTCGAGGCGGTGTTTGCCGCCATCGAAAAGGGCCTGTGCCGCTACGGCGTCATCCCGCTGGAAAACAGCACGGCCGGCTCCGTCAACGCCGTGTACGACCTGATGATGCAGCACAACTTCCGCATCGTGCGCAGCGTGCGCCTGAAGATCGACCACTGCCTGCTGGCCAAGCCCGGCACAAAGCTCTCGGACATCAGGGAGATCTACTCGCACGAGCAGGCCATCAGCCAGTGCGGCCGCTTCCTGCAGAGCCTGCCGGGCGTGACGGTCGTGCGCTGCGAGAACACTGCCATGGCCGCCAAGCGCGTGGCCGAGTCGGGCCGCGCGGACGTCGCGGCGCTCTCGTCGCGCGCGTGCGTCGGACTCTACGGGCTCGAGAGCCTGGCCTCCTCCGTGCAGGATCAGGGCAACAACTACACGCGCTTTATCTGCATCGCCAAGGATCTCGAAATCTATCCCGGCGCTGACCGCACGAGCCTCATGATGGTGCTGCCGCACAAGCCGGGCTCCCTGTACAAGGTGCTCTCGCGCTTTTACGCGCTCGGCATCAACCTCAACAAGCTCGAGAGCCGTCCGCTGCCGGAGCGCGACTTTGAGTTCATGTTCTACTTCGATCTCGAGACGTCGGTCTATTCGCCGCAGTTCCAGCAGCTCATGGGCGAGCTGCCGGGCCTGTGTGAGGAATTCTCCTACCTCGGCAGCTACCGAGAGGTGGTGTGATGATGCGGTGCGGACTTCTGGGCGAAAAGCTCGGCCATAGCTATTCGCCGGCCATCCACGCGCAGCTCGCGGACTATGCCTACGGGCTCTATGAGGTCGCGCCGGAGGACCTGCCGGCGTTTTTGACCGGCGGCGATTTCGACGCGCTCAACGTGACCATCCCGTATAAAAAGGCGGTCATCCCGTACTGCGCCGAGCTCTCGCCGATCGCGCAAAAGCTCGGCAGCGTGAACGTGCTCGTCCGCCGGGCGGACGGCACGCTCTATGGCGATAATGCCGACGCCTTCGGCTTCGAGTACCTCGTGCGTCACAGCGGCATCGACGTCGCGGGGCAAAAGGCGCTCGTGCTCGGCAACGGCGGCGCGTCCGCGACCATTCAGGCCGTGCTCGAGCAGCTCGGCGCGCGCGTGACGGTCATCTCCCGCCACGGGCCGGATAACTACGACAATCTCGACCGCCACGCCGACGCGCGCGTGATCGTCAACACCACGCCGGTCGGTATGTATCCGAACACGGGCAGGGCCGCCGTCGATTTGCGGCAGTTCCCGCAGTGCGCGGGCGTGCTCGATATCGTCTATAACCCCGCGCGCACGGCGCTGCTGCTGCAGGCGGAAAGCCTCGGCATCCCGTGCGCGGGCGGGCTGTACATGCTCGTGGCGCAGGCCAAGCGCAGCTGCGAGGTGTTCACCGATACGGTGATCGACGACGCGGAGATCCTGCGCATCCACCGCCTGCTGCGGCAGGAGATGGAGAACATCGTCCTCATCGGCATGCCCGGCAGCGGCAAGAGCACCATCGCGGCGCTGCTTGCCGAGCGGCTGCACCGCCCGGTGCTCGACAGCGACGCGCAGGTCGTCGAGACGGCGGGTATGTCCATCCCAGACATTTTTGCCGCCGGTGGAGAGGCCGCCTTCCGCGCGCGGGAGACGGCCGCACTCGCCGAGCTCGGCAAGCGCTCGGGCGCGGTGCTTGCAACCGGCGGCGGCAGCATCTGCCGCGAGGAAAATTACCCGCTCCTGCACCAGAACGGCACGATCTTCTGGCTGCAGCGCGACCTTGCGCTGCTGCCGAAGGACGGGCGCCCCATCTCCCAGCGCAGCGACCTCGCCGAGCTCTATGCGCGCAGAGCGCCGCTGTACGCCCGCTTTGCCGACGCGGTCATCGACAACAACGGCGCACCGGAGCAGACGGTGCAGCAGATCCTGGAGGTGCTGGCATGAAATTTCTCGTCATCAACGGGCCGAACCTGAACCTGCTCGGCCTGCGTGAGCCCGCCATCTACGGCAGCCGCGATTTTGCCGCGCTGCAGGATTTCATCCGCGCATCCGCTGCCGAGGCAGGCGTGGAGGTCGAGCTGTTCCAGTCCAACCACGAGGGCGCGATCGTCGATGCCATTCAGGCGGCCTACGGCACGGCCGACGGCATCGTCATCAACCCCGCTGCCTATACGCACACGAGCGTTGCCATTCTCGACGCGCTCAAGGCCGTGGCGCTCCCGGCGGTGGAGGTGCACCTGTCGGACGTCAGCGCCCGGGAGGATTTTCGCCAGATCTCCTATGCCGGCATGGCGTGCGTGAAAACATACATGGGTCTCGGCTTCGAGGGCTACCGGCAGGCCATTTTGTACCTGAAACAGTATCTGGAGGAGGCAAACGCATGATCTCGAAACAAATGCTCGACTGGGGCGCAAACGGCAATTCCATCCGCGAGATCGCGGCCTACGGTGAGCGCCGCGCGGCCGAGATCGGCGCGGAAAACGTCTATAACTTTTCCATCGGCAGTCCGAGCATCGACCCGCCGGACTGTGTGCACGCGGCCGTTGAGCACCTGCTGCATACCGTGCCGTCCACGCAGCTACACGCCTATGCGCCCGCGCCGGGCATGGCGTCGGCGCGTGAAAAGGTCGCGGCCTACCTCACGCAGACGTTCGGCGAGACGTACCGCGCGCAGGATATCTACATGACCGACGGCGCGTCGAGCGCGCTGGCCATCCTCACGCGCGCGCTCATGGGTCCGGGGGATGAGGCCATCGTGTTCGCACCGTACTTCCCGGAGTACGCCGTCTATGCCGAGGCGGCGGGCGGCAGCGTGCGCGTTGTGCCGTGCCGGGCGGACACGTTCGCGCTCGATCTCGATGCGCTCGCGGCCGCGGTGACGGAAAAGACCGCGCTGCTCATCCTGAACTCGCCGAACAACCCCTCCGGTGTCGTCGTCTCGCGCCCGGAGCTCGAGGCGCTGGCAGCGCTCCTGCGCGAAAAGCAGGCGCGCTACGGTCACCCGATCTACATCATCGCCGATGAGCCGTACCGCGAGCTGGTCTACGGCGGGGTGGAGGTGCCGTTCCTGCCCGCGATCTATCCGAACGCGATCTACTGCTATTCCTACAGCAAGACGCTGTCCCTGCCCGGCGAGCGCGTGGGCTTTCTCGCCCTGCACCCGGCCATGGACGATTACGCCGCCGTGCACGCGGCCGTGCTCGGCGCGGGGCGCGCGCTGGGGTATGTGTGCGTGTCGTCGCTGTTCCAGCTCGCCGTGGCCGAGTGCCTCGGCCAGACGGCGGACATCGCGGCCTATGCCGCCAACCGCGAGCTGATCTACGGCGCGCTCACGGACATGGGCTATGCGTGCGCGCGGCCGGACGGCGCGTTTTATCTCTTCCTCAAGTCGCCGGAGCCGGACGCCCGGGCGTTTTGCCGCCGCGCGATGGACTATGACATCCTGCTCGTGCCGGGCGATGATTTCGGCTGCCCCGGCTATGCGCGCCTGGCCTACTGCGTGGCGCGCAGCCAGCTCCAGCGCTCGCTCCCGGAGTTTCGCAAGCTGGCCGGGAGCTACGGCCTGACCAAATAAATTTCGCAGACAAAAACGGCGTCCCCGAGCCCTCGGGGACGCCGTTTTTGCGCGGATGGTGTCAGGCGTACATGGCGTTGGTGTTCATATAGTCATAGATGACCTTGCCATGGTGCTGCTCCTGCTTTTGAATGTCGTTGAGCACGCTGCGGGCGTTGGCATCGCCAAACTCGAACACGCACGTGTCGTACAGGTGCGAGGCGTGCTTTTCCATTGCGAGCACGTCCGTGCACAGGTAGCAGTCGTTTTGCTTTTGCGGGGTCTCGGTGTTGTTGTAGGTCGCCGTGAACGTCGTCGGCACGGTCGCGGAGTCTGCCGGGGCGGCGACGGTGCCGCCCTCCATCTGCGTGATCGCGTCGAGATGCTGCTGCTCGACCTGCGCGATCTGCTCGAACAGGTTTTTCAGCTGCGGGTCGTTGGCGCTGGCGGCGTGGCGGTTATATTTGTCCACGCACAGCTGCTCCTGCCCTTTGAGATCTTTGAGTAAACTGGCCTCTTTTGGGGTCAACTGCATAAATATCACCTCAGTGCCAGTATGCCCACCGGCGCGGCGGGACATACACCGGCGGAAAAAAACCGGTGGCGTCCGCGCGCAAAATCGGTTATAATCGGGCTGACCCTATGGAAAAGAGAGATGCAGCTATGGCAAAGATTTTTGATATTTCGGACTTTTCCGCGCCGGAGCTGGACGTGTACGCCCGCCTGACGGAAAACCAGCTCGTCAACCGCGCCGACCCGGCAAACGCCCTCTTCATCGCCGAGAGCCCGCTCGTGATCGGCCGCGCGCTCGACGCGGGGTGCGTGCCGGTGTCGTTTTTGATGGAGCGCCGCCACGTGGACGGCAAGGCGCGCGAGATCCTGGCGCGCTGCCCCGCGGACATCCCGGTCTATGCCGCCGAGCTCGACGTGCTCACGCAGCTGACAGGCTTTCATCTCACGCGCGGCATGCTCTGCGCCATGCGCCGCCCGGCACTGCCGGAGGTTGCCGTCCTGTGCGCCAACGCTGCGCGCGTGGCCGTGCTGGAAAACGTGATGAACCCGACGAACATCGGCGCGATCTTCCGCTCGGCGGCGGCGCTCGGCGTGGACGCCGTGCTGCTCACGTCGGCGGGCAGCGACCCGCTCTACCGCCGCGCCGTGCGCGTGAGCATGGGCACGGTCTTTCAGGTGCCGTGGACGTACCTGCCTGAGGACGGCGACTGGCAGCAGACGCTGCACGCCCTCGGCTTTCAAACGGCGGCCATGGCGCTGCGGGACGATTCGCTGCGCATCGACGACAAGCGCCTGCGCGCCGTGCCGCGCCTTGCCATCGTGCTCGGCACGGAGGGCGACGGGCTGGCCGCCCGCACGATTGCCGCGTGCGATTACACGGTGCGCATCCCCATGACGCACGGGGTCGATTCGCTCAATGTGGCCGCGGCGAGCGCCGTCGCGTTTTACCAGCTCGCGCTGCTGCGCGGCTGAGGTGCAGCGGATAAAAAATCCGGCTTCCAACACGGAAGCCGGATTTTTTGTTGTTTTCAGACGTCGAACCGGTCGTAGTTCCCGGCGCAGTCGAGGCACAGCTTCTGCCCGCCGACGAGGCGGATCCAGTTGGCGCCCGTCACCTCGCCGCAGCACGCGCACGGGTAGGAGTCAAATAGTTTGGCTGGCTCTGGCAGCGGGATGGTCGCCGGCTTGACGTCGAACAGGTCAGCCGGTTTCTGCGCCTGATAGTAGGCGAAGGATTCCTCGCGCGTCATCCCCTCCGGCCGCGGCCGGAGCACCAGGCGCACGGACTTGCCCGTGGCGCGGTTATAAAACGAGAACGCCTGTTTGCCGCGCATATGAAACAGCAGGTTGCCCTTGCCGATGCTGCACCCGAGCAGCGCCTGAATGGCGTCCACGCCGCAGGCGTCGTTTTCCGCGATGCACACGACCAGTTCGTCGCCGGAGAAGGACAGCTCCAGCAGCTCGGCGGCGTAGCACGCGGCCTTATATCCGATCGTCAGCCCGCCGCAGGCGTGGCCGTGAAATTGTACGCAGGTTTCCCAGTTGGTCATGATCTTGTCTCCTTTTCTTCGTCATCAATGAGCACGAGCCTGTGCCCCTGCACGTCCACGATGCTGCCCGTAACGCCGTAGACGTCCCGCAGGGCGTCGGCGTCGAAGATCTCCGCGCCGCCGTAACGGTACACCTCGCCCTCGCGCAGCAGCAGAAAGCGGTCGCAGAACCGCAGCGCGAGGTTCAGGTCGTGGATGACGATCATCGCCGTGAGATTCTGCTCGCGGCACAGGTCGCGCGTGATCTGCAGCACCTGATATTGATTGCGGATGTCGAGATTGCTGGTCGGTTCGTCCAGCAGCAGGAGCGTTGGCTCCTGCGCCAGCGCGCGGGCGAGCATGACCTTCTGCCGCTCGCCGCCGGAGAGCCGGTTGAGGAACCGGCCGCGCATGTCCTCCAGATTCAGATAGCGCATGGCCTCGTGCACAACGTGGTGGTCGTGCTCTGTCACGCCCCAGGTCATGTAGGGCCGCCGTCCGAGCATGACCATGTCGTGCACGGTCATCTGTGTGTCGGGCACGTGCTGTGCCACGAAGGCTACGCGTTTTGCGATCTCCCGGTGGGAGAGCGTGAGCAGATCCTCACCGTCGATACGGCAGTGCCCGCTGTCAGCCGTGAGGATGCGGTTCATGCACTTGAGCAGTGTGCTCTTGCCGACGCCGTTGTTGCCGAGTACGGCCAGAAAGTGCCCGGTCTCCAGTTCAAAGCTCACATCGCGGAGGATTGGCCGCCCGCCCTTATAGTGATAGCAGAGATGGTCCACACAGATCATGTCCGACCCCTCCCCTTGAACAGCAGGTACAAAAACAGCGGGCCGCCGAGAAACGCCGTCAGCGCGCCGATCGGCAGAATGACGGGCATGATGATCACGCGCGCGGCCAGATCACTCAGCAGCAGCAGCGCCGCGCCGGCGAGCACGGAGCCGGGGATGAGATAGATATAGTTGTTGCCGACGACCATGCGCACGATGTGCGGCGCAACGAGACCGATGAAGTTGATGAGGCCGACGTGCGACACGATCACCGAGCAGACAAAGCACGTGAGCACAACGTTCGTGAGTGTCAGCCGCCGCACATGGATGCCGAGACTCAGCGCCGTCTCCTCGCCGGAGAGCAGGGCGTTATAGTCCCAGCGGTGCAGGTAGCAGTAGCCGATCAGCAGCAGTACGGCCAGCACCATGCCGCGCAGGGACTGCCAGTCCGTGCTGCCGAGGTCGCCAAACGTCCAGAATACGAGCGACGAGAGCGCGACCTCGTCGGCAAAGTATTGCAGCAGCGTGGTCGCGCCGGTCAGCATGGAGCTGATGGCGACGCCCGCGAGCACGATGCCCTCCGAGGAGATCTGCTTGAACTGGCTCAGCCCCAGAATCACGGCCGCGACAAGCAGCGAGCCGAGAAACGAGCACAGCGGAATAGCCCAGCTGCCGGCCTGGCTCAGGCCGAGACCGATGATGGCGACGGCTGCGCCGAACGTCGCACCCTGCGACACGCCGAGCGTAGAGGCCGAGGCGAGCGGATTGCGCAGCACGGCCTGCAGGATACACCCGGCCAGCCCCAGTCCCGCGCCGGCGACCATGGCGGTGCAGATGCGCGGCAGGCGGTTATTGCGGATGACGAGATTGATCTTCGCGTCCGACGCCCGGCCGAAGATGCCCCGGATGAGCTCGGCGGCGGGCGTGTTGTAAGACCCGGCGCGCAGCGACAAAAAGAACGCGAGCGCCAGAATGGCCGCCAGCAGGATCAGAAAGCGGATGCTTCTGGCGCGGTTGCGGCTGTAGTCGGAATCGTGCGGCTTACTCGCCGAGTGTGATGGCACGGAATGCATACCCGGCCTCCTTCAGATCGGGATAGGGGTTGGAGCCGAGCAGCTCCGTAAAGATCTCGCCGGCCTTGGCCTCGGGGTCAATGTCGGCAAACTGCTCCGGATACAGCACGCAGGCGGCATAATAGGCGTCGGCCAGCGCCGTCTCCAGATTGGAGGCCGAGGAGCGGAACGAGATCTGCGAGTAGACCTTGCCGCTGCGCACAGCGGTGAGACTGTTATAAAATGCAGGATTCGCCTGATAATCTTCGTTGATCAGGGGCATACCATTGAAGTCCAGGAAGATCACATCCGGGTCCCAGGCGAGCACCTGCTCGGTGTCGATGTTGAACGCGCCGGTCTGCCCGGTCGTGTCGGCGAGGTTTTTGGCGTGGATGAGCGCGAACGGGCCGTAGCCTGCCTCCGTGCCCTCAAAGCCGTGCTGCCCCTTGAAGGACACGCCGCCGACATAGACCGTGGGCTTTTCCGCGTCGGGAATATCGGCCGTGCGCGTGTCGAGGTCGGTCTGGATGCCCTTGAGGTACTTGGTCAGCTCTTGCGCGCGCGTTTCCAGCCCGTAGAGCTCGCCGAGCAGACGGATGGTCTCGTAGGCGGCGTCATCGAGCGTGGTGTCGCTGCCGGGCACGACAAAGACCGGGATGCCGGTCTTCGCGCTCAGCTCGTCCGCATCGCACGAGGCGTAGGCGCTCATGACGATGACCTGCGGCGCGACGTCGATGATCTGCTCCACATACGGCTCGCCGTTCGTGCCGGTGACGGGCAGGTCCTTGAATTTATCGAAGTTTACGTAGTTATACAGGCGGCTCATGCCGGCCTTGGTCTCGTAGTCCTCCACGCCGACCACGCGGTCAGCCGCGCCGACATAGCAGCTGTAGCGCAGCGCGCCGACGCCGACGCACACGATGCGCTCCACCTTGTCGGGTATGGTTACGGTGCGGTTTTTGCTGTCCGTGATCGTGCGTGTTCCGGCAGTGTCGGAGGTTGCTGTTTTCCCGCCGCAGGCCGTGCAGGCCAGCAGCGTCAGGACTGCCAGCAGCAGGCAGATGATGTTGCGTTTTTTCATGCGTTCCATCCTCATTTTCTGTTGTTTGCTCCGTTTCCGGAGCGCTGTCACCAGTATACCGGACGGCGCTCCACAGCGTAAGCACCCTGGGGGGATGAAAAGTTGCACAGTTTTTTTCACAATTTTTCGCTGACAGCCAAATGGAATTTGCCCGTTTTTCAACATGAATGAAGGAAACGGTATATAAACACAGGGAAATTTGCGCCATGTCGCGGCATTTTACAATTTTACACGCATTTTACATAAGCGCTCTTTTCGTTTTTACATCCCCTGCTTATCCTGTGAAGCGTAGGGAACAAAAAACCAAAATCAAAATCGAAGTTCGAAAGGAGCACTTCATCTTGAAAAAGATCATTACCATTTTGTGCATTGCCGTCATGGCGCTCTCGCTGTTTGCGGGCTGCGGCCAGAAGGCGGACGACAACAACACGGCCGCTGCCGGCGGCACGGTCTCGACCGACGGTTCCACCTCGATGGAAAAAGTCATCGGCGCGCTCGGCGAGTCCTTCATGGAAGCAAACTCGGGCACGACCTTCACCTATAACCCGACCGGCTCCGGCTCCGGCATCCAGGCCGTCTCCGAGGGCCGCTGCGACATCGGCCTGTCGAGCCGCGCGCTCAAGGACGACGAGAAGGCCTCCGGCCTGAAGGAGACCACCCTCGCCCTCGACGGCATCGCCATCATCGTCAACCCCCAGAACCCCGTCAAGGACCTGACCCTGGAGCAGATCGCCAAGATCTACACCGGCGAGATCACCAACTGGAAGGATGTCGGCGGCAACGACGCCGAGATCGTCCTCATCGGCCGCGAGGCCGGCAGCGGCACGCGCGACGGCTTCGAGTCCATCACCGACACGAAGGATGCCTGCCAGTACCGTCAGGAGCTGACCTCCACGGGCGATGTGATCACCACCGTATCCCAGAACCCGAACGCGATCGGCTATGCCTCTCTGGCTGCCATCAAGGACAGCGTCAAGGCCCTGACCGTCAACGGTGTTGCCCCGACGGAAGCGACCGTCAAGGACGGCACCTACCTCGTGCAGCGTCCGTTCGTCCTCGTGACGAAGGAAGGCGTGGCCCTGAGCGAGACCGCGCAGAAGTTCTTCGACTTTGCGACCTCTGCAGATGCCGCGTCCATCATCTCCGCGGCGGGCGCAGTCCCGGTGGCCTGAGCCACAGACAAGCGTACAGGCGGCTGGAGACCAGCCGCCTTTCGCATATACAGAGGTGCTGGATATGAAAAAGAGATCTCAAGTTCTGGAGACGGTCGTGCATGGCGTGTTCCTGCTCCTTGGCCTTATCACCGTCGGGTGTGTGCTGCTCATCAGCGTGTACCTGATCGTCTCCGGCATCCCCGCCATCCGGAAGATCGGGCTCGTCCCGTTTCTGTTCGGCAAGACGTGGGCCTCCACGGCGGCAGAGCCGTCGTACGGCATTTTGCCGTTCATTCTGACAAGTGTATACGGCACGGCCGGGGCCATCGTGCTCGGCGTGCCGCTGGGCTTCCTGACGGCCGTGTATCTGGCGAAGGTCGCCCCGCCGCGGCTCAAGACCGTGCTCGAATCGGCCGTGAGCCTGCTGGCCGGCATCCCGTCGGTCGTCTACGGCCTTGTGGGCATGCTCGTGCTCGTGCCGGGCATCCGTAAGATGTTTCACCTGGCCGACGGCGCGAGCCTGCTCGCCGCCATCGTCGTGCTGGCGATCATGATCCTGCCGTCGATCATCAAGGTGTCCGTCACGGCGCTCGAGGCCGTGCCGCCCGAGTATGAGGACGCATCGCTCGCGCTCGGCGCGACGCCCATCGAGACGTATTTCAAGGTTTCCGTCCCGGCGGCGAAGAGCGGCATTGCCGCCGCCGTCGTGCTCGGCGTCGGCCGCGCCATCGGCGAGGCCATGGCCGTCATGATGGTGTCGGGCAATGTGCCGAATATGCCGAGCCTGTTTCAGAGCGTGCGCTTTCTGACCACCGCCGTCGCCAGCGAAATGTCCTACTCCGGCGGCCTGCAGCGGCAGGCGCTGTTTTCCATCGCGCTGGTGCTGTTTTTGTTCATCATGCTCATTAACGCCACGCTCAACTTCTTCCTCAAGCGCAATAAGGAGGGGGACAAATGAAAAAGAAAGCCGTTTCCGGTGGCCGCAGGGCCTATATTCTCACCATGCGCATCCTCATGGGTGCGGCGGCCATTATCACGGCGGCGATCGTGCTGTTTCTGATCGCCTACGTGCTCATCAAAGGCCTGCCGAACGTGTCGTGGGCGCTGCTGTCCACCGCGCCGAGCTACCTGTCCGACCGCATCGGCATCCTGCCGGACATCCTCAACACGCTCTATATCGTCATCGCGACGCTGCTCATCGTCCTGCCGCTCGGCGTGGGCGCGGCCATCTACCTGACCGAGTACGCCACGAACCGCCGGCTCATCGGCGCCATCGAGTACGCGGCCGAGACGCTCTCCGGCATCCCGTCGATCATCTACGGCCTTGTGGGCATGCTGTTTTTCTGCCAGTTTCTGAACATGAAAACATCGCTGCTGGCCGGCGCGCTCACGCTCGTCATCATGAACCTGCCGACCATCATGCGCACCACGCAGGAGAGCCTCAAAACCGTGCCGCAGAGCTACCGCGAGGGCGCGTTCGGCCTCGGTGCGGGCAAGTGGCGTGTCATCCGCACCGTGGTGCTGCCCGGCTGCGTGGACGGCGTCATCACCGGCTGCATCCTGTCTGTCGGCCGCATCCTCGGCGAGTCGGCCGCGCTGCTGTTCACGGCGGGCTTTTCCCACGCGCTCAACGACTTTTTCGAGGGACTGAGCAGCGCGGGCGCCACGCTCACCGTCGCGCTTTACGTTTACGCCAAGGAGCAGGGCCGGTTTGATGTGGCCTTTGCCATCGCCGCCATTTTGATGATCCTTACGCTGCTCATCAACGGCGCTGCTACGCTCGTTGAGCGATACTTCAGGAGGAAAAGAAGTTTATGAGTGACATTATGACAGTCCAGGGCCTGGACCTCTGGTACGGAGATCATCAGGCGCTGCACGATATCAGCATGAATATTCCCGAAAAGAGCATCACGGCGCTCATCGGGCCGTCCGGCTGCGGCAAATCCACGTTTCTCAAAACGCTCAACCGCATGAACGACCTCATTCCGGGCGTGAAGATCACGGGCGATGTGCGCTACCGCGATCAGGACATTTTCGCCCCTAGCACGGACGTCAACGAGCTGCGGCGCGAGATCGGCATGGTCTTTCAGAAGCCGAACCCGTTTCCGATGAGCATCTACGACAACATTGCCTATGGCCCGCGCACGCACGGCATCAAAAACCGCGCCAGGCTCGACGAGATCGTCGAAAAGTCCCTGCGCGGCGCGGCCATCTGGGACGAGGTGAAAGACCGCCTGAAGAAAAACGCCCTCGGCCTCTCCGGCGGCCAGCAGCAGCGCCTGTGCATCGCCCGCGCGCTCGCGGTCGAGCCGGAGGTGCTGCTCATGGACGAACCCACGAGCGCGCTCGACCCCATCTCCACGTCGAAGATCGAGGAGCTGGCCATGCAGCTCAAGGAACAGTACACGATCGCCATCGTCACGCACAACATGCAGCAGGCGGTGCGTATCTCTGACCGCACGGCGTTTTTCCTGCTCGGCGAGCTCGTCGAGTGCGGCGACACGCAGCAGCTGTTCTCGCAGCCGCAGGATAAGCGCACGGAGGATTACATCACAGGGAGGTTTGGCTAATGAGAAGCCGGTTTGATGAACAGCTCGCGCTCCTGAACAAGGAGATGATCGAGATGGGCGCACTGTGCGAGGAGGTCATCGCGCTCGCATCCAAGGCCCTCACGGAGGCGGATCCGGAGCTGGCGCAGCGCGTCGCGCCGCTCGATGCCGAGATCGACCAGAAGGAGCGCAACATCGAGTCGCTGTGCCTCAAGCTCCTGCTCCAGCAGCAGCCCGTCGCGCGCGACCTGCGCCAGATCTCGGCCGCGCTGAAGATGATCACGGACATGGAGCGCATTGGCGATCAGGCCGAGGACATTGCGGAGATCATCCAGTTTCTCGCCGGCCGTTCGGCGGAAAATGACGATCTGCTGCGCGAAATGGCGCTCTCGACCATCCATATGGTCACAGAAAGTGTTGACGCCTACGTTCAGCGTGATACAATGCTGGCAGAGACGGTCATCGCCGAAGACGACGTTGTGGACAACGCCTTCGACGAGGTCAAGCGCCGGCTGATCGACAAGATCGCCGCCCACCCCGACGACGGGGAGTACGCGCTCGACCTGCTCATGATCGCCAAATACTTCGAGCGCATCGGCGACCACGCGACGAACATCGCCGAGTGGGTGATCTTCTCGGTCACCGGGGTGCACAAGGAGGGGTAAGCCATGATCTGGTGTGTGGAGGACGACGCCAGTATCCGCGACATTGAGGTCTATACGCTCTCATCCACGGGGTTTGACGCCCGCGGCTTTGCCGACGGCGTGTCATTCTGGTCGGCGCTCCAGACGGAGAAGCCCGATCTGGTGGTGCTCGACGTGATGCTGCCCGGCGTGGACGGCATCGAGCTGCTGCAGCGCATGAAGGCGTCGGCGGAGCTGCGCACCATCCCGGTCGTCATGGCTACGGCCAAGGGCGCGGAGTATGACAAGATCCGCGGTCTCGACCTCGGCGCGGACTATTACCTCGTCAAGCCCTTCGGCGTGATGGAGCTCGTGTCCTGCGTCAAGGCGGTGCTGCGCCGCTGCCAGCCGGAAAAAGCTGCACATCAGCTGCGCAGCGGCGGGCTCGTCGTCGATCTCGACGCACACACGGTCACGGTCGACGGCGCGCGTGTCGCGCTTACGTATAAAGAATTTGAGCTCCTGCGCCTGTTTCTGTCCCATCCGGGCATGGCGTTCACGCGCGACCAGCTCTTTCAGGAGATCTGGGGCATGGACTACTGCGGCGAGACCCGCACGGTCGACATGCACATCCGGACGCTCCGGCAGAAGCTCGGCCCCTACGGACGACGGATCGAAACGGTGCGCAATGTTGGCTACCGCATGGAGGCAACGACATGACCAAAAAGATCTTTCAATCCATCCTGCTCGTGGCCGGGTGCGTGCTGCTGGCGAGCCTGCTGATCATCATGGGCTTTTTGTACGATTACTTTGGCGGCGTGGAGGAAAACCAGCTGCGCGACGAGCTGAGTCTCGCCGCAGCGGCCGTCGAGGACGGCGGCACAGACTACCTGTCCCGGCTGACGGCCGACCGTTACCGCCTGACATGGATCGCGGCCGACGGCAGCGTCCTGTACGACACGAAGACCAACGCCGAGAGTCTTGAGAACCACGCCTCGCGCGCCGAGGTCAGTCAGGCGCTGGCGACCGGCACCGGCGAGAGCACGCGCTATTCCTCGACGCTCATGGAAAAGACCATGTACTACGCCCAGCGTCTGGACGACGGCACGGTGCTGCGCATTTCCATCAGCCGCGCGACGGTCGGCATGATCGCCGTCGGCATGATCCAGCCGCTGCTGATCGTGCTCATCGTGGCGCTCATCCTCTCCGGCTTGCTGGCCAGACGGCTGTCGCGGCGCATCGTCGATCCGCTCAACAGCCTCGATCTCGAGCACCCGCTCGATAACGACGCCTACGAGGAGCTCTCGCCGCTGCTCAAGCGCATCCACCACCAGCACGTCGAGATCCAGACGCAGCTGCGCGAGCTGCGCGAAAAGACCGACGAGTTCACGCAGATCACCGGCAGCATGCGCGAGGGCCTTGTCCTGCTCGACGAGCACGGCAGCATCCTGAGCATCAACGCCGCGGCGCAGGC
>OJNZ01001144.1_pt1 | contig 15763 bp, 8 predicted proteins | sample 1598001 | NCBI WGS metagenome assembly OJNZ01 (sample SAMN01915225, study PRJEB22387) | human gut metagenome | isolation source: stool | host: Homo sapiens | place: USA | reverse complement strand
CCGTGAAGCTCATATCGCCACCGCAAAGGCGCAGGATGCGGTAGGGGAGTTCCAGCTTTTGAAGCAAACCTTCTACGTGGTCCAACATCTCCTGGTGGGATTGTTTGCTGTGTTCCGGTTTGTCGATGCGTACCAGTTCCACTTTGGAGAATTCGTGCAGGCGGTTCAAGCCACGTACGTCTTTCCCGTATGAACCGGCTTCACGGCGGAAACATTGTGTGTATGCACAGTTCTTGATGGGCAACTGCTTTTCGTCCAGAATCACATCACGGTAGATGTTGGTTACGGGGACTTCGGCGGTAGGAATCAAGTAGAGGTCGTCCACTTCGCAATGATACATTTGCCCTTCCTTGTCAGGCAGCTGTCCCGTGCCGTAGCCGGAAGCGGCGTTCACCACTGTGGGCGGCATTATTTCCGTATAGCCGGATTTGCGTGCTTCGTCCAGGAAGAAGTTGATGAGTGCGCGTTGCAGTTGTGCGCCTTTGCCTTTGTATACGGGGAAGCCGGCACCGGTAATCTTGACACCCAGGTCAAAGTCTATCAAGTCATATTTCTTGGCCAGTTCCCAGTGGGGCAGGGCGTCTTTGGGCAGCTCGGTTTCCATACCACCTATTTTCTCTACTACATTGTCGTCGGCACCTACGCCTTCAGGCACGCTGTCGTAGGGAACGTTGGGGATGGTATAAAGCAAAGTCTGCAAATCGTTGGCAGCCTGGTCCATATTGGCTTGCAAGTCCTTGTTGACTTCTTTCAGCTCGGCCACGCGGCTTTTGGCGGCTTCTGCTTCTTCTTTCTTGCCCTCCTTCATCAGTTGTCCGATGGATTTGGAGAGTGAGTTGGCTTCTGCCAAGTTTTTATCTAAGATGGTTTGATTGGCTTTTCTTTTGTCATTGAAGTCCAGCACTTGTGCAATGGTTTCTTTCGCATTCTTGAAGTGCTTCTTTTCCAGTCCACGGAGAACCGCGTCGGTATTTTCTGTAATTTGTTTGATGGTAAGCATATCTTATACTTGTTTTTATGTTATTCGGTTTTGTGAGTGCAAAGATATGGAAAAAACAAATAAAGTGTTGCTTTTGACATGAAAGAAAGGGATGCAATCCATTCGGATTGCATCCCTTTTCCTTATTTCTTGTTCGGAAACTTATGCTTCTGCGTTTTCTGCAGGGATAACAGAAACTGAACGTCTGTCTTCCTTGCCCACTTTGAATTGTACAGTTCCGTCTACTAAAGCGAAAAGAGTGTGGTCTTTTCCCATACCGATGTTATTACCCGGGTGGAATTCAGTACCTCTTTGACGAACGATGATGTTACCTGCTTTGCAAGCTTCGCCACCAAATATCTTAACGCCTAATCTCTTGCTCTGTGATTCGCGGCCGTTCTTAGAACTACCGACACCTTTTTTATGTGCCATTTCTTCTTACTGTTTTAATTGATTAAGCTACTACTTCTGTAATTGTTAACTCTGTGAATTGTTGACGGTGACCGTTCAACTTACGATAACCTTTTCTTCTTTTCTTGTGGAAAACAAGAACTTTATCGCCTTTTACCATGTTTGATACGACCTGGCAAACAACCTTTGCACCCTCTACTGTGGGAGCACCTACGGTGATGTTGCCGTCTTTGTCTACCAAAAGAACCTTGTCAAACTCTACTGTTGCACCGTTTTCTGCATTCTGGATGTGGTGTACAAACAGCTTTTTGCCAGCTTCTGCTTTGAATTGCTGACCGTTGATTTCTACAATTGCGTACATTTCTTATATATAATGTATAAGTTAGCTCCGTCGGGTGGTCTCTAATCACTTAGAAAGCACTTGGTCGAACCCGGTGCGGAATAATCGGGCACAAAAGTACTCTTTTTATTCTAAATGGACAAATGTTCTTTTGCTTTTTTGTTCTTTTAATGCAGATTGTACTTTTAGATTATTGGAGAAAAACTGTTTCATCAAGGAGAAACAGTCCGTGTAGGGATGGTTTCTGTTACAAAATGAATTTCAGAACATAGATACCGGCCAGCATCAGCGCCATTACAAGACACGCGAATATGACGAGTAGCACAAGACTGTAAGTCAGCATGAGGATAGTGCGCCAAAAGCTTCTCCACCAGGTGCAGCGGTACAATTGTTTGTAATCCCAACAGAATAGGACGAAAATAAGCCATAAAGGCAGCTCATACAAATCGTCTACCTTTGCGTACCCGTTGAAAGGCAGCACGATGATGCTCAGCAGGAGTATCTGGCAAGCTATGTAGGCTTGTATGAACACATGCTCCGTGGTATTGTAGTTTAACTTATATTTCCGGCGTCGGAAGGCAAGTTGGGTGGCAAGTGCAAACAAAGGCAGTGTGGCAATGATGCGGAATGCCTTGTTTCCGTGTCCCCAGCTCTTCATCAGATTCCATACTTTCATTAGGAAAGGAGAGTTCTGTAAGACTTTTTCCAGTCTGTCTCCCACTTCCGAGGTGTCGTTTACAAATTCATCGATGAGGTCGCCATCATCGCTGTTCTGTTCGGACACCTGTGTGGCAGAAGTGGAGTCGTTCTTCTCTTCCAGTTTGTTCAAGCTTTTCTCCAGGCTTTTTATAGTGATGGCGAGGGCTCGCTTTTCCTCTTTGCTATAGGTTTTCTCCATCTTTTTGGTAAGCTTCTCTTTAGCGGCAATGATTTCTTCTTTGTCTGTCTGCTCTGTCTTTTCCGTCTTTTCTTTTTTGCTTAGGGCTTCCGGGTCTACCAGTTGCACAGCCATGATATAAAGGGCTGCAAGAATGAAGAGTGTCTGGAACGGGCGAAAATACTCTACACGCTTACCACCGATGAAGTCTCTAATCATGTACCCCGGACGGTAGAGGAGTTCCAGAAGGGTACGTCCAAAGCCATTATCTATATTGAAGAAGCCTCCGGCAATGTTTTTAAGCGCGTTACTCAACCGATAGCGTGGAGTGTTACGGCTTTGTCCGCAACGGTTACAGTAGTTGCCGGTATAGGTGGTGCCGCAATTCAGGCAGGTGCAGGTTTCGTTGCCAGCGGGAGGAGTTTTTCTCCCTTGTATCAGCTTGATGTGAAATGCGCGTAAGCGTACTGCGCAGGGGTGCCACCATGAGTCGATGAAAGTTCTTGCTTTGTTGGGTAGTATCCTTCTTTTTTGGAGGATACCCCACAATGTCAGTATGAAAACAACCGGGAAGAAGTTGCTGTCGTCGGTCATGTCCAGCTCTTCAATAGCCAGCCAGAAGAGTGTCACTAGAAGGAGGATTTGCCAGACGCTTATCCTTTTCTGTTTCCGGGGAGAAGTGGCATGCGCATTTTCCGGCCGGATGGGATTTTCAATCTTGAATATGGAAGGATGCTCCTCCTGAACTGCCAGCAGTTCTTCCAAGGTGTTCATTATTTTCCGGTGTGGGTACTTCTCCAATTCTTTGGCAGTGGTTACTCCGTGGGTGACTCCAGCAAAGTCTACTCCGGCCGCTTGGGCTGTTTCCGCATCTACCGTGCTGTCGCCTATATAGAGGGTCTCGGCTTTGCTGACATGTAGCCGCTTAATGGCAAGGAGTAGCCCTTCGGGAGATGGCTTGGCGGCTTTCACGTCTTCACCACCCACGATGATGTCCATAAAATCTTCAGGAAAATGCTGGTTGAGGAGTTCCTTGATGCGGAATCGGTATTTGGTCGAGATGATTCCGATGCGGGCGCCGGAGTCCTTCAGTGCAGTCAGTACGGACTTGGTTTCCAGGAAAAGCACCGTGTTGACAGTCATATGCGTATCGGCCTCTTTTCGGTATTCTGCCTTGAATCCTGCCAGTTGTCCGGCATCTGTCACGCCGGTGAGGATGGAAAAAGAGTCTTCCAGAGTCTTGCCGATAGTACGTTTGATGTCGTCATCCGTCACCTCTGTATATCCGTGACGGGTCAGTACGTTGCGGAAACAAGTGACGATTCCGCGGGAAGAATCAGCAAGCGTATAATCAAAGTCGAAAAGATAGGTCGTGTAATTCATTGTGACTTTTTGTGACAAAGATAGTGTAAAGTATATTTTTACAAAATAAAAAAGAGGATTAATCGGAATTTTGTATTACTTTTGTTTGCATGAATTCTGTAGAAAAGTGACAAGATGTGTAAGTGTTTTATCCGGTTAGGTTGTTATACTATACACGTTAACCCTATAATGTTATGAATTTGATAAAATCTTGTTGTTTGTTTGTGGTCTTTTCATCCTTTCTGGCATGTACCTCGCAGGTGTCGGATGTGAAGAGTGTGTCTTATACAGAGTTTGTGAATCCCTTTATCGGTACAGATTTTACAGGAAACACCTATCCGGGTGCCCAGGCGCCGTTTGGCATGGTGCAGCTCAGTCCTGACAACGGACTGCCGGGCTGGGACCGTATTTCCGGATATTTTTATCCGGACAGTACCATTGCAGGCTTCAGCCATACCCATCTCTCCGGAACCGGCGCTGGTGACTTGTATGACATCTCTTTTATGCCGGTGACATTGCCTTATAAGGAGGCGGAAGCTCCGCTCGGCATTCACTCTTTGTTCTCTCATTCGGAAGAGTCGGCAAGCGCTGGATATTATCAGGTGCGTCTGAAAGATTATAATATAAATGTAGAGTTGACGGCCACCGAGCGTTGTGGCATTCAGCGGTATACTTTCCCAAAAGCCGATGCTGCCGTTTTCCTGAATTTGCGGAAAGCCATGAATTGGGATTTTACCAATGATTCTCACATAGAAGCCATCGATTCGGTAACGGTGCAAGGTTACCGTTACTCTGACGGTTGGGCACGCGACCAGCGCCTCTACTTCCGTACACGTTTCTCCAAACCGTTTGCTGCGATGCAGCTCGATACAGCTGCCATAGAGAAAGAAGGCAAGCGGATAGGGACATCTGTCATTGCACGATTCGACTTTCAGACTAAGGAAGGAGAACAGATTCTTGTCAGTACTGCCATCTCCGGTGTAAGTATGGAAGGGGCGGCACGTAATCTGGCAGCAGAAGTACCTGATGATGATTTCGACAAATACCTGGCTGCTGTGCAGGATGATTGGAACGAACAATTGTCCCGGATAGAAATAAAATGCGATGACCGCGATGAGAAAGTCAAGTTCTATACAGCTTTATATCATTCGATGATTGCTCCTACCATTTACAGTGATGTGGACGGCGCCTATTACGGTCCCGACAAGCAAGTGCACCGGGTAGAGGGCTGGACAAATTACAGTACTTTCTCCTTGTGGGACACTTACCGTGCGGCTCATCCTCTCTATACTTTTATTGAGCCGGAACGGGTGAATGATATGGTGAAGTCCTTCCTCGCCTTCTTCGAACAGAACGGCCGCCTTCCCGTATGGAATTTTCAGGGGGGCGAGACAGATATGATGATAGGTTACCACTCTGTGCCGGTTATTGTAGATGCCTATCTGAAAGGTATTGGGGACTTCGATGCGAAAAAGGCCTTGGAGGCTTGTGTAGCTACTGCCAATATCGATTCCTATCGTGGCATTGGGTTATATAAGAAATATGGCTATGTTCCTTATAATGTGACGGATCAGTATAATTCGGAAAACTGGTCACTTTCTAAAACACTGGAATATGCATATGATGACTATTGTATAGCCCGTATGGCAGAGAAGCTGGGCGATAAGGAGGTTGCGGACGAGTTTTATAAGCGTTCCCGTAATTACCGGAATGTCTACAATCCGGTAAGTTCTTTCATGCAGCCCCGTGATGACAAGGGAGAGTTTATCCGGAACTTCTCGCCGGACGACTATACTCCGCACATCTGCGAGAGCAACGGCTGGCAATACTTCTGGTCTGTGCAGCAGGATATTGACGGTTTGATAGTTTTGACCGGAGGTAAGGAACGGTTTGCCCAGAAGCTGGACAGTATGTTTACTTACAATCCTTCTGCAGATGATGAGTTGCCTATTTTCAGCACCGGGATGATTGGCCAGTATGCGCATGGAAATGAGCCTAGCCATCACGTCATCTATCTGTTCAATGCTGTGGATCAACCTTGGAAAACCCAGAAATATGCAGCCCGGGTGATGCGTGAACTCTACCAGAACACTCCTGCCGGTTTGTGCGGCAACGAGGATTGCGGACAGATGTCCGCCTGGTATGTGTTCAGTGCGATGGGCTTTTATCCGGTAGACCCGGTTGGTGGAAAATATGAAATCGGTACCCCCCTATATCCGGAAATGAAGATGCACCTGCCCGGTGGAAAGACCTTTACGGTACTGGCGCCGGCGGTGAGCAAGGAAAATTGCTACATTCAATCTGTCAAACTCAACGGTAAGAACTATGACAAAAGTTATATTACGCATGAACAGATAATGGATGGAAGTGTTTTCGAATTTGAAATGGGGGATAAGCCAGGTCAGGCATGGTACAGTCCCCGATAACCGGCTAACATATGAATGAACATTTCGACTTGACATATAAATCCCTTTTCCGCAGGTATTATACCAACCTGCTGTTCTATGCCACACGCATTGTGGGGGAAGAAGATGCGGAAGATGTGGTACAGGATGTTTTCGTGGAGCTGTGGAAGCGGAAAGATACCATGAAGGTGGGAGAGCAGATTCAGGCTTTTCTGTATAGGGCGGTGTATACCCGTGCCTTGAACGTTCTGAAGCATCGGGACATTGTGAGTGGCTATGAGGCTGTCATGCTCGAAATCCATAAAAAGAGGGTTGAGTTCTATCAACCTGACAGCAATGATGTGGTGAAACGGATAGAGGATGCCGAACTCAGGAGGAAGCTGTCCGATGCCATCAATGAATTGCCGGACAAGTGCCGGATGGTATTCAAACTCAGCTATCTGCATGATATGAAAAATAAGGAGATAGCTGATACGATGGGAGTGTCATTGCGTACGGTGGAGGCCCACATGTACAAAGCTTTGAAGTTGCTGCGTGATAAACTGGGGTATCTGAACCTGATGTTGGCTCTGTTTTTCATCGGGAAAGTAAGTGTTTTTGCGAGCAGCGTTGTTTTATTATCATAATGAAGGAAAGAATGAATAAGTTGAATGAGGAGATATTGGCCAAGTTCCTTATGGGTGAATGTACGGAAGATGAACTTCGTGAGGTGAACGCCTGGCTGGAAGGGTCGGGTGAGAATGCACGCGAATTGTTCAGGCTGGAGGAGATTTACCACTTGGGGAGACTGGGGGATACTTCGAATACACAAGACATAGAAAAGGCCGAAAAGCGATTGTTTAAAAGGCTGGAACAAGAGAAGACGAAACAATACAAGGTACGGAGGATGGTTGGGTGGATGCGGTATGCGGCCGTATTTGTGGGCTTCTTCCTTTTGGGTACTTTCGGCTATCTTTTTTATCAGACTTATAGCCAGCCGGAAACATTACTGGCTGTCACCACTCATGATAAGATTAAGGAACTGAAACTGCCGGATGGAACCAAAGTCTGGCTGAATAAAAACACTACCCTGAAATATCCACATGAGTTTGCAGGGAAGGGAAGAAAGGTTTATCTGGAAGGAGAAGGATATTTTGAGGTGATGAGGAATCTGGAAAAACCGTTTGTCGTACAGAGTGAGGCCATGCAGGTCAGAGTATTGGGAACTGTTTTCAACCTCAAGTCTGACAAGGCTAAGATGTCTGCAGTAGCTACCCTTTTGAAAGGCGAAGTAGAGGTGAAAGGTAATCATGGCGAGGGTATGATTATCCTTGCCCCCGGACAGAAAGCCGAGCTGAACGGAATGACTAGGCGTCTGGTGGTGAAGCAGGTGGATACGGGAATCGAAAACTGGCACAATAATGAGTTTGTCTTTGAGAAGGCTGACCTATACACCATTGCGCGTACATTGGAGAATTCGTATGGGGTGAGGGTAATTCTGGCACCGAACATAGATGTAAGCAAGACTTACTCGGGTACACTGAAGAAAAAAGAGAGTGTAGGGGCTGTGCTGAATCTGATAAAGAATGCCATTCCATTGGAGTATAAAATTGTGGGGAACAGTGTTTTCCTCTCCTCAATGAAGTAGGAAGGCCGCACAAATTCGAGATATGACGAGAAGAATTTATTTAATACTAACAACTTTCTAATATTATGCGAAAATTAATCCTATTGTTTCTTTTTGTGAGCACTTCCTTGTGGTTGCATGCCAAGGACTTTACCCGGTATGTCAGTCCTCTTGTCGGCACGCAGTCTACTTTCGAGCTTTCCACCGGTAATACCTATCCTGCGATCGCACGTCCCTGGGGTATGAACTTCTGGACTCCTCAGACGGGTAAGATGGGTGACGGCTGGCAATACGTCTATACAGCGAACAAGATCCGTGGTTTCAAGCAGACACACCAGCCCAGTCCTTGGATTAACGACTACGGGCAGTTCTCCATTATGCCGGTGGTTGGCAAACCCGAGTTTGATGAAGAGAAGCGTGCAAGCTGGTTCTCCCACAAGGGCGAAGTGGCACTTCCTCATTATTATAAGGTATATCTTGCCGAACACGATGTGGTTACCGAGTTCACCCCTACCGACCGTGCCGTATTGTTCCGTTTCACTTTCCCTGAAAATGATCATTCATACATTGTTGTCGATGCCTTTGACAAGGGCTCTTATGTGAAGATACTTCCGGAACAGAATCGTATTATCGGTTATACTACCCGTAACAGCGGCGGTGTTCCCGAGAACTTCAAGAACTATTTCGTGATAGAGTTCGACAAGCCTTTTACTTATAAGGCTTCTGTAGCCGATGGCGTCTTGAGCGAGAATAAGGTTGAGCAGGAAGCCGGACATGCCGGTGCTGTTATCGGTTTCAAAACCCGCAAGGGTGAAGTGGTACATGCCCGTGTAGCCTCCTCTTTCATCGGTTTTGAGCAGGCTGACCGTAACTTGAAGGAGCTTGGCAATGACAATTTGGAAACATTGGTTCAGAAAGGCCAGGATGCCTGGAACAAGGTGCTGGGCCGTATTGATGTGGAAGGCGGAACCCTTGACCAGTACCGTACTTTCTACTCATGTTTGTATCGTTCCTTGTTGTTCCCGCGTGCATTCTATGAACTGGATGAGGCGGGAAATCCGATTCATTACAGTCCCTACAATGGGCAAGTGTTGCCCGGCTATATGTATACGGATACCGGTTTCTGGGACACTTTCCGCTGTCTTTTCCCATTCCTCAACCTGATGTATCCGTCGGTGAACAGGCAGATTCAGGAAGGCCTTGTCAACACCTATAAGGAAAGCGGTTTCTTTCCCGAATGGGCAAGTCCGGGTCACCGTGGCTGTATGATTGGCAACAACTCTGCTTCCGTACTGGCAGATGCCTATCTGAAAGGTGTGAAGGTGGAGGATGTGCAGACGTTGTACGAAGGTCTCATCAACGGTACAAAGAATGTCCATCCCGAGGTCTCTTCTACGGGTCGCCTCGGCTATGAGTATTACAACAAGCTTGGTTATGTTCCCTACGATGTGAAAATCAACGAGAACACTGCCCGTACTTTGGAGTATGCTTATAATGACTGGTGCATCTACCGCATGGCAAAAGAACTGAACCGTCCGAAGAAGGAGCAGAAACTCTTTGCGGAACGTGCCATGAACTATAGGAATGTATTTGATAAGGAAAGCAAGCTGATGCGTGGTCGTAATCAAGACGGCCAGTTCCAGTCTCCTTTCTCTCCTTTGAAGTGGGGTGACGCCTTTACTGAAGGTAACAGCTGGCACTATTCCTGGTCTGTATTCCACGACCCTCAAGGTCTGATAGACCTGATGGGTGGAAAAGAGTCTTTCGTAGAGATGCTTGACTCTGTATTTATTGTCCCGCCCTTGTTCGATGACAGCTACTACGGCCAGGTAATCCATGAAATCCGTGAGATGACAGTGATGAATATGGGTAACTATGCCCATGGCAACCAGCCCATCCAGCACATGATTTACCTTTATAATTATGCTGGGGAGCCTTGGAAGGCCCAATATTGGCTTCGTCAGGTTATGAACCGCATGTACACTGCCGGTCCCGACGGTTACTGCGGTGACGAGGACAACGGTCAGACTTCGGCGTGGTATGTCTTCTCTGCACTTGGTTTCTATCCGGTTTGCCCTGGTACGGACGAGTATGTACTGGGCGCCCCTCTGTTCCGTAAGGCTACCCTCCATTTCGAGAACGGTAAGTCCCTGACAATTGACGCTCCGGATAACTCACCGGAGAACATGTATATTGAGTCTCTCAAGGTGAACGGCGTGGATTATTCCAGGAATTATCTGACGCATGGCGATTTGCTGAATGGCGGTACCTTGAGGTTTGATATGGGCAGCCAGCCTAATATGAAGAGAGGTACGCAGCCGGAAGATTATCCTTATTCTTTCTCGAATGAACTGAAGAAGTAAAGAATAGTAATAATATAGTAAGAAAAGGGTTGCCTCGAAAATAAGTTGATATATCATTTTGTTATTTACTATCTGTATTATAGGTGTTTTTCTTGAATCAGGTGGAAATAATTATTTACTTCGTTAGTAATATTGAGCAAAATGATATATCAACTTGTTTTCGGGGTAACTCTTTTTTTTAGGATTAATGATAAAAAAGATACTTTTTCAGTAAGTGTATTTTCATTGTCTGTTGTTTTATATAGGAATGCGAGAGAATGAATCTCTCGAAGTAATTTATTGTATAACCTATAAATTGTGTTTATGAAAGACAATTATGCTTTTCGGAGTTCGACGTTCATGCGGGCTTTATTAGTTTTGTTGTTCATGGCAGTTTCTATCCAGTGGGGCTTTGCCCAGTTAAACCTGAATGTGTCTCGCGGCACATTGGGGACAGTCATTGAACAAATCAAGTCTCAATCCAAGTATCAATTTTTTTATGACGACAAACTGGCTGCGTTGCCGGTAGAAAACGTCAAAGTGAACAATGCGTCTATAGAAGATGCTTTGAATGTTATTCTCAAAGGGAAAGACATTTCCTATAAAGTGGAGGATAACATCGTTTATCTTTCTGAAAAGTCTGCTGCTCCTCAAGAGGGCAACCAACAAGGGAAAGAACGGACGATTACCGGAGTCGTGTCAGATGACATGGGACCTCTGATTGGTGTGAATGTATTGATAAAAGGTACCAGCAACGGGTGTATTACCGACCTCGACGGTAACTTTACGCTGACCACTACGGAGGCGAATCCGGTGATTGTATTCTCTTATATCGGTTATACTACGCAGGAAATCCCCGTGAAAGGTAATGCGCCGATTAATGTAATGATGGCCGGAGATACCCAACAGCTTGAAGAAGTTGTGGTTACTGCACTCGGTATCAAGCGTTCGGAAAAGGCATTGTCCTACAATGTACAGCAGGTGAATACAGATGCCATTACTTCCAATAAAGATGCCAACTTTGTGAACTCATTGAGTGGTAAGGTAGCGGGTGTGAACATCAATGCTTCTTCATCCGGTGTAGGTGGTGTATCAAAGGTAGTGATGCGTGGTACGAAATCTATCATGCAGTCTTCCAATGCACTTTATGTAATTGACGGTGTGCCTATTTTCTCTGGCCGTGGTACTGCCGGAGGTAAGGAGTTCGACTCCCAGGGATCTTCAGAACCGATTGCCGATATCAACCCGGAAGACATCGAGTCAATGTCAGTCCTGACTGGTGCCGCCGCTGCTGCCTTGTATGGTTCGGAAGCTGCCAACGGTGCCATTGTCATTACTACAAAGAAAGGTAAAGAAGGTAAGGTGAGCCTTACTGTCAGCAGTAATACTGAATTCACCAATCCGTTTGTGATGCCGAGCTTCCAAAACCGTTACGGTACGGGAACCGGTGGTGTGATGAGCACTTCAGGAGCCATGAGCTGGGGAGCGCCTTTGTCTGCAGCCAATAACTACAATTACAGCCCGAGAGATGATTATTTCCAGACGGGTATTGTAGGAACAGAGAGCATTTCTTTGTCAACCGGTACAGAGAAAAACCAGACGTATGCATCGGCTGCTGCTGTAAACTCCAAGGGTATTGTTCCCAACAACAAATACAACCGTTACAACTTTACGGTACGTAACACCACTACTTTCCTGGACGACAAGATGACTCTGGATTTCGGTGCAAGCTATATTCTGCAGAATGACCAGAACATGACGAACCAGGGTACTTACAACAACCCGTTGGTGGGTGCTTATTTGTTCCCGCGCAGCAACGACTGGTCTGATATCAGCATGTATGAGCGCTATGACGCTGCCCGTAAAATTTATACGCAATACTGGCCGGTAGGTGACGAAGGTATGGTAATGCAGAATCCTTATTGGATTAACTACCGCAATCTGCGCCAGAACAAGAAGGACCGCTATATGCTGAATGCCGGTTTGAGCTATAAGATTCTGGACTGGCTGACTGTTTCAGGACGTGTACGTTTGGATAACTCCAACAATGATTATACAGAAAAGTTCTATGCTTCTACCAATACACAGCTCACCGAGAGCTCTTCACGAGGTCTTTATGGTATTACCAAGACGCAGGACAAACAGTTGTATGCAGACTTCCTGGTGAGTATCAACAAATATTTCGGTGAAGATTGGTCACTCCAGGCCAACGTCGGTGGTTCATTCTCCGATATACGTTCGGATGCAATGAAAACACGTGGTCCGATTGCTGATGGTGGCGATGCCTTCAGCGGCGAACCGGTAGGTTTGACCAACTACTTTGCCATCCAGAACCTGAGTGCCAGCAAGACACAGCGTTTGCAGGAAGGATGGCGTGAACAGACCCAGTCTCTCTTCGCTTCGGCTGAGCTTGGTTACAAGAACACTTACTTCTTGACGCTGACCGGACGTAACGACTGGCCTTCACAGCTGGCAGGTCCCAACTCCAACAGCAAATCATTCTTCTATCCTTCAGTCGGTGGTTCTGTTGTACTGTCTGAGTTAATGCCTAACTTGAACAAAGATTATCTTTCTTTTATAAAGGTTCGTGGTTCATGGGCATCTGTTGGTAGTGCTTTCTCCAGATATTTGGCTAATCCCCACTATGAATGGAATTCAAGTTCCGGCCAGTGGAGTATCACGACCCAATATCCGTTGTACAATTTGAAACCTGAACGTACCAATTCTTGGGAAATCGGTTTGAACATGCGTTTCCTCAAGAACTTTGAATTGGACGTGACATATTACAATGCCAAGACTATGAACCAGACATTCAACCCGCAGTTGCCTGTCAGCGGTTGGTCGGCTATGTATATCCAGACTGGTGCCGTACGTAACTCCGGTATTGAGTTGTCGCTGAATTACAAGAATACCTGGAAAGATTTTACATGGGATACCGGTATAACCTTCTCCAGTAACAAGAATAAAATCCTGACTTTGGCAGACAATGCCATCAATCCCGTTACCGGTGAGCTGTTCTCTTTGAGCACGTTGAATATGGGTGGCTTAGGTGATGCCCGCTTCTTGCTGAAAGAAGGTGGGAGCATGGGTGACCTTTACTCACTGCGAGATATGAAACGTGATGCCAATGGACAGATTTTTGTGGACCAAAATGGAACGGTTGCTACGGAAGCCATAACGGACCCGGATAAATACATCAAGTTGGGAAGCGTACTTCCTAAAGGTAATTTGGCTTGGCGTAATAACTTCATTTGGAAGAATTTCACAGCAGGTTTCTTGATTTCAGCCCGTTTGGGTGGTGTGGTTTACTCACGTACACAAGCTATGTTGGACTATTACGGTGTGTCCGAGGCTTCTGCCGATGCACGTGATTTAGGTTACGTGTTGGTGAATGGTAGAGATAAGGTAACCCCCGAAACATGGTACGGTGTAGTAGGTAGCGGCACGTCTGTTCCCCAATACTACACTTATTCTGCTACCAATGTTCGTCTGCAGGAAGTATCTTTGGGTTACACCATCCCCAGAAAGTTGTTGAATGATGTGTGCGATATCAAGGTTTCGTTGGTAGGCCGCAACTTGTGGATGATTTACAGCAAGGCTCCTTTCGATCCCGAAAGTGTAGCTTCTACCGATAACTTTTATCAGGGAATAGACTATTTCATGATGCCGGCTTTGCGTAACATCGGCTTTAGCTTGAGCTTTAAATTTTAATACCAAACGATATGAAAAAGAAAAATATTATAAATAAATTGATTGTTGCTCCGTTGGTTATGGGCTTTATGTCCTGTACCGGCAATTATATGGATATCAACTCCAATCCTTATCAACCGGGTGATTTGACTCCGGATGATTATGCACTGGGTTCTGCCATGAGTAACTTGGCAAGTACGGTTATCTCATCAGATGTCAATACGGCACAGTTTACTGATTGTTTGTTGGGTGGACCGTTGGGAGGTTATTTTGCCGATTCAAATGCCGGCTGGTCCAATACAATATCCAATTTTAATGCTACAAATGACTGGACGCGTGTGTTCTTGATAAGTGACCGTATCATTTCAACACTTTACGGTAACTTGAGCACAGTGAAACAAGTATCGGAGAATACCAATAATCCGGTTCCTTATGCCATTGCTCAAATCATAAAGGTTGCTGCCATGAGTCGCGTGACTGATGCGTATGGTCCTATTCCTTATTCTAAAATCGGTCAGGATGGCAAGATTACCATTCCTTATGATACGCAGGAAGAAGTATATAACGCATTCTTCAAGGAACTGGACGAATCCATCGAGGTGCTGACTGAAAACAGAAATGCGGCGTTGGTTGCTTCTGCAGATTTCGTGTACAGTGGTAATGTACAGAAGTGGGTGAAGTTTGCCAATTCATTGAAACTGCGTTTGGCTATCCGTATTGCCAATGTAAGCCCTGCTAAGGCTAAAGAAATGGCTGAAAGTGCAGTGAATCACGAGTTGGGTCTGATTGAAACAAATGCAGACAATGCTACATGGAAGTATTTCGGTACAATTAGCAATCCGTTGTTTGTGGCAGTACGTTACAATGAAGAAGCTTCAGGTGGTGATACCCATCCTGCTGCCGACATCATCTGCTACATGAACGGTTACAACGACAATCGTCGTGCCAGCTATTTTGAGGAATCAAAATGGCCTGGAGAGACTTATGTAGGATTACGTCGCGGTATCAACCTCAGTAAGATGAAGGAGTATTTCATCAATTATTCACGTGTGAAGATTTCCTCTTCTGATCCCGTGCTTTGGATGAATGCGGCAGAAGTTGCTTTTTTGCGTGCTGAAGCCACTGCAATCTATGGTTTCAACATGAAAGGAACCGCTGCTGATTTTTATGAACAAGGTGTCCGTCTCTCTTTCGAACAGTGGGGAGCTACCGGTGTAGACAGCTATCTGGCTGATGAAAGCAGTGTACCTGCTCTTTACAAAGATCCCGCCGGTCTTAATACTTATGAAAAGAACCTTTCAGCCATTACTGTCAAGTGGAATGAAGGGGCATCCAAGGAAGAAAAACAGGAACGTATCATTACCCAGAAGTGGATTGCGAATTGGCCGTTAGGTAACGAAGCTTGGGCTGACTATCGCCGTACAGGCTATCCCAAACTGTTGCCTGCAACCAGTGAAGGTAACTTGAGTGGTGGAATTGTTGATAGCGAGAAAGGTGCACGCCGTATGCCTTATCCTTCTGAAGAATATACAAGTAATACTGAAAACGTGCAAGAGGCAGTAAACAGCTATCTGGGTGGACCGGACAACATGGCTACTGACGTATGGTGGGCACGCAAATAATAACAATAAATGCTGAATAATTATGAAATTATATAAGAAATCATTCAAAGGAATCGCGCTGGCAGCTTTTTCCGTATTGGCATTGTCTGCCTGCTCCGACTGGACGGATTCAGAGAGTATTAAACTGAA
>OJNZ01001132.1_pt1 | contig 15885 bp, 11 predicted proteins | sample 1598001 | NCBI WGS metagenome assembly OJNZ01 (sample SAMN01915225, study PRJEB22387) | human gut metagenome | isolation source: stool | host: Homo sapiens | place: USA | reverse complement strand
CAACAGTTTCATAATAGTAAGATTTTAGAAACTGCCCGGAACGCCCGGACAGCAATGGAGACAAAGCCACCCTGTGCAAACGAGGACAAGAGCCGTTCTCTTGGCATCTTTGCACAGGGTGGCTATCTTGCTGGACCGGGTGGCGGTGACGAAGAATATTATTAATACTCTTTAGAATCTCAAATCTCTTTAGACAAGTCTATAAATATTAATTTCTTACTACAATCTCAATATTTTTTTTACGAATTATACATATATAGTTCATCACTTCGAATTCTTCTCCTTCCCCTGATTTTAGTTTTGCAGGAGTAGTAATTCTATGATACGTCTCAAACCCATTATTAGATTGCTGTAAATCAGCAACAATATTATCGATAAAAACTTTATTATCTTTTTTCCCAATTAAATATAGGGTATCTATTGTTTTCAATAAAGGTATAATATTTCTGACATATATTCCCCGTCCTTGATTTTCAATTTTATTCTGTTTCCCAACAATTCTTATAGCAAACTTGGAGTAATTTCCATAGTGTTCAAGAAATGAATATTCGCTTGTATGTCTGACAGATAATGATAAGAGAAAAGATACCAAATCATCAACTTCTTTGAAAACTTTTTTCCTTTCAACCCCTTTCCCAAAAATTTTTTCTCCTAAAAAAGTCATTTCAGTAATAAACACTGGATAAAATAAGCCACTCAAATCAATCTTCTGAAATTTTGCATATAATTTATCAATGGCTTCTTTCTCTAGTCCCGCACGGAGGTAGTCCTGGACAAATGTATCCATTACATCATGCCCTGCTTTACTTAATGCTTTAAAAGTAACGAATAAATCTATTGCGTCTTTTTGGTATGGCGCCAAATAAGTCTTTACCTTTTTAACAATTTCATGTGAGACATATGTATATGTTGCATTTACGATATTCCTGTTTTGGTTTTGACTTTTATGCATTCTCATAACCAGATCCCCCGATTTAAGAAAACTCTCGGGCGTAATATTTTCTTCAACCCATTCGATTTTTATCCTTTGTGCATTAAGATTTGGGACCTTCTTATTTAACAATGCAATATAACTATTAATATTTGCTTGAATATTAAATTTTACATATTGTTTGTCAGCCCCAACATATATGGTCTTTGCAATTTTATAGAAAATGGAAAACCACTTTTCTACTATTTCTGGATGCGTTAACAGATAAGCCGCAACACCTCCACCAATAATAAATGATCCAATAGGAATTATAATATTAATCGTAATCATTTTTGTTTATCGCTTAAATAACTATTCATTTTATAAAGGCATTTCGGATTATCACAAACAAACTTCACGACGTCGCCTTCGGGAAAAACTGAGGCGATATTCTCCATCGAAATTACATTATTGCAAAATTTACATCTTTCAGTTTCTGATATAATTTTTTCATATACCCCTATATTTTTTAAGAAACTCTCGAATTTATCTTCATATACTGCTTTTACAGCATTATCCGGTTTTACAAATCTTGGCTTCATATCTACTTGCTGAATTCAAATTATATTGATAAAACTTAATCAAAATAGATAATACTAAGATATAAAAAACATGTTATATTTACAATAATTATCTGATTTCTAAAATAGAAACTTTTGACATAAAGAATAGGCTGCGCTTGAGTTCGCAGCCTTTGCTTATTCCAAGGGTTCCCACTCCGGGAGTTGGATGGTATCCCGGATTTCGGGACATCGGATAATCTCGACCGTCGTATCCTCGTAGACGTTGCAGGCCGTGAAGAGCGAGACGAAGATCGCGCCCCAGGCTGCGGCCAGAAGAACGTAGGTCAGAATCGTTATTATGCGTTTGCGTTTCATGTGTTTAGTCCTTTAACAGTTCCGAAATTTCGGGGTCCAGATTCCCCCTATACTCCATGCGTTCATCACGGCGGCAGGCTTCGAGGAAGTGTTCGCGCCCTTCGGCCTTACGCCCCAGCCGTGAGCAGGCAATGGCCCGCAGGTACTCCGTCACGGCATCCGTCGGCATCGTCGAGAGCAGTTCCAGCGCCCGCTCGTTGTGGTCCATCGAGAGGTGTGCCACCACCGTATTGCGGTCGTTGTAGTCGTTGAGAATATAGAGCGCCCGGGCATACTGACGCCTCTGCAGCAGCTCCACACCCCGGGCATAGGTCGTGTCGAGCTCCGTGGTGTGGATTGTATCCTTGACCATTCCCTTGCGGCGGAGGTTGTAGCGGTAGTCCACGGTGCGGAGCTGCGGGTAGACCACCTCCTTCAGATAGGCGTACTCCCGGGGGAAGCGCTCGCGCAGCAGCCGCTCGCGCCGGTCCGGATTTCGCTCCGCAGAGAGGAGCTCCAGCATCGCCTCGCGGTTCGTCAGCGCCGGGTCCGTGCGAATGCGGTTCATCAACTCGGGCCACGCCTCGGCAACCCACCGCACCGTCAGCAGCGTGTCGATACCCCGGCCGTAGTGACGCACCAGGTAGCGCTTCAGCGCCTCGGCTCGCCCTCGCGAGAGGCGCTCGTTGAAGGCGCAGCGTCCCTCCGGCGAGGAGGAGGCCGTGAGGGTAATCGTATCAACGTAGAACTCCTCCTGCTCGATAATCCGGCGCATCAGGCGCGAGATTTTCTCCAGCTCGCGGCCGTTGTCGCCCAGCGTATCCACCACCCGAGTATCACCCACAAAGAAGCGGATGTAGTTGCGATTGCGGACCGTGACGTACTTGTCTATGACGCGGATGCGGTAGCGCGGCAGCGTATCGACAAAGGAGAGCATCGACGAGACCAGATAGGCCAGCGTATCCGAGGGCGGCAGCCGGTAGGCGCTGTCGTCCACGGCCTGCACCTTCCCCGTGAGCGTGATGAGCATCTTCTTCGAGGTTTCGTCCGTCGGGACCTCCTGCGAATAGTAGTAAGTGATCGTGCTGCGGCTCTCAACCAGCGAATCGAGCCGGGCATCCTCCGGGTAGGGAAACTTCACGAAGCGCTGGAAGGCCGCCTCCCGACCCAGCGTATCGGGCCGGAAGCGCCGCACATAGGTCTCGTACTGCCAGTAGTCGCGCTCCTGCAACAGCGAGAAGCGTCCCCCGCGGATCACCAGATCCTCCAGCGGAACGGTTCCGTCGGGCTTGTGCAGCAGAGGCGTGATGACCACGCTGCGGCTGCTGCCCAGCAACTGCTTCGGAAGCGTAACCACGAAGTCGAGGTGCACCCGTCCGTTGCGTTCGGGAACCGAGCGGACCTTCGCCACGACCGTCACCTGCTCGATCTGCAGCGACATGACCCGTTCGCCGTCGGGCAGCGTATCAACCGGCGCCAGAAAGAAGGTATTGCTGTCGCGCTGGAGCCGCACGACCTGCGGCCGGTAGTCCTGCTGCTGGGCCTGACGCTCCGCGCGCGTAAGTTGCGAAAGGTGCGCCGCGGCACGCTGACGCTCCAGACGTGTGGCCACCGAGCAGCCCGCCGCGGCACACATCGCGGCGGCGAGCATGCCGCCCAAAATCATTCGTTGCTTTCTCATGGCTAAAACAGATAAGCGAACGACAGCTCCAGACGGGAAGGGGCCAAGGTCCAGCGTCGCGAGTGGTAGATATATTCGTCGTCCCAGTCCGAGACCGTAGGATCACGGCGGGTATCCTTCGTATGGAAGAGCCCGAGGCCACCTTCTACGGCCACGCTCCACCGTTTGGAGAGCATCCACGAATAGCCGCAAGAGAGGCCCGCACCCCATGCACGTCCGTCATAGCGCCGTGTGCGGCGGCCGACGAAGTAGTTGACATGCGAGAGCTGCGCACCCACGAAGGGGCCGACCTGCGTTTCGTAGAACCAGTAGCGGGCGCCGAGCTGCGCCGCACGGAACGAGGTGGCAAACTCCTCCGTGCGCAGGGGATTCCAGAACAGCGCTCCCTCCAGCGACCAGCGGTCCGTCAGGGCCACTTCGGCGCCAAGGTTCAGCGTCGCGGTACATGCGGCCAGCGCATTGGCACGCACGGCGAAGATTTGTGCCGCAGCCTTGTGGGGCGAACCCCACAAGGCCATGAGCAGCACCGTCAGAATCGGTATGATTTGTCGTCGTTTCATTGTCTTCGCGTTTTATTCCCGGATACAGCGCACGACCAGCCCCTCATCCAGCCGGACCGAGTCCGTAATGGCAACAATGCCGCTCTCGTCCAGAATATAGAGGTGCTGTCCATAATCTTTCGACGAGCCGAGGTTCGGGGTGTTCGTCCAGACACGCACCTGGCAGGTTGGCCAGTAGTACTGCACCCGTCCCGAACTGCCATCCATATAGCCCGTGAAGGGATAGAGCGTCGTCGATGAACCCGAAGAGTAATACATATACCAGCCGCCGTCATTCACGTAGGTCGCCTTCTTGAAGTAGTTCCTGTCCCAGGCCTCTGTATGCGGCACCCGCCAGCCCGGCGGACAGGGGTCGTAGATTGTCTTGCGGTTGACGGTCGAGGCGGTCGTCCCGTTCGTGTAGTTGCCCCAGAGATTCGGATTCAGCGGGTTGTGCCAGCTTCCCGAGTAGGAATTGCCGGCCATCACCGTCGTCGGATGCTCGATGGCCCACTGTACCGTATAGTCGCTCGTCGGAAGCGACGGGCTTGTATTGCGGCCATAGGCCTTGAATTCATACCCTTCGAGGCTGGTTACGGCCGACGGGGTGTAATAGGTCGTCGGCGTATTTGCCGAGGGATAGATGAAGGGATCCTTGCGCCCCCACTGGTAGTACATTCCCTTGGACCGTACATCCGTCAGCGAAGTGGTCTCCGCTCCGAGGTTGCGCTCCATGAAGACGGCACCCGTCGAGTAGGTCTTCGCCGTGGAAAGCGGGTCGTAGTCCACAGCCCAGATATGCCACGACCAGATGCAGGTCCCCGCAGCGTCGAAGAGCCCGATGACGGCATTGCCGTGTGCCGTGCCAGTCTCGAAACAGATTCTGCCATCGGCATATTCGGCCGAACGGATTACCGCATTACGGACCGCTCCCGTCTCCCAGAGAATCCGCGCCTCGACACCCGACAGTTTTTTGGGCGTTACGTTTTGGGTCGAACTGCCATTGCCCTGCACCGTTGCGTCGAACGAATAGGTCGTATTGAGTTTGCGGGCGATATAACAGTTCGCCGTGCCATTGCCGTCCAGCGGCGTAATCGTCGATTTGAACCGAGCGTAGAGTTCCGTGCGGGTCTGCTCCGGACGGAACGCATAGGTCGCCGAGGTGGAGAGGCGTTGCGTACAGCCGCTGTCCGAGTACCACCCCTCGAACTGATACCCCGCACCGGCGCGTGCCGTCAGGCTGCAGCCCTGCTCGTAGCACAGCGCCACGCTCCGTAGACTACTGCCCGAGCCGGTATCGCCACTCCACAAGGCGCCCGAGGCCGAGATCGTACCGCCGGCCGAGGGGTTGACGTAGACAACGTTCGCCATCCGATGCTCGAAGTCATAGGTTCCGCAGACCCCGTAGGAATCCCGAAGTGTTATGCGGTAGGCAAAGCGGGAGTTCGACGAGGTGTAAACCGTCGGGTTGTACTGCACGCCGAAAAGATTAGCGCCGTTCGGATTGTACACCTTGAAATCCGGGCCCGATTCGCCGTGGAAGTCGTCGAAAAGGGCCTTCGAGCTCTCGCCCGAGACGACGGCAAACGTCCCGTTCAGCGGCAGCTCCTCGTCGTTGTTCTCCACGTCGATATGCAGCAAAGTCGTCCCCTCGTAGATGCAATAGTCGCCAAAGCGGTAGTCATCGAAGTTGTCCCACACCTGAATCGAGTAGGAGTAGACGCGCGTGTCAATCTCGTTGTCGCCCAGAATCGAGATGCGGAAGGTGTAGTGGACATTGGCCCGCACGTTGAAGTCCGAGGTGTTGTTGCCGCCCAGGTAGACCGTATAGAGCAGGTTCCGGCTGCCGTTCGCGGCGCGGATCAGCAGGTATGAGGCGTGCTCCGGAGCATGCTCGGGGCTCCTCTGCCGCTGGTCAATAATCGACGGAACGGTGCCCTGCAGATTCGGAAGCAGGTAGCAGGTGCCCGAGGCCGCCGTTCCCGTGAGCGTCGTTTCGGAACCGTCCGTATAGTCGGACGGATTGGACGACGGGGCTGCCTCCGGTTCGAAGAGCGCCGCCGTGCGTGGAAGCGAAATCAGCTGCACGGAGCGCAGCTCGATATTGGAGTCCTTGACGTCAATCTCGTAGGAGACCTTGGCCACGCACCGCCGGACCTCGATGGTCGAGCAGCTTGCCCCGGCGCTCGTAACGTCAAACTCCTCCTCGGCGGCCATCGGAAGGCGTTCGTAACTTTCGGCGTTCGAGATTCGGAGCTCCTCTTCCGAGGGGTTCTCCCCGAGGTCGCGGCCGAGGTTGGCGGCAAGACGCATCCGATAATGTCCGGGCACAACCTCAAAGCGAAGAGTCGTCGCCTGCTGGTAGCGATGCAGGAGCAGACTGCCTTGGTCGTCATAAAGGTAGAAGTTCAGATTGTCGATTGCATCTTCGTCCGTCGAGCGGGTCTGCTCCTGCATCCCGTCGGGACGGACGGCAATCTCGACCGCCACACCGCGAGGCTCCACGGCCTCCTCGGTCAGACTCTCCCGACATCCGGTCAACGTCACAAGAAGGACCGACAGCAGGAGTACCAGTTGCTGGATTCGTTTCATAATAACTGTTCGTGTTTGGATGGTGAGAAAAAAGGGTCCCGTCCGACCCCTCGGGGCAAGGCGGGACTCGCAGCACAGGGATTAGGCGCCCAGGTCAACCGACTGCGTGACGGGAGTCTCCCAGTCGGCAACCGTCACCGACACCTGGCAATCCTGGCCCACAAGGCCCGTGATATTGGCGGCGACCCGGTAGTAGCCGTTGCGGAGAATCTGACCCGCGGTCTTGCCCGTCAGTTCGACCGAATAGGTTACCTCCGAACGGTCGTAGCTCGTCGAACTGCTGCCGTCACCATCGTAGGTCGCGTTAATCTCCAGCAGTACGCGGTTTCCGGCATCGAGCGTTTCCGTTTCATAGAGGTAGAAGAGGCTGTTGTACTTCGACGAGGCCGTACCCGGGGTCTGGGTATGCGTGTAGCTCATGGCTCCCGTCGAGGGCTCGCCGGCCACGACAAGCGACTGCGAAGCGGCGCGCGAGAGCTTCACCGAGTTGATCGTGATTGAACCGGGATACTTCTCCGAGAACTCCGGGGCGACCGTAGTCTGCAGGGCAACCTTTGCCACCGTGCGTTTCAGAGAGATGCCCACCTGCGTCGAGGTATTCACCGCACCGACGGTCTTGGTCGTCGAGCCCGACATCACGAAGCCGCCCGAACGCAGCGCCTTGGTCGAGACATCCGCGAAGGTGCCGTTGTACGCTCCGGCCGACTTCTCCACGAGGACCGTGAGTGCCGACCGGGTCTTGGCCGACGAAGCGTCGTAGTTCGCAACGGCATAGAACGAGCATTCGGTTCCCGCCGCCGACTTCGGAAGCGAGAAGGTCGCCGATTTCGAGGCGAGTTCCGATGCGGTGAAATCGCGTCGCAGGATTAGCTCTCCCGAGGTGTTGAACGTGAAGACCGAGAGCGACGAGAGGCTCTTCTCCCACGCCTCGGCCGTAGCCGTGGCATCGAAGAAGGCACGGGTCTGCGCATCATCGCCCGCAGAGAGGGTAATCGTTACCGAAGCACCATCAGGGTGTGTCTCCGGCGTGGGGTTCATCATTTCGGTTTCCTTGTTGCACGAAGCAAACAGCGCAGCGGCGAGAGCCGCCATCGCAAAAATTCGGATTTTCATGGTTGTCAGATTTGGAAGGTGATTGAAAGATGGTTATTTGAAGTGTTTCGAGAGAGGAGCCGGGCGTTCGGGACTCTGGTAGCCCGGCACACCGTTTTCGTCAATCCACCGGCGGATGGCCCGTCGGAGCCGCTCCTTGAGCAGCCGGAACTCGGGGCACTGGGCAAAGTCATCCCCCAGCGGTGTGCGCTCGAAGATTGGCGAACAGATTCGAGTCAGCTTCAGCGCCACCGTCTGACGCTGGCTTTGGGGGATAGCCGGGTAGTCGGTCTCGAGGATTAGATGGACCGTGTCGTAGGGCGAGAAGAGCAGCCCTCGGAACAGAATCCGGTCGGCAACACGAATCGCCTGGTCAACCGGGACACCGGCTTCAAGACTTTGGCTGTAACCCTCGAATGCCAACCGGCTGCGCCGCTCAATCATCCGTCGGTAACGGGGTTGCGAAGGGTGCCGTTCCTCGAGAAACTGCCGGAGGCGCTCGCTGAACCACATTTGATTGGGTCGTTCCATCGTCGTGCGGCATCAGCGTTTCCGACCCCTGCTCGGCGCTTCGGGCGCCGGTTCCTGCTTCGAAGGCTGTTTCTGCTCCGACTGTTTCGACTGGGAGGCCTGCTGCTCCTGACGGCGCAGGTTCGTGAAGTCGTAGTCCACGCCGTTGGTCCGAGGATTGAGCCGGATGATGCACGAAAGCGGCTTGCCGTTGCGTCCGAGAATCGGGCGGGCCTTCTCCTTCGAACAATCGAGACCTTCGGGGCTCTTCACGGCAGCAAGCTGCCGCTCGTCCAATTGTTTCGAAAGCGATTCGGGAATGTAGGGTTTGCTGTAACGGTAGTCAGTCATCCGGTATTCGCGCGTCAGGGCATCGAAGCCGACCTTCCCCGAATAGGTGATGTCGCCGTTGCGCATCGTGCACCCCTCGACCTGCACACGGCTTCCCGAGGCGAGGTTCTCCTGCTGGGCTTCGGTCAGCCGCACACCGTTGAAGAAGCGCAGCTCGGGGACTTCGCGCCGGGGGACCGTCACGAAGCGGTTGGTCGCCGGGTTCAGCGTCACGTAGCACCACTCCTTTTCGCCCGTATGCGGGTTGGGCATCTCGTAGAGTCGGTCCGGGGTCTTCCCCGACAGCATCTGCTCCTTGTCGCTGGCCGTGAACATCATCCGGAACTCCTCGCGTTCGAACTCCGGGCGGGCCAGGGCGCTTTCGAGCCCGACCTGTACGTCGCCGTTCCGGTCGCGGAAGGGACGCAGGGCAAACTCTCCGGCTACGGACAGGTCGCCGACCTTCAGACTGATGTTGTGGAGCTCCGTTGTGGGAAGGCCCAGCTTCATCGCCTCCAGCTCCTTCGGCGTAACGACGACGCCCATCTCCTTCAACTCCTGCAGGTGCAGGTCCTGCGTGTCGAACTTGACCCGTTCGAGCTGGTACGAGGTGACGCGGTGGTCGTTCAAGGCCTTCAGACCCTCGGGGTCCTTCGGGTTGTCGGCCAGACGCAGCAGCGACTGCGCCACCTCGCTGGCCTTGTCCGCCGCAACCTTCAGAAAATGGAACGGTTTGGCATTCTCCTGCGAGAGGAACCCCTTGATGAAAGCGCCCACAGCCGAGCTGTTCCGCAGGTCGAAGAAGGCCGGCTTGTTGGCCGTCAGCGGTGAGGTGGTGATGGCCTTGTACTGCCGGCCCTCCTGCTTGAGCTCCGAGACGGCCTCCACGGCGCCATTCTGTTCGTTGTAGAGCAGCAGCGTCTCCTTGTAGGAGGGATTGGCCTGCTCCGGGGCCTGATTGATCGGTTGATTCAAATTCTCTTCGGGCATAATACAATTGTTTTAAGTGAAACAAAAGGTTGATGCCGCGAATATAAAGGACTGAATGTCCGCCGATTCCAATCGTCCTGCGCAGGCCGCGCATGGCCGTCAGCCGCGGGTTTTCCGCACGGCGAGTTACTGCTTTTTCTTCGGCAGGAGCCCCGCAAGGTCGGGGTCATTCTCGATGCGGCGGATCTCCCGCTCGACGATTTGGACCACCTCCTCCTTGATGCGGTAGTAGTTCTCGCGGATGATCTCCTCCATGCGGTCCGTGCCCTCCTCGTCGAGAAACGAAGAAATTTGCGGGATGGGGACGAAGCGCCGCTCCTCGGCCTGGATTGCCGCACTATCCAGCTCGATGCGGGCATGGAAAATCTTCTGGGGCAGGGGCTGGTCCACGTTGTCGGCCACCGAACCGACGAACATCCCCTGCGTGAGGTTCGAAATCTTCGACGGCGGAATCAGCGCGTCGAGCTGCGTGTTGGTCGAATGGGTGATGTTCTCGTTCGAGACGGATTGCGATTCGCGCAGCTGGACGATCTTGCCGAAGCGGTCGGAGAGCGTGCGGGCCGTGTCGCCCACCACCTGCCCCGAGAAGATGTTGCCCACGGTGTTGAAGATTACCTTCGCCTCCTTGTCGCCGTAGTCGCGCTCCAACTGCGAGAAGTCCTGAAAGCCCAGGCAAACGGCCACGCGGTTCGAACGGGCCGTGGCGATGAGGTTGTCCAGCCCCCGGAAGTAGATTGTCGGGAGCTCGTCGATGATAATCGAGGATTTCAGCCGCCCCTTCTTGTTGATGAGCCGCACAATGCGCGAATTGTAGAGCCCCAGGGCGGCCGAATAGATATTCTGTCGGTCGGGGTTGTTCCCTACGCAGAGAATCTTGGGCGAGACCGGATTGTTGATGTCCAGCGAGAAGTCGTTGCCCGTCATCACCCAGTAGAGCTGCGGCGAGATCATCCGCGAGAGGGGAATCTTTGCCGAGGCAATCTGCCCCTGCAGCTGGTCCTGCGCATTGCCCCGCCAGGCGTCCATGAAGGGCGAGAGGTAGTTTTCGAGTTCGGGATAGGAGGTCAGCACCGGGAAGATCTTCTCGTAAGGCTGATTCAGAAACTCCACGGCGTGCGGGAAGGTACAGCAGCGGCCTCCGTCGTAGATTTTCAGGTACCAGATGATCGCCGCCAGCAGGATAATCGGCGAATCGACGAAGAAATCGCCCTGCTTCTGGATCCACGTCTTGTTCAGGTTCAGCATGATGGTATAGGCCGACTCGTAGGCGTCCGAAATGTCGGTCATGAACTCCGGGGCGATGGGATTGCAGCGGTTCGAGCGGCGGGGGTCGTCGAAGTTGATGACGCAGAAGCGCGGCCGCGTCGGGTAGGCATCCAGATGGTGCAGCAGGTGGTTGTAGGCCAGCAGCGACAGGTCGTCGAACTTGAAGTCGTAGATATACATGGCAAAGCCCTTCTCGATCTGCTGGCGGATGTAGCTGTTCACCACGGCGTAGGACTTGCCCGAGCCGGGGGTTCCCAGCACCATCGTCGCCCGGAAGGGGTTGATGACGTTAATCATCCCCGGCCGCCACTCGCCCCGGTAGTAGTAGCGGGTCGGAAGGTTGACCGAGTATTCGTTTTTGAGGAGCCGCGCCTCCTGCTCGAAGCTCTCGTTGTCCTCGTTGAAGGGGTCGCGGGCGAGGGTCGTATGCAGCAGGCGGCGGGCCCACACCCCGGCGGTCAGCAGCGCAAGGTAGCCGCCCAGCAGGGTCAGCACATAGCTCCAGAAACGAAACTCCAGCCCAGCGGGAAGGCTCCGCAGCGTGTCGTTGCCGAAGAGCAGGAAGAAACCGGCCAGCGCCAGGAGGAGGATTTGCCGCTTCGAAGGTTTCCCGTCCCGCACGCTGCGTGTGCCGTAGCATCCCAACACCAGAAAGAAGAGGGCGCAGAGTTTCGTGATGGATGACCAGGTGAAGAGCCCGGTCGACTGTTGAAGGTTCCAGAAGATTTGGTCCACGACGGGAGTGGTCAGCGCGTGGCGCGCGAACCAGTCGTAACAGAACCAGTAACTGTTCAGCCCCAGAAACACGATTCCCAGGGCCCGGGCAAACTGGACAATCTTCTCCAATGCCCGCAAATCATCCTCCTGCTGCATACTTGTCGGTTTAAGGGCAGCAAGATAGCGGAGGAATGAGACGACCTGTTCCAGCCGACCTCTCGAGGCCGCGGATGGCCGGCAGGGAGGGTGCTTACTACCTCATCCAGCAAAAATCCCGAACGGTCGAACGGCCATCCGGGAAGAAAGGGTTTACTTTTGGCTTAACTCAACCAGCGTGCCCCGCAGCGTATCGAGGAAGTGGGTCAAGCGGTTCTTGCGATTCAGGACGGCCCAGCGGCAGTTGTATGGCTCCCAAGATATTTCAGTCGGAGGGGATAGGCTACCCACCGCTTGGAGTCGGCCCTATAGAGAAAGAGCGGAACAACAGAGGTTTTGTCAAGACGCCTAACTGCTGAATATTTCCAGCAGTTGAACCAAAGTTTCACAAATGCATCAACAGCGACAACAAGTCCGGTATCAATTGTTCCGTTTGCATCGATGTCCCTTGAGACCAATCAATGAATTGACAAGAATTTGACCACTCTTCCCCGAGGTAGTCACGGCGCGGCATAGTATTCGAGAATCCGGCATTTGAACAGATATTCATATTTCGCCTGCAACTGTTGTGAACGGGCTTTGACCCGAGTGGTTACAGCTGCGTTGTAATCCGTTACGGTCGCAGCACCGAGGTCGTATTTCCGACCCACCTGCCGGACCGCCTCCTCGGCCGAGGCAACATACTCCTGCGCCCCGAGGTATCGCGCCCAGGCCGTACGGGCATCTATGAGCGCCTGCGTCACCTCTTTCTCCACCTGTTTCTCGGCCGTTCGCAGCGCATACTCCGCACGCTGCAGGGCCAGTTTCTGACGCTGCACGTTCTTCCGCGTCGTGAACTTCCCGAAAATCGGAATACTGAGCGACAGCGACACATAGCTGCTCGCATTGTCCCGGTACTGTTCGAAGAAGGGATACGCCTCGTAGCGATAGGTCCCGTCGGCCTGCTGAAACATCTTCTGCCGCGCATCCGAGTAGCTCGAGCCGTAACCCGCCGCGAGCGAAAGGGTCGGCCAGTAGGCGGTACGTGCAAGCTGCAAATCGCGCCGGGCCAACTCAATTCCCACCCGTGCCGACTCCACTTCGGGTAGCTGCTGCGCGGCATCGAGGACGGAGTCATCCTCCGCAAGACCTCCGTGAACCAGCCGGGCGGTATCGGGAGCCACGGTCCGGAAGGAGGCGTAGTCTTCAATTTCAAGCAGTTGGCAAAGCTCCAGCCGGGCAATCTCGTAAGTGTTCCGGGCCGTCAGCACGTCGTTTCGGGCATCCGAAAGCTGGGAACGAATCTGCAGCAGGTCGGCCATCGTCACCTTGCGGGCCTCAACCATTCGCTCCGTCTTTCCGGCCTGGACCTCCAGCTCGGAGACGACCTGCTCGGCATCGCGGATTGTCTCCTCGGCGCACAGCACCTCCAGGTAGCGGGCCGTGACATTCAGCCGCACGCTGCGGCGCATCGTCTCCACGGCAAGCAGCGACGAACGCAGGTCAAGTTTCGCCCGCCGAAGGTTGTAGTGGTTGCGCAGTCCGCTGAAAAGCGGCAGGCTCACCCCGACCGAAGCGTTGTTGCCCGATACAATCTGGTTCTCCACGAAGTCGTAGGTCGTGGGGTCCAACACACGTCCCGTCGAAAGCGTGTAGCCCGCCGAAGCCGAAAGTTCGGGAGCGTAGCCCCACCTCGACTCTGAGAGCGATAGGCGTTTCTCCGCGGCCGCGAGCTCCTGCGTCTTGATTTCGATATTCTGCATGTAAGCATGTGCGATGCACTCTTCCAGTGTCCAGCGCCGCTCCTGAGCATAGCCGGAGGAGCCGAAGAACAGCAGTACGCCGATTGATAGGATGAGTATTCGTTTCATGCGGCTATCGGTTTTTGAAGAGAGAGACGACGGGTTGGATGAATTGTTCAATCAGGCGCATCTCCTCCGTAATAATCTCGCCCGTACCGTCCATCTGCTGGATGAGCGGCAACTCACGGCGGTAGGTAGTCCGCAGGTCGGCGGGAAACTCCACCTCAACGGTATAGACGATACTCATGCCGCCCTGGGTTTGCTGTTGCTCGGGAACCGCTGAAATCGAATGGACTGCGCCGTGCAGTACGCCGAACTCCATATAGGGGAATCCATTGAGCTTGACGAGAACCTGCTGTCCGGTGTGGACCTTTCCGAAGCTGGCCGAGGCAACCTGCATGCGTCCAATGACGGCCAGCTCCCCGTCGGGAACCACCGATGCGATTACCTCGCCTGTCGTGACGTGCTGGTTGCGGCTCCAATAGCGCTGCAGCGAGACATGCCCCTCGGCCGGCGACGTGATGACATACTGTTCGCGCCATTGGGCAATCTGCGCCAGCAGCTGCTGACGTGACTGCTCCAGCGCCCGCTCGTATTCCGCCCGTTCGTTCGCCGCGTCGAGCGTCAGCTCCACAAGCTGCTGCCGCGTCTGGAGAATCGTCAGCTCGGTGGAGGTCAACGTGGCATCGAACCCCGCCTGCGAATTGCGTTTCGAGAGGTAATTTTGTGCCGTGGTTTCGTAGTCCGCCTCGGAAATCACTGCCTCGCGAAGCAGCAGTGAATCGCGTTCCAGCGTGCGGCGTCCGTAGTTCAAATCGGCGGCAAGCAGCGCACGCTGCGTCAGCAGCCGGTCGTAGTACTCCTCATTTTTGGCAATCTGCGCCTCGAGCAGCCGGCGCTTGTGCCCCGAATAGTCGATATCGAGGTAGTGACGGTAGTCGCGGCACTGCCGCAGAAAGTCGGCCCACGTGGATTGGAGTTCCCCAAGCGCATAGCTCCCGTCGAGCCACGGCGAGCGTACCAGAAGCGGATACGACAGGGTGTCGGCCCCGCGGAGCGAATGCTCCAGGGTGGCGACATCACCGTAGCGGGCGGCCGTCGTGAAGAGGGCAATCACTTCGCCCGCATGCACCGCATCGCCGTTCGAGACGCAGACCGTATCGAGCAGTCCGTCATAGCGGGCCGCAAGGTCCGAGGGCGGATTGATTGTCGTGATTGAAATCGGGGCCGTGACCGTCTGCGGGTATTTGATGAAATAACAGCCCAATACGATTCCTGCAAGAATGCAGAAAACAACCGTCACCCCCCACCGCACAACCCAAGACGGAGCCCGGCCCAGAATCGACTGTGCCTCCTCGCTGTACGAAATATGTTCTATTAGAGGCATAATCTATTTTTTATGAGTGATTATCAAAACCAGCCTTGGTGAGACGTAAATGTATCTTCAGAAAATCTGCCATGTGCCCTTTAAAATGAGTACAAGTACAATTTTTTCGACATTCAAAAACATTTTGAATCCGCTGTATTGGACAACCACCATTGCAAATCGGGAGGTATGCACATTGTGAGCATTTAGGGTCCTCAAGAGGGTCTGCACCAAATAAATGTCGATTAAGAATCACTTCATTAAATTCTTCAAATAATCCATTCTGATTTAAACGGGCAAAAGCATGCTTTCGATTTCCGATAACTTCCCAACATTTATATGCATATCCTTGCGGGTCAAAAGCAATAGACATGATATTACGAATTGCGCATTCATTAAAGAATCGAGATGGATATTGAGTGTATTGAGTTGCTATACCATCCTTATTATACAAGTCTAATGCAAACATAGCATCTTCATCGTGAGTGAAGATATATTCAATCTCATCTTCTGATAAATTACAGTCACCTCGGTCCATAACAAAAGCTGGACATATTCCAATTTTATGAAGGTGTGATGAGAATCTGGATGACAAATATTTATATAAATAAACAAACTCATGGGCATTTCGCTTGGTTAAATTGACACGGAAAATCAAATGTATGTCGGTATTTTTCAACAACAAGTCAACATTATCCATAACCTTTCCAAATACATCGTCACAATTATGTGTTGTTTTGATTCGGTTATGAGTATCTTTCAAGCCATCCAAAGTGATTTGCATCGATTCTATCCCTATTTTTTTTAATATCTCTATAGCTTGGGGGGTAATATGAAATCCTGTGGTAATAATATCGGAGTGTTTCGGTTTTTGGTATGAGGTAGAAATCTTATCATACAACATTTCCATTTGTGGCAATGCCATTAACGGTTCTCCTCCAAACCAGGTAATTCGTAATTGCGGCTTCGAATCTAGGTTTTTCAAATAATCCCTATGTTTACAATCAGGGTAAGCCGCGATGATAGCGGATAAATGAA
>OJNZ01001126.1_pt1 | contig 15939 bp, 7 predicted proteins | sample 1598001 | NCBI WGS metagenome assembly OJNZ01 (sample SAMN01915225, study PRJEB22387) | human gut metagenome | isolation source: stool | host: Homo sapiens | place: USA | reverse complement strand
CGGCGGCGTCATCGGCGCCAACCTGCCGGTGGGCCGCTTCACCGTGGCGGACGGCGGCGCGTTTAAAACAAATGTGGCCTCGGGCCGCGTCGAGGCCGACGCCGTCGCGGGCGGCATCATCGGCTACAACCGTCTGCTGGCGGACAAGCCCGCGGACGTCACGCTGGAGGCGCTGCTGCCGACGATTGACCAGAAGACCGGCGTGCTGACCGACAGCCCCGCCGTGAAAACGGCGGACGGCACAATCATCCTGACCGGTTTCCAGAACATGCTCAACCTGCAGGCTGACATCTACGTCGGCGGCATCGTCGGCGCAAACGACGCCGACACGAAGCTGACGATTCAAAATGCAACCAACGGCGCAACGCAGAACGCCCTGTCCGTCGGCGGCCTGAACCCGTCCAACGGCGCGTTTAAAAACGGCGTATCGCTGAACGCGCTGGCCGATGGCCGCTATGACTTTGGCACCGCGTGCGGCGCACTGGCGGGCGGTATCATCGGCTATGCCACACCCAACACGAAGCTGGAAAACTGCACAAACTACGGCACAGTGGCTCACAAGTGCGCCGCGGGCGGCTTTGCGGGCTGGAACGAGGGCACGATCACCGGCGGCAGCATGGCGGCGTCCCTCGGCAACCGTGAAACCGGGTATACCTATCTGGGCGGCGTTGCGGGCGTCAACGGCGGTCTTATTCAGTCTGCCTACCCGGCGCAGGGCTGCGCCGTGCGCGGCGACAGCTATGTCGGCGGCATTGCGGGCGTCAACCTGGGCGGTGACGCTGAGGCAAGCAAGGGCCTCATCATCTGCACAGAGAACAACAGCACTGGCACGGTGGAGGCCAACCAGTACGCGGGCGGCGTGGCCGGTGCCAACGTCGGCAATATCTCGCTGTCCGGCCAGCTGCAAAGCAGTGTCACCGCCACCGGCTATGCGGGCGGCGTGGCCGGTATCAATACGGATAAGGGCAGCATTTACGGCGATGAAAACGCCAACGGCACGGTCAGTGGCAGCGTCAATGCCGCCAACTACGCGGGCGGTGTGGCCGGTACGAACAGCGCCGAAATCACCCGTGTGGATAACTACGCCTCGGTGCGCGCCAGCACAAAATATGCGGGCGGTATTGCGGGCGTGAACGACGCGGGCGGTACGATCAGCTATTGCAGCCATGCGTCCGGCAATGCCGCCGCAGTCTACGCCACCAACGGCGAGGCGGGCGGCATCGCGGGCAATAATAATAAAAACGCGCTGATTGAGAATGTGCAGGTCAAGGCCGACGTCACCGCGGCCAACGGCACGGCGGGCGGCGTCACGGCCACGAACTTCGGCACCATCGGCCAAGACAGCGAGCTGGAAAGCAGCAGCAGCGTAAGCGGCTGCACGATCACCGGCACGTCGGAGAGCATCGGCGCTGTTGCGGCGTACAACGGCAAGCACGCGACCATCCGCAATGTGAAGCTGGCGGAAAACGCCAACGTGCGGTTCAGCACCCCGGCGGTCACCATCGGCGGCCTTGCGGGCATGAACGATGGCACCGTCACCGGCTGTCAGGTCGAAAACGGCGCGCTGGCGCTGAACGACGGCCTGCGCGCGGGCACCAACACCGTCACGCTGGGCGGCGCGGTGGGCCGCACCACGGAGCACGGCAAGGTCAGCGAAACCAACGTTCTGCTGGACCTTACACAAAATCTTGATAAATATACAAATTTGGGCGGCGTCGCAGGCCAAAACGACGGTACCCTGGAGCAGTGTACCTATTCCGGCACGATGGGCGGCAACGCAGACGGGGACGGCCTTGTCTCCGTCGGTGCACGCAGCACCGGCAGCACGGTGGGAGGCATTGCCGGTCTGAACAACAGCACAATCAAGGGCTGTGAGGTCAAATACATCAAACTGCAGGTCAGCGGTATCAGCAACATCACCACGACCCAGACCGCAGACGAAAAGCTCGCCAGTGCCAGCCATGTGGGCGGCATTGCGGGCCGCAACAATGACGAAATCGTCAACAGCTATGTCGCCACCGAGCGCAACGGCGATACGGGCAGCATCATCACGGCGCGTTACGGCTTTGTGGGCGGCGTCGCTGGCTCCAACAACGGCACTATCACGGGCAGCGGCAGCAAAAAAGCGCTGGTCAGCGACGACGCAAAAAAACCCGCCCTTGTTGCACAGGTTAAAAATTGGCTGGGTGCGGCAGATGCCAATGCCGGCATCAACAGCATGGCGGCAGAGCTGACCACAGGCAAGACCTACGCGGGTCTCAAGGGCGTTGACACTGTGACGGACAAGGGCTACACGAACGTTTACAACAACACAGGTCTTGCCGCCAATGATCTGCTTGTCGCCCTGCGCGGCAGCAACAACAGCGAGACCGTCCGTGCCGCCGGTTATCTGGGCGGTCTGGCAGGCTTTAACTCTCTCCGCGGTACAATCGACACTTCCGCCACCGGCCAGTGGTTTGTCTATTCTGACAATGCGACAACGGCATCCACCGTCGGCGGTATTGTCGGCCAGAACGAATCCAACGTCACAGACAAAAGCGTGCTGGACACTGTGGTAAACTGTGCCGCCGTGCGCCGGTTTACGCGCGTGTTTGATGGGGCTAAGAACAAGGACGATACAGACAATGACAACATTTACAAGAGCGAAAATCGTGTTGTTGTCCATGTGGGCGGTGTCATTGGCCAGCAGCAGAACCGCAGCGATGATCGGTGGTCTGTCAGCAAGGTAGTCAACTGCGGCAGTGTGTTCAACAGCCGCTCGGCCAACGTGGGCGGCGTGATCGCCTATTGGCTGGACTACGGCGGAATCGTGCAGAAATGCTTCAATTTTGGCAAAATCACAACAAACACGAACGACAAAAACAGCGGTTACGGTGCAGTCGGCGGTATTGTCGGCTTTATTGACCAGCCTATTTCCGGCGGCACCACAAATGTGCTTTCCTGCCGTAACTACGGTCAGATTTGGTATAAATCAAACGGCGCAAATGACTGCGCGGGCATTATCGGTAAAATCGAGATGAAGAAGCCCACCGATATTATGACGCTGAACATCATCGACTGCGTCAATAGCGGCGCAATCAAGGCAGCGTCGCAGGCAGTCGGCATTCTGGCATGGATCGGCCCGTACGACAAGGGGAACATTGATAATGTTACGGTAAATATTGACCGCTGCCGAAACCTTAATACAGACTTTACGTGTGGCGGAGTGTATGACAGGAGAGTCGGCATTGTCGGCAGCCGCGGCAATGGCTCTGGGTCGAAAGAAGCAACCAATGTCACAAACTGCTTTGCCACGGTTGGTACAGGTTGGTATCCTATTGCCTATTTGCGCCAGAGTTACGAGAATGTCACCGGCCACGGCAACTATTATATTGAAAATTCCTACGATGCAGGCAAGAGCTTCTTTAAGAATGATTCCCGTAAACTGACCACAGAAAAACCGAACAGTACAACAGGTAACTGGGAGAAAGCGGATAAGCAAGGAAGTGACAAGGCCTACAACGAGACAGATTGGAACTCGTCCTCGAAAAAAGTAAAAGCACACCGTCTGTACATAGGCTATAACGTCGATGACAAAACCTATCCTTATATTGCGTTCCTGCCCACTTTGGCAGACGATGGGAACGGCGCAGTGTACAGTCTGTGGTGGATTAGCGGTCGTACATCTGCGGGCTCGCCTGCCAAACCAAACTCTGCCTATATCAAGACCGACGGTAAGAAAGCCTACATTTACGATGATACCGGCGCGGGCGATGATACCAATCCCGGCAACCAGAGAGCGACTGTGATGCTGCAATTCGGCGAAGCTGCGAACAGTACGAAATCGGGCGTTGATATTACCGACATCACCGACGAGGTCATCCAGAACTACTATAAGTACGTGCTGGACAGCACCAAGCCCGCCCAGCCGGGAGAAATCTACGTCAAGGCAAGCCAGGTGCAGGACGCGGACAACAACGTCTATGGCCGCTACGAGGTTACGTGGGAAGCGCCTACCGATGCGGACGCCAGCCCCGCCTCCTATTACCGTGTGGAGATTTTGCCCTGCGATGCCGTAGGCAACATCACCGGGGTCGCCTACCTGACCGCTGACGTCTACCAGCGCAGCTATACCTTTGTGGCTGATAAAGCATGGACGGGTAACTTCGTCGTGCGTGTAACGCCCTACAACACCAACAACGACCCGACGCAGGTAGACAACTCCCAGACCAGCGCCGTGCAGACCTTTATGCACGCCCTGCCTACACCGGAGATTGAGTTCCGGCTGGTAAAGCGAACGGGCGGCGGCTTTGACTGGAATCAGTGCCAGACGCCGGATGAAAAATCGAGAGAATTCAAGTATGAGGTTGTCGCGGTGCTGAAAAACTACACCGAATACCCGACAGACGAGGCATGGACCGTTAAGCTGACCGATGGAACGTATAATTATTATTTTGCACAGAATGGCAAGCAGTACATCCGCCTGACCCAAAATTTGGAACGCACTTTGACGCTTACGGCGTTGGCAACCCCGGACAACAGCAGCAGTACAAAGTATCTGCGCTCGGCCCAGTACAAGTCAGAGACCTATCTCCCGTCCCAGTGGCGTGACCACAACGGTGACTCCGGCAAGGACGAGGACGGTCTGCCGCTGGGCACGCTGAACAAGGACGGCGACACGGAGTATGTGACCTACACCGGCCAGACAGCGGAGAGTTTTGAAGCAACCGTGAAGTTCAGCTTTACCCCGAAGGTCAAGAGCGACAGCAGCGAGCACGGCAGCCCGACCTACCGCGTCATGCTGCTGGCAAAATATCTGGGCAATGACGAAGTCAACGGCGTATCTTTGAACGGCCAGTACATCACGCTGGCCGCGCGGGAAAGCATTGTGACAGAGTCTCCCGTCACCTTCAACCTGAACAGCCTGCCGTCGGATGCTATGACGAACTACACCGACTTCCTCGTTGTCGCGGTGCCCGTCACCAGCGGCAAGGGCGATATGAAGTATCGCTGGGATGCCAAGGCGGACGAAGTGTCCGCAGCCATCGCCAGCCATGCAAACGGCACCAGCAAAGAAATCTGGTGGCAGAACGGCTATGAGATCGTCCGCACGGGCGAGCACAGCTATACCTATGCCCATCTGACGCCGCTCTGCTTCTCCGACGTGAACCGCACCGATGACCCGAGTTGGGCTACACAGGCCACGGTAACGACCCCGCAGATCATCTTCAAGCCGCTGAACCTGAATGTTCTGAAAGCCCCGACGCTGGCCGAAACCATTGAGGACGGCGTAGTGGATAACAACAATCAGCTGACCTATACGTTCAAATGGACACAGGACGACATGCAGGCCACTGACGCAGCCCCCGACTACCAGATCAAGCTCTACGGCCTGTTGACGGACAAGGACGGCAATGTGACCGGTCAGGAGCAAATTGCGCTGAAGGACGGCGTAAATCTGGCCAAGCAGGTTCAGCGCAGCGGCAACAACAGCTTTACCCTGCCTGTCAACGTGGATACCATGCTGGCCAACGGCAGCGACAGCTGGCGCTATGACAAGGTCCGGCTCGAGGTCACCCGCGTGGCGGCAGCCCACACCACCGAAATCGGCGCGTCCGCTGTGGCGGATTACAGCGTTAAGCAGCGCCTGCCCGGCATCAGCGCGCCGAGCTCCATCACCCGCGTCAACGGCGAGACCGACAACGCGGATGCCCTGCTCTACACGGTCAGCTGGTCGCCATCCGACGACGCGCGCATTGGCTACTATTACCTGTGCGTCGTCGATGACGGCGGCAATACTGTGCTGACGCTGCCCACCACGGGCAACGTCGGCAGCCTGACGCTGGATCTGGAGCAGTATCAGGGCAAGGCATTGCGCTTCCGCGTCATTGCCCGCCGCAAGGCTGATAGCAATTGCTTTGACGGCCCGGACGGCGCGTTGAGCCAGCCCGAGACCATCGTCCGCCGCGCCGCTGCGCCCAAGGTTACGGCCAGCAGCTTTGCGCCCGACAGCCCGAATCAGGAGACATTCCTGAACGACCTCAAGCTCAACCTGACGCTGGACGCAGCCGCACAGGGCAATGTCTACTTTACCGGCTATATCTTCAGCGATGTGGCCAACTATACAAAAATTGCCAAACTGGCCGAGGCTTGGCAGGGCGAAGGCACCGGACAGGCCAAGTATGAGGCCCAGCAGGAATTGACCAAAGCACTGGACGAGATGCTGAAAAGTCGCGACGCCGAGCTGGTCATCCCGCAGGACAGCCGCACGGTGGGCGGGAGCGCCAGCGTCAACGACACCACCGCCAGCTATACCTTTGTGCCCGACGGCAACGGCTTTACGCTGACGCCCGACCATGCAAAACAATACCTGCTGCCCGCGGTGCGCGTTATGCCCACCGACGGCACGACAGCGTCGAACTGGTTCTACATCCTGCAGCAGGATGCCGCAAAGGCACAGCTGCCGGCCATCACGCTGGACGCCCCCGTGGACGCTGCCGAACCGGAACGCGCACTTGGCAATGCCGTTTACAAGCAGGAAGTCAACCTGTACAACGACCCCGAGTGTAAGACCAGTCGCGGTACGACCCCGCTGGAGCTGCGCCGCTTTACGGTGGAGTGGACCGCGGTGAACAAGTACACCCAGGCCGACGGAACGGTGCGCAACCTGACCGACAGCTATACCTTTACCGTCACGCCGCTGGACAAGGACAAAAAGCCCTACATCATTACGGTGACGACCTACGACAGGGACGTGACGGGCGACGACGGCATTGTCACGCATAAGCGCGGGGAAATCAAAACCGTTACCAAGACGACCTATAACGGCGAAAAGATGGTGCTTAAAGAGCAGACCGACGATGTGGACAAGGAGACCAACGAGACCCGCATCTGGTACGACCTGAGCGTTGAGCCTGTCTACGACAACGATAACAACCTGACCAGCTGGGAACCGAAACCCTATGACGTCACCGGCACGGTGGAAAAGGACGGCGGTACGCTGTACTACAAGGCACAGACGGTTCCCATGCTGGAGCTGGTGCAGGAGGACGGTGCCGAGCCTGTTTACCGCATCACCCTGCCCGAGCTGCAGGAAAAGGTGCAGGACGACTCGCTCGAGCTGCAAAAGTTCACCGCAAGTGTGACGCTGCAGACGCTGGCGCACTCGGATAACAACGGTAAGACCGTTGCGTCCGATTGGGTCACGGTCCCGGTCAACGGGACGAACACCGCCGATGCGACGGAGGATGCCCAGAGTATGGACTCCGCGGAGAGCGTCGCGCCCGCCGAGACTGCAGAAAGCACGGCGGCGGAAAGCGCCCCCGCAAGCGTGCCCCCGGTCCTGATGCGGGCCCGTGCGGCACTGCCCATGGCGACCCCGGAGACCGCCGCTGCCCCGGATGAGACGGACGCGGCGGAAACCGCGCCCCCGAAACAGACGGAAACAAGCGACGCATCGTAATTTTATTTCAGGAAAGAAGGTGGCATTATGCACCGCAGGGCACGCAGCATTCTGCGCGGGGAGCAGGGGCTTTCGATGATACTGGTCCTCTGCATCGGCGCGCTGTTTGTGGCGCTGTCGGCAGCACTGGTCTATGCGGCCTCCGTGCTGACGGCCAATGCCAACCGCCAGCTGCTGGAACAGGAAGCATACCAGCTGGCAACCAGCTTTTCCGACGTGCTGGAAGGGGAGCTGAACAAGAGGGACAGCAGCTTTGCCAAGTTCGTCAATGAGCAGTTCATGTTCTCCCAAAGCTACGGCAAGGACATCTATGATTTGGAATCCCAGCCCAAGGAGTTCGCCTGGAAACCGAACGGCAGCCAGCCTGATGGCGGGGCCGAGGCCATCACGGTAACACTGCGCCGCCGCCCGGGCGACGGTGCCGACAAGCTGAACCAGACGGTGAACAGCACCAATGCCACAGACCTGCGCAACCTGCTCGACACACTGGAGGGCGAAGACCGCAAGGGCATGGCAATCGTCGATTTACAGCTGGACATTACGGTGACAGTCACGAAAAACGGCGAGAGCTTTGCCTTCACGCGGACCTATGACCGCACAGTGAAGTACGACAGCGACGGAAGCCAGGCAAAAAGCAATAAAAAATTCCCAAAGGTATACTACACAATAAACGACAGTACAACAGAGTATTACCGCATTAGCGACCTGACGTTCTACGCCCCCGGCGTCGGTGAACAGACCATTGATGACAAAAACATTGGCAGCAACCGCCTGACGTTCCATTGCGACACCAGCCAGCAGCCCGATTCCATCACCTACACCCGCGGTGCCAAACAGAGCACCGGCACAACACAGGAGTGACCCGCTATGAAACATACTTTACAAAATCAGCGCGGCGAGACCATTGTGGAAGTGCTTGTGTCGTTCCTGCTGCTGATGATTTTTACGTCGATGTTCGTCGTTTCGCTGCGGTACGCCCGCGCCATGTCCCAAAAGGCCGAGTCGCTGCGGGAGACAGCCTATGCCTTCTGCGCCGGGCTGTACCCGGCCAATAACGCGGCCCCCGACTGGAAGAAGGAGCAGGAGGGGCTGGAGTTCTCCTTTGGCGATTACAATGAATTTACGGTGAACGGCGTCGAGCTGGACAGCGTGGAGACAAGAGCAGAAGTTACGGAAAACGGCCAAAAAACGACGGAACAGCACAAGTTTTACCGCTACAGCAGGAAGTCTAAGGCAGAAGGGACGACCAACCCATGAAGCAGCGTTTGAAAAACCAGAACGGCACAACGCTGGTGGAGCTGATCGTCTGCATGGTGCTGCTGTCGCTCTTTACGCTGGCGGCGGTCACGCTGATACAGCCCAGCGCGCAGGCGTACATGGACATCCAGCAGCAGACGCGCGCGCAAAATCTGGCCGACGCGCTCATTGAGACGATCCGCGGCGAGGTGCTCGAGGCGAACGGCTATATCCGCTTCACCGACGGCGCGACGGACCTTAATAATTTGGACAGCGTTTTTGCGTCCAAGGGTAACGACTACAGCCAGGGCACGGCATTGGAATTCAGCGTCTACCCCAACCACATTGAGCTGATCGACAAGGACTGTGTGCCGCCGCTGACAAAGACAGACGGCACGGCACTGCTGACAGCGGAACAGGCCAATGCGCTGAACGGCTACCTGCACATGCGCTTTTACCGCGATGAACTGAATGGCGCCGGGCACTACGGCAACCCGCAGCACACAAAAAAGGACAAGGCCGAGGACGGTACTGAGACGGTCACACGGCCCTACGTTGCCTACGGCTACACAACGGCCTATCCCCGGGATGCCTATATGGGGCTGTTCATCAGCGATCTGCATTTCTACGCTCGCAGCTGGACGCAGGACGGCGACGAAACCAAGACCCCGCGCATTACGGCTATGACGGTGGTGCTGACTGTGGCCAAGCGGGACGCCAACAACCAGATCGTGCCGCTGTGCACCCAAAAAGCCATTGTGCAGCTGCCCGGTGAGCCGGTCATCCTGTATGAACCCGGCACTTGGGACGGCAAGGCATCGTCGGAGTCGTGAGCGGTGTCCTCCGGGACGATTTTTGAAAAGTATATTACAATCCCGGCGGATGTACTGGACAAATTCAAATGGACTTGTTATACTTTAAAACATGAATACCTGTGTGCCGGACAAAATGCAGGAACGTCATGGGCATCAGAGCAGAGAGGATGACTAGGATGGCAACAATTGAAATCAAAATGCTGGGCGGCTTTGAAATCCGTGTGAACGGCAAGCCCGTGCTGGCACAGCTGGCGCAGTCCCGCAAGGCAACGGCGCTGGTGCAGTATCTCGTTTTGCGGCGCGGGGAGCGCGTCTCCCACAAGGTACTGACCGATACCTTGTGGGCAGGGGAGCGGTCCACCAACCCGGACATGGCCCTGCGCGCCATCTTGCATCGCTTCCGCCTTATGATCGACGCGGAGGGTCTGGATGAGATGAAGGACTGCATCGTGACCAGCCGCGGCTACTACCAGTGGAACCCCCATCTGGATTGCAGCGTGGATGTGTTTGAGGTCAACGACCTGTCGGAGCTGGCCCGCAAGGAGAGCGACGCCGAGAAACGCAGCCGCATTTATGAACAGATCGTCAACCTGTATGACGGACGCCTGCTGCCGCAGTCTGCGTCCGAGCCGTGGGTCGAAAGTGTCAGCGTGCGTCTGCACGGGCAGTACCGCACAGCCATTTTAAACCTGCTGGAGCTCTGCAAAAAATGGGGCGAGAGCACCCGCATCGTTACGCTGTGTACCCGCGCGCTGGAGCTGGACCCCTACGAGGAGCGCCTTTATCTGGAAAAGATCGTCGCGCTGGAGACGCTGGGCCGCCACGAGGAGGCGGAGGATCTGGCACGCCGCGGCAGCGCCATGGGCTGCCTGCATCATGCCATTGAGCCGGGCCGCGCAGGCTCTGCCTACCGCCAGATGCGCCAGGCAGACCGCAATATGGAGAGCGAGGTCTCCAAGCTGATCTCTGCCCTGCCGGATACCGAGAACACGGGGGCCTGTATCTGCGACTTTGAGACGTTCAAGGAAATTTACCGCGTACAGCGCGGCGTGCAGGTCCGCTACGGTCTGCAGGTATTCCTGGCGATCCTGACCGTGGCTCCCAGCCAGAACACCGATGCTGCCGAGACCTCTCTGATGGTGGAGCAGCTGGGCGATCTGATCCGCACGAATCTGCGCCAGTGCGATGTGGCCGCCCGCTACACCGATATGCAGTATGTTGTTATGCTGAGCGGCAGCACCGCCGAGAGCGGCACCGGCCCGCTGGAGCGCATCAAGGCCGCGTTCTACCGCATCCCTGCCCATGGCCGCTACCTGTTGAGCTATAGCCTCTATGTTCCCGAGGCCAAGGCCGACAGCGGGCGCGTCCGCCGCCGCAAAAAGACGGCGAAGAAGGAAAAATAAGTGAGCCGTTAAGCCGTACAGTGAAAGCTGTGCGGCTTTTTCATTACCCTGGCCCCCTCTGCGAGGGGGCTCCGCCCGCAGGCGGTGGGGGAGAGAACCTTGCGATAATCCGACATATTTTGGGCTATGGAAAGGTTCTCTCCCTCCGGCCCTGCGGGGCCACCTCCCTCGCAGAGGGAGGCAAGGAACATCACAAAAACGCGCAGTACCATTCCAAAACGGGCCCGCCAAACAGCATCGCGATCACGATGCCCGCACACAGAAACGGGCCGAAGGCGAAGTGGTCCTTCTTCCCTGCCTTTTTGGCGGCCAGCAGGTATATGCCGTATATACCGCCAAAAACAATGCCGAAAAACATCGCCAGCAGCGTATTCTGCCAGCCCAGGAACAGCCCGGCGGCTGCCATCAGCTTGATGTCGCCGCCGCCGAACGCGCCGTCGATGACAAGGCAGAGCAGAAACATCGGCACACTGACGCAGAGCGCACCGATGATGTGCGGCAGCCAGTCGGCAGGGGAGAGCAGCACGCTCACCGCGCCGCAGACCGCCAGCGCCAGATTCAGCCGGTCCGGGATGGTCTGCGTCTCGGCATCAATGAGTGAAATGCTCAGCAAGATCCCGCAGACCGCCAGCGCCAGCAGCGCGGCCCAGCGCATGCCGAACAGCCCGCCCGGCAGGGCGTAGGCAGCGCCGTACCGCCAAGTGCAGCCCAGCGCCAGCACGCCGCCCAGAAGCTCCACCAGCAGGTACCGCGCCGGAATGTGCGCACCGCAGTGGCGGCACCGCCCGCGCAAGAATAACCAGCTGAACACAGGCACTAAGTCCGGCACACCCAGCGTGTGGCCGCACTGCGGGCATACGCTGCGGCCCTTCAGCGGGTCCATGCCCCGCGGCAGCCGCCACGCGACGACGTTCATAAAGCTGAACAGCGCCGCGCCCAGCAGAAAACGAATGAGTCCCAGCAGAAGCTCAAGCAGCAGCATGGCCCACCCCCGCGCCGTATTGCAGCCGGTCCTCCGCGCGGAAAACGCGGTAACCGCCGTCGGCATCATAGATGGCGTACATGCCGTTCTCCTGATACAGGAGCCGCTGCACGGTGTAGCCGTTCGGGTCGATCTGCAAAAGCGTCACCGTGCCGGGCAGTGAGCCCAGCGTGCGGATTTCCTCGGCGATGCCGTCCGCAAAGCCGTCCGCGCTTGTCTGGTCGGCGAACGTCTGCCCGGCGGAGTAGCACTGGGCAGACACGGCACTGGCCGCCAGCCGCGCAGCCTTGACCTGAGCCAGGGCCTCCCGCGCACGGGCCTGATAGCGCAGCTCCGCCGCGCCGGTCACAATAGTATACAGGACAGCGCCCAGCGCCAGCAGTACGGCGAGCTTTTCCGCAAACGCAGCTTTGGCCCAGCGTTCCCCGGTATGGCGCAGCCATGCGCCCAGTCGTGCTGCCAGCATTGTTACACATCCTCTACCATATAATAACACGCTATTTAGTATAGCGTGCCGGGCCTGTATTTGCAAGAAATTTCACGAAAAAAACTCTGTTTTTTGTTCAAAGCTAACGGAAATTATGGCGAAATCGTGCACAGCTTGCCGCTGACCCACTATATTTGGTGTAAATTTGCTGAAATCTCGCGGACTTTGTTGCGAAAACGTCACATTCCGAGTATAATGCCAATATATATAATCTGATATTGTGTCTAATTGTAACCTTTCACCGGAGAAACGACGGGAGCATCTATGGTGCAGTACAATAAAAATATAAAAAACAAAAAGAAAGGCTTTACGCTGGTGGAGCTGATGGTCGTTCTGGCTATCACGGCCATTCTGGCGGCGCTGGTCGGCGGCGGGCTGATCGCCTACACGCGGCTGGCCCGGTTTGAAAAGAACGAGGCCAACGCCCGCACGCTGTTCCAGACGGCGCAGATCTCCCTGACCCGGATGGAGACGGCGGGGGAGCTGGATGCGTTCCGCGATAAGGTGACGAAAAGCGGCAGCATGGGCCAGCACTTTGCCGAGGGTCTGACTGATGCGAACGGCAAACCTCTCGATGGGCGCACCCAGAAAGACTTGAACACCTATATCGCGGCACTATACTATGACAAGACCGGCGCAGCGGACGGCAACCATAACGCGCTGGTCAAGGAGCTGCTGGGCGATTACATCTACGACGCCTCGCTGCTGAATGCCTCGATCTGTGTCGAGATCGACGTGCAGAGCGGGCAGGTCTATTCGGTCTTTTACGATACCAAATCCGATAAGCTCCGCTTCAATCAGGACGGTGCTACGAATATTTATGACCGAAGCTATGACCACCGCCGCAATGACACCCTTGTCGGCTACTACTCTGCCGAGGACCGCGTCAACGTTGTGCAGCTGGTGCAGACGAAGCTGAAGGTCAAGAATCCCCGCCTGACGAACGGCGAGACACTGACCCTGAGCTGGAGCGGTAACTCCAGCCTCGGCGATCTGGACACCTCCTACACAGCCACGGCCTACGATGCCAAGGATACCGGCAAGACGAAGCCGCTGTTTGCCATCACGATCAAGCGCGACACCGCGGGTGCGGCGGATGACAACAAGCAGGTCATCACAGAGATGCCTGTCACGATTTATACGTATGATAATGCGGGCCAACGGACGGAAACCGAGAAAGAACTCTACTTCCCGCTAAGCTACAACAAGGGCAGCTTTGTGCTGACGCTGGACGCCATGGCGGACGCGGCGCTGCTGCGTGCGTGTGAGAACGACGCTGAAGTTGCCGCCACGAGCCTGTATAGCATCACCCGCCTGCTGAACGACCCGAAGGACATCTACATTGCCATGCGCGCCGAGCCGCGGGAGAACTACAGCGACACCTACACAGCCAGCAAAGAGGAAACGACGAACGAGGAAAACACCCTGCTGGCCAAGGGCGGCACGGCGAAAGAGGCCGACCTGAAATATTTCCGCCATCTGTACAACCTACGCTGGTCTGCGGATTGGAAGATTGACGACAAGGGCACCTACACGCTGACCCCCCAGGCCAGCAACAGCACCGGCCTGAACTGGACGGGCGGCGGCGTCACGGTCTACTGCGCCGCGGGTGAGCAGTACCCGGCGGCCAAGGTGCCGTCCCTCAATGACCCTGTCGCCTGGCCGACGATCCCGGAGCTGGGTGAAAAAATCGTACTTACGAGCAAAAAAACGGGTCTTACAACCCAAACGACCCGTGTGCCCATCCTCAATCTGCAATTGAGCAGCAAGTCCGTTGCAAAAACCGGCAGGGAAGGGCAGAAAGAGCTGACCGACCACTATGTCGGCCTTATCGGCGAGAACAAGGGCAAAATTTCTTACATCACACTGCGCGACCCGGACATTCAGGTCAACGTCAAGACCGAGACCGTCGCCGCCGATACGCTGCCGAAGGCAGACCAGCTCAAGCTGACCGCGACCAAATTCGTCACGGCGCTGGCGGAGGACGACGAGAACTGGCGCGATGTGCGCGCCGTCGGCGCACTCTGCGGCGTCAACACCGGCACGCTGGAAAACTGCGCCCTGACCCGCGGCACGAACTCCTCGACGAGTGCGCTGGTGGCCGCGGCGCTGGCGTTTGATAACACTACCACCGCAATGCAGCGCAAAGCGCAGACGCTGGACGCTGGCAGCAAAAGCTATACCTATTATACAGACGAGCCGCGCGGCATTGGCGGTCTCGTCGGCGTTGCCATACCCAAAACAACGGATTCCGTCATGCAGGACCTGACCGTTGCGTCGGACGTGGCGGTAGCGGGTCTGCTTGTGGACAAGGACACGCAATCCGTTGCAGAGACCACAGCGGCAGACCAGCAGGCCGAGAAGGCCCGCTACGCTGCCGCGGCAGCCGAGCCGAATGACAAGAACTCCCTCTGGCGCAGCGTCGGCGTGGGCGGCGTGTTCGGCACGGTGGACGCTACCCAGATGACAACGAACGACGATACGAACATCGTCAACAACGGCTTTGTGACCGGCAACGGCTTTACGGGCGGCATCGTCGGCAACCTGTTTACGACGGACACCAGCGTGTCCCAGAGCCTGACGGGCCTGAGGAACAACGGCACGGTCAGCGCGGGCGCCAACTATAAGGGCGATACCGAGGGCGATGCGCACAGCCTGGTGCTGGGGCAGTTCTTCGGCGGCATTGCGGGCTACGGCAGGGGCGTGACCCTGCAAGGCTGCGAAAGCGTGACCCGCAGCGACCTGACCGAGACCCAGCTCAAGGAGCAGGTCAAGGCGGGCTTCGACACAACCGGGACGTTGACCGACGCCAGCCCCCTCAAGGGCGATTTCGTCGGCGGCCTTGTCGGCTACGGCAAGGATATTACGCTGGAGGACTGCAAGACCGGCAAGGGCTACGTGCTCGGCAGCCGGTTTGTGGGCGGTCTGGCCGGTGGCTTTACCGGCAGCGGCGTACAACAGAACGATAAGAACAGCAGTGACGTCTTTGGCAACCGCTACGTCGGCGGCATCGTGTCGGTCAACGGCGGCAACAGCAAAATCAGCGGCATGACCAATACGGGTCTGGTCGCGGCCTTTGGAAAGAACGCGGCCTACGTCGGCGGCATCGTCGGCGTCAATGATGCCGACTGGGGCGGCAGCCAAGACCCGAAAGCCACAGCCACCGTGCAGAACTGCGCCAACCGTATGTCCGGCGACAACGCCACCGACACCCGCCGCATCAACCTGTTAAAAGAGCTGAGCAGATCCGCGGGCAGCTCCGCGGGCGGCTACGCCGACTACGTCGGCGGCATCGCGGGCTGCAACGGCAAAAACGGCGTTGTGACGTGGGATACAAGCACCCCGACGCTGGGTGCCATCCTGTACGGCAACAACTACGTGGGCGGCGTGGTCGGTTATAACGATGAAAAGGCGACGATCTCCAACACCTCCGGCCAGGACCTGACCATCAGCGGCCAGATCGTGGCGGCGGGCAAGGCTGTCGGCGGCATGATCGGCCTGAACTGCGCGCCGGAACTGCCCTCCGCCACTGTGAAGGTCAGCCGCGTGGCGGGTCAGCGGCTTGTCGGCGGCGT
>OJNZ01001119.1_pt1 | contig 16017 bp, 14 predicted proteins | sample 1598001 | NCBI WGS metagenome assembly OJNZ01 (sample SAMN01915225, study PRJEB22387) | human gut metagenome | isolation source: stool | host: Homo sapiens | place: USA | reverse complement strand
AAATAAAGTCCTTATCTTTGCAATACAGAAACAAAGAGAGGTCTAAAATTTAATGAAAAAAATTTCAAAAAAAAATCTTTGAAAATTTTGCAAATTAAAAAATAGTTCTTATCTTTGCAATGTAATCAAAAAACAAATATTAATTAATCCTTGTTTGAAATGATAAAATCGTTTCAACTCTTTAAGACAAGGATATAAAAAACTTAAAGAGTGCGTAATTGTATGATACAAGAAAATTTAGTTTCAGTTAATGAAAGTGCAAATGTTGAAAATTCTTCAAAAGAAAAAGTAAACAAAGTAAGTGCAAAAAAAGCTAAAGCACAAGCAAAAGCAAACAATATTCTTTATAAGGATATTTTGGCTAATTTGAATAAGTCTACTGAGGGACTTTTAAAAACTTCTTTTGGGGTTAAAAAATCAGACATTTACAAAGAAGAAATTTTTTCAAAGCTTTCAGATAAAGAAAAAAAAGTTGCTCGAAAGAAATTTCGTAATACAATTCTTTCATTGTCCGAAAGTTTGACACAAGAAAAGGACAAAACTCGCTTAGAAAAACTAAAAAAAGCGTTTTTAGATTTTTATAAACAAGTTTACAAAGTAAACGATTTTTCTCTTTCTTCAGTTTGTTCTGAAAATATGAAAGAAACAAACAAAGAAATTTTGAAAAAGGCTTTACAAATCGTGAAAAAATAAATCAATGTTTAACTAAAGTAGGGATTTAGTTCCCTACTTAAAAACTATAAATCATTATGAAAACTATTAAATTTTTACAAGAAAGTTTTGAAACAAAAGAAAGATTTCAAGAAAAATTAGACCTAATTAGAGAAGAAAATTATATTTTCAATTTAAATATTGATTTAGATAATGAAGATAAGCCAAAAGGTACTATCACTTCCAATGATATCATGGAGGGTAAAGTAGAAGGAACTTATCATAAAGAGCTTAAAGAGTTTAATGATAAGTTTGCAGAGGAACATCCAGAGGTTAAAATTGATAGTAACCCATTGCATCATGATGACTCTAGTGTCCAGTATGAAGTGGAAGAAGATTCAGCTAATTCTTATGACCCAACATTACGAAATGATATGGATTCAATAATGCAAGAAGACTTACCAGATGGTATTGAGATAACAAAAGAAGAAAAAGATGCTATAAATTATGGTGGAGTTATGAAAGAGGATGATGTTACTCAGGAAGAGTTAGCTGATACGGATGGCTCGGGGGTAGCTGATATTTTAGAAGACCCAGTTAAAGCTGAAAAGCGTAAAAAAGTATTTGGTAAGAAAAGAAAAAAGAAATAAGTAGAAAGGAGATTACTAATGCTTAGTTTAACAGATATTTTTAAAGCCCAAACAAAGTATGGTATTAATAATAATATCACAGCAGATGGCGAAACTGTTAGCTATGAAGTTTACCTCATTGGTTGTAGACGAATGCTAACAGATAAGACACCTGTAGATTATTATGGATGGGACATTAAGCGTCAGAATGATTTTACAGATAATCTTATTGTTACTTATGTACGAAATAATCTTAAGTTAGTTGAAGGTTTCCTTGATGAAAATGGTGACCTTGAGCAGGATGACTTGATTAATAGACTTCGTATTGATATTGTAGACTTTGGTATTCTTCGTGAAGCACTTGAAGATGATACAGTTCAGGAGATTCAGATTAACGATTGTAAGACTATTTGGGTTGTACGAGAGGGTAGATCTGAATTATTCGTTGATAAGAATGGTAAACCTTATCAGTTTGTTTCAGATGACGAGTTACATGCTACTATTGACCGATTAATTTATAATCCTAATGGTAGTACGCCACGTATGACAAAGACAAATCCTTTGTTAAATACACGAACAGCAGGTAAAGGTTATCGTCTTTCTGCTGTAGATGGAACTGCTATTACACCAGATAGTAAAGTTGGATTTGATTTTCCTTGTACATCAGTTACAATTCGTAAGTATGCACCTAGTATGCTTATGTTTAATGACTTTGAGGAATTTGGTTCAATATGTCATGAAGCGTCTAATTTCTTACGATTCTGTGGTAGAGCTAATATTCGTTTAGCTTGTGTCGGACCGACTTCATCGGGTAAGACTACTTTACTTAATGCAGTATGTTGGGAGGTAGACCCAGAACTTCGTTTGATTTTGATTCAGAACCCTACTGAGATTATGATTTATGACCGTAATGAGGAAACTGGAGCGAATAGACGAAATGTTCTTCATTGGGAGGCACAGGATTTAACTCCAGAAGCAGCTAAAGACCCGACAACACCTACTATGGCAAATGAGATTGCACATACATTGCGTAATACTCCAGATGTTATTGTTCCAGGTGAGGTTCGTACACCTAATGAGTTCTATCAGATGAACAGAGCATTAAAAACTGGTCACCGAGTTCTTACTACATGGCATGCCTTAGATGGTGCAGATGCTATAGACAGAGCTTCAACCGAGCTTTCTACTCTTGGAGGTAATCCACTTGACCATGCACGTTCTATGGCTAATTCATTCGATATTATTGTTTCTCAGCAGAAACTTGGTGATGGTCGAAGAAAAGTTATGAAGATTGAGGAGTTAACTGGTAAACTTATTGATGGTAGAGCAGAGACTACCACATTGTTTGAGTTTAAGTTAACTGGTGATACTGAGAAGGATGCTAAAACTGGTAGGGTAAAAGAAATCTTTGGATATTTCCAACAGGTTAATCCTATTAGTGAAAAACTTGTGCAGTCTTTCTACTCAGTCGGTATAACTAAGGAAGAACTTGCACCTTATATCAACCCACCAACTGTTGTTGAAGGTAGAAGTAATCTTGCAAGTCAGGTAGATGCAGAAAATAAACGATTTGAGTCTATGAAGAGACTGCATGGAGAATCAGAAGTAGATGATGGTTCACCATCATTCTTATAAGGGGGTAGTTATTTATGTTTCAAATGGATACTTCCACAAACTGGACTGTTAGTTCTGATTTAATTAAACTTGTTGTTATTGCTGTTTCTATTTTCTTGATTTACTTTTTTAGCTTTCAGATTCAGGTCGCATTTGCTAAGTTTATGAAGAAGTTTGGAGAGAAAATTGGTGTATATGCTACTGGTAAAGAGTTTGCTTATCAGCGTTATGTTTATCAGCATAGTTCTAGTCCAATTTCTAAGTTATATAATTGGGTTAATAATCAGTTAGTTGCTCTCGGTCTTAAGAGACTTGGTATTTCAGTAGTAGGTTATTTACTATTTTGGGCAGTTGTTGCTTTTATATTAGCCTTAATTATTGATTTAGTAACTTCTATGGGATTTTTATTCTATCCTATAATTTATGTTGTTACATTTGTATGTATTCTTGTTATGACACGAGTTTTGGTATCGGAACGAATGGAAATGCGTGAAGCTGATGTTATGAATGCAGTTGACCTTATTGTTCCAGAAATTAAAAATGGTGTAAAGAATGCTATTGTAACATATAAAGATAATTTTGCACCTAGTATTAGAGATGATTTTCAGGCATTTATTATTAATGTTCAGGATAGAGGTTATTCTTTTGAGGATGCTATGTATATATTAGCTGATTCACTTGGTCTTGTATTTATGGATTTTGCTCAAAAGGCTATATATTTTGAAGCAGTAGGTGAGAAAGAAATGGTTGATATTTTCTCAGATATTACTGAGACAAACCGATTAAGAAGACAGTTAAGAGATGAAAATAATAATGCATTTACTTCATTAAAAGCTTCATTTATTGTTACAACTCTTATGACTTTCGGTTATTTCATGTTTCTTATGTTTACGGATGACTTTTCAAGAAAGTTTTTCTTAACTCAGACATTTGGAAAGTTTTTACTTATTATAATGGTTATTATAGTATTTGCAGTTTTAGCTTATATATCTACTATTAAGTCAAAGTCAATTTAAGGAGGTGTTTAGATGAAAACTATTATTCTAGTTCTTGCAACTATATTTGCAGTATATAATATCCTTAAATTATATGGGGTATTTGAGTTTTCAGTAAGACCTCGAAAGACTGTAAATGAAATTGAGGAAAAGCGTAAGTATAATAAAAAGCGTAGGTTTGAAACCAAGAAGCTTGGACTATATGCTATGTCAGTAGATTTATTCAGGGGTATCTTTATGACAGACCTTACTTATGAAAAGCATATGTATTATATCCAACGTTTGGAATTGAGGTCTGAGCCATTAGATAGGCTATTAACACCAGAAGAGGTTAGAGGTCAAAGAGTGTTTCCTTTTCTTATTAGCTTAGTGCTTATTCCTTTAGGTATTTTCTTTCCTGTAGTTTTTTTGATACCATTGGGATTTTTAGCTAATATTTTAACATACCAAACAGTATATAAAATGAAAATTGCAGATGAAGATGATATAATTGATAATCAGTTTATTAATCTTTATTTACTGATGTATTCAAAGCTTAAGCAAGGTTCAAGAGCTCGTTTACAAGGTACTGTTGAAAATTATATTAATACACTTGAAGGCTCTAAGTCTACAGAAGAGTCACGAGTTATGTTAAAATTCTCAAGATACTTTCTAAACTTACTAGCTCTTTACGAAGACCATGTAGCAGTACCACATTTAAGGGATGTTTATCATTCAGCTACAATTATTAACTTCTGTAATGTTGCTACACAGTCCTTAAACGGTATTGAAAACTTTGATAACTTACTTACTTTTAAGATGCAGTTGACAGAACGTCAAACTAATATGATGAGAAAGAGGCAGCAAGAAATTTTAAGAAAGGGTGAGCGAAGTATTTATGCTATATGGGTTATTCTTGTAATCTTCATTGCTGTTGGTTGGGTATCTAAGATGCCTATTGGTATGTTTAAGACTATGTTTTAATTAGGAGGTGCTTTAATTGAATAATATGGTTAAAAATGCATTTCTAGTTATCATGGGTGTCACAGTAGCAATGTTATTATATTTAGCTTTGTTTGGTACTTATGATTTGAATGGAAATAGTCTTGTAGGCACTACTACAGGTACTATTACACAGACAGCAGAATGGAAGGGTGCTTTATGGTATGCAGCAGAGGCTATGGAGAACCCAATATCTCGTTATTATTATGAGTATTGCTATTTACCTAATTTACATAAGGATGATTATGTTGATGAAGCTCTAGGGGGTAGTAAGTCTTTCAGTACTTTACAAAAGACTGCTACTAATTTATCATCTTCGCCTACCGATGATACATATAACTTCTCAACAGGTAGTTCTTCTGTATTCCAGACCTATACAACTGGTTGGAAGTAAATATGTTTTTTGGGATTTTCAGTTGAAAATATATTTAACAAATGTTTCTAGGGCATTTGTTATAACTATATAAAAAAGAAAGGAAATTGTGCTTTATGAATAAGACAGTCAAGAAAGTGTTTATGTTGATTGGTGTGTTGGTAGCCATCTTCATAGCATGGCAGTTAATCTTTAACAAAGGTGGTATCTTAAGGACTATGTATAATAGTATCGCAAATGGTATTAATGGTCAGTGGGCTAAGGTTGCAGGTTCTGGACAGAGGTTACTTCCAGCTTGGTCTAATAAAACAGCATCTAATAATGGTACTGGTTTCGAGATTGATACAAACTAATATTGTAAACCTAAGAATAAGGGTAGGCATACTGCACATGCCTACCCTTTTTTAATAATGATGAAAGGAGAATTTATTAATGAATAGATTAGTTTATTCTGTATTTAAAGCGATTATGATGGCTATCATCTTTGTATTTGTATTTGATATGGCTTTTTACTTATACAGAGCTATTAGTTTAAATTCTCGTATGCAAAGTATATCCACTTCTTTACAAAAAGTTGTTATGGAGAATAATTACTTACCTAGCGAGACAGCAACTATGTATCAGCATCTGTTTGGTCAGTTAATTGTAGATTTTAATGGGGGTAGTTACAGTATTGGTGCAGATGGTAGCTTAAATTTAAATGATTCTGATATAAATAATAATTTTATATCAGGTATGCATTGGAATTATAAAAATAGTGCAACTGGTATTTCAGGCATGAGTGAAACAACTAAAGTATATAGGTATAATGGTTCAACATTTACACCTACAGATATACCTCTCGTTATTGATAAAATGTCTAGCCCTGCAGATTATGGTCAAGTTATGATAGTTCAGCTTCGAGTTGGTGTTTATCAGCCTTTGTGGGGATGGAGTACAGCTAACGGTAAGTATGAGTATAATGGTGAAGATGGTACAAAGTGGGTGAGAAATGCTACTGGAGCATCCACAGAGTTTGTTTATAATTATTATGTTCCTTGCTTACAGTACAAGACAACAAATCAGTAAGGGGGTATTAGTATGAAATGGAAGTCAATGTTCATTCTTATAGTACTTAATATCTTTGTAATGTTGCTGGTTACTGTAACAGTCGAGTATGTAAATCTTGCAGATAGATTTATTACAGTTGAGGATACAGTACAAGAAGCTCTTGATTCCGCAGTAAGTACTTCTACTAGGTCTGAGGAGTTCTTTACCGAAAAAGTTCAGGCACAAATGCAGTCATATGGTATTACAAGTAATAAGACCACATCATATGCAGAGACAACTTTATGGCTTAGGGGTAGTGAACAGTTTTTAACTGGTAATACTTATGTTTTAGCTAAATATTACGAGGAGAATGGTAAGTTCCCAGATACTTTAGGAGAATATCAAACTTTTAATACAAGATTTTCAGATTCTGTATTTGGTCAGGCAGGAGCTGTATATAAGTGGTTATATGGTAATATTGCTTCAGATTATACAAATTCTGCTTTAACTGGTTGGGCTAATAGAAACACATCAAGATATAAGGAATATAGTTCATTTAGTACATCGGGAAGTAGAGATGCTATATCTTCTGGAGTTTCAGGAGAAACAAGTGCAAGTCAGAATTTTAAGGCTTTTTACCAGAATGTAGGTAAGTATCAGCAGACTGTAGGTTATTTAAAGCATAAAGAAGGTTCTACTAGCTATAAATTAGGTCTTGAGACTTACCCAGTTTTAGCTAATATGGGTTTTACATACATGCAGGATTATAATAAGACTTCATCAACTGTAACATCTGATAACTTTACTTCAACATATCATGTTGGTAAATCGACAAATGGGCAGAAAAAGACAGTTTATTTTTTAACTCCAACTTCGCTCGGTGTTACTTATGTTCCAACAGAAGTTTTGAAGCCTACTTTTTTAGCTAATCTTGATACACTTGTAAGATTGAGGATGCTAGGTTCAGACCCAACTACAACATCAAGTGATGATATTAAGGCAACTATGAAACAAGCTAATAATTGTGTAGCTACTAATGTATATAATAGTGGTTCTAATGCAGTGCATACTCCAAGTAGTTCTGCTGAAACAATAGTATCAGATGGTGGTGTAGAGTTTGATTTAAGTACTGCAAAAGTTAAAGTTGATTATTTCTACGTTAATTTTGGCGATACTGCTTTGAGAACAAGAACTGAAACTATAGCATCAAAAATTAACGGAGCTGTTCAGGTTTATAGTGATGGTCATGCTACTTTGAATGAGAATGATTCAAGAGAGAAGACTTTAAATAGTCTTATTAATAAGGATAATGATACTTCTCGTTTAGTTGAAAACTTTGGTGGTCAGTCTTTAAAGGCTCAGTACGATAACGTAAGAAATGGTCGCATAGTCGCAAGAGTTAGTGTTAAAATTAAATGCCATGTACCTTATAAGTCATCAATTTTACAGTGGATGGCACAAAAGACTGGTACAAAGCATTTTGATATTAAGTCTTATGACCCAGAGCACTTTGGGGTAGTTGATGGTTCTGATGGGCTTTGGTTTAAGTATACAACTTATTATTGTACATCACGTACTTAATATTCTAGTTAGGAGGTAGATTTATGTTAGCTATACTTTCAGAAATTGATTGTTTGAAAGTTTTACAATCAAAAGGGGTATATCCAGACGAGTTCTATACAAGTATAGATAAGTTTAGAAATAATACTCCAGTTTTTAATGATGCTACTATAATTGTTATATTTGCAGGTAATTGCAGATTTAATAAGAAACATACAATTGAACTTATTAAGACTCTTACAAAAAGAGCTGAAGACTCTAATGATGGTGGTATTAGTCATGTTTATGTAGTTTCTGATATGACTATTGCAGGTCTTAGATCTTATTATAAATATGAAGGTTCTATAGATACTGTAAGCATCATGCATGGTTGGAATTCTGTTAAGGATGATGTTAATATTTGGATTAAACTTCGTAATGAACCAAAAGAAGCTGTTTGTTATTATTCAACTTTTGATTCAGGCGAAGTAGATAGCTTAGTTGATGCTTATAATAAAAGATATACTAAGGAAGATGATTATATCCCATTGATACAGATTCCAAATGTGAAACAATTGCTACAAACGAGTTAATTCTTGATAGTGCGTATATAAAGTGTAAAATTTTATGTACGCACTCTTTTTATGTGTAAATTCTGTTCTTAGTTGAACTATTTTTAGCTAGTTTGATTTGAAACACACTAATTCGTTTTTAATCTAAAATATGCAAAATAATGAATTTACTCTTAAATGTTGTGTATAATAAGTGTAAATTTTAAAACTTTTGTAAGGAGGCAAATTTTATGGTACAAGGCAATGCAACGCTAGTTATTGATTTAGGTAATTCTTCAACAAAAGGAAAAGTTCTTTTTGGAAAAGATAGCCAGACAGGGAAGTTTAGAGAAAGGGAGTTTGATATCCCTAATGTATTCGCCCCTATCGATGAGGGTTATGTAGTTTCACCAGACTATGATGATGCAACCTCTACAATCTTAAGAGTTGATACAGTTCTTAATGGTAGACAGATTTATGGTGATTTTTGTAATGGAGAGCTTCAGGTTAAGGAAAAACCTTTATGCACAATTAAGCCTAGTGCTTCAGATAAGAAGTACAATCTTGATTCAACTCCATTAAGCTATAGACTTGCTTTTCTTTTTGCTTATAAAGCAATTATGAATATGCAAAGAATTTCAGACTTCAGTCAGTTAGATATTACTTGGACTGTAGTTACATTGTTACCACCGGGAGATTTAGATGAGGGTAAAGCTCCTTTAACAGAGCTCATTCAGTCTATTGATAAGCTTGAGGCTGTTTTCCCGAAGGTAGATTTACCTATTAAAATCTCTAAGACAGTAGTTCTTCCAGAGGGATATTGTGCTTATGCTGGGGTAGTTTATGATATTGGTTGCCAGTTCAGACCAGATTATAAGTATCTCACTGAAGAATCAGTTCTTGTTATTGATATCGGTGCAGGAACTTCTGATATTCTTCTTATTAAGAATAATAAATTAGTTCAGAACTCTAAGTATACTATTACACAGGGTGGTAACAATGTTTATCAGCTTGTTCGTAGAAAGCTTAGAATGATGGGGCTTGACCTTGATGATGATTCTATTAAAGCAGGTATCATTAAAGGAGAGGTTAAGGATGGTGCTAAAAAGATTAGTATTGTTGATATTGTAAATAATGCTAAACTTGAAGTAGCTCAGAAGATTGTTTCTGAGATTCAGGATTTCTTTGACCTTACAGATACAAAGACTCGTTCTATTGGCTATCTGTTAATTTGTGGTGGTGGTTCTATGCAGGATTCTGATGTTCCTGAGATTTTCCCTATGAGCACTAAGGTACTTGAGAGCTTTAAAGCTCTTTCACCAAATGCTCAGCTTATCGACATTCCTACTCATATTGTGTCTAAGGAATTGCCAGATGGAGATATTGAGAAAGTAGAAGAGATGATTAGCCCAAGAAAGTTAAATCTTTTAGGTGCTAGTATTCTTGCAGAACGTATTTAAAGGGGTGTCTAATTTATGCAATATAAGGTGTTTGTAGGAAACATATCACCAGAAGGTGAGCATATCTTAACTACATATCTTAATGTTTTTATGCCTGATGCAGTAATTGAGCCTTTAAGACCAGCAGGAATTAAAGGTAAGATGAAGAATCATGCTACAAGACAGGATGTTGCATTAGTAATATTAGACGAAAGCCTGTATCAGTCATGTGTGGGAGTGCTAGATAGTGTTTTAGCACTCCCTAAAGTGCATAAATATACTGATGATGATGGTTTAAATCAGTTTTTAATCTCAAAGTTTGGACGTCTTGATGGGGTAGTTGATACTACTCCTACTGTACCACCAGATGTACTTATGGGAGAAGAAAGTTCTACAAGTTCAGAAGATAGTTATATTCCTAATAGTACTGAAATATTTGAGAAGCCAGAGACTACATTGCCACCAGATAAGATTGTTGCAAGTAATACTGGTATCGTTCATTCAATAGAGGAGGATGAATTTGATAATCTTTCTGTTGCTACTGATACACCATCTGAGGCTGAGTCAAGTGATGCAATTATCAATGAGTTAAGAGATAAGTTAGCTAGTAGTGAAATGATGGTACATAATCTTACACTACAGCTTCAGGATAAGAAAAATGATGCACAAGAAGATATTTCTGCTTTTGTAAGCAGAATTAAAGAGCTTGAGACACAGTTAGAGGATGCAAAAAGACAAATTCAGAGTAGTGGTTCTGATGAGACAGACTATGTTAGTCTTGGTAAAATTGCAAAAGCTGAACAGGTTATTGATCAATTTGATGACCTCAAGGCTAAGTTGCGTAAGGCTAATGAAGATAAGTCTGCACTTGAATATGATAAGACATCTCTTTCTGGTCAAGTTGGTTTGCTTAATAAGCAAATTGATGATTATAAAAATAAAGTTGCTGAAATTGAGGTACTTAAGTCTGAGATTAGTAGTAAAAATGATGAAATTACATCACTTAATGCTACAATTGTTGAAAAAGAATCAGCTTACACAGGGGTAGTTACTGCTTCAGAGAGCTATAAGGCTGAAATTGAGGTGCTTCAGAAACAGATTACTGAGGATAAGGAACAGTTATCTATATTAGATGATACTAAGTCTGAACTTAGTAAGAAGCAACTTGAAGTTGATAATCTGAATACAGAGTTAGAGTCTAAGTTAACTGAGATTTCTTCACTTACTGAAAAGTTGGATGCTTGCGAACTTGATATTAAGTCTAAAGCTGAATTGCTTGAACAGAAGGAAAAAGAAATTAATGAGGCTTTAGATTTAGGTTCTGCTTCAGATAAAAAGGTTTCTGAGCTTCAAACTCAAATAAGTTCTTTGAGTCAGCAGATTAATGAACTTACAAGGGGTATTTCTGAAAGAGATGAAAAGATTACAGCTTATGAATCTGACATTTCTAATTATAAAGAAACTATCAATATGCTTGAAGAAGATAGTGAGAAACTCTCACATAAAGATGCTGAAATTTCAATGTTGCAGGCAGATATTGAAGCACATAATAGCACAATTGCTAGTCTGAATGAAACTATTGAAAGATTAAATAATCAGATTGTTGAGAAAGATTCAGAAATTAATAAACTTACAACTGATGTTGAGGCATCTAAAGGTAGTTCAGATATATCTGCTAAGGCTCTTGACAAGGCTACTGATGAGAAAAATGCTATCGAGGATAAACTTGTACAGACTGAAACAGCAAGACTTGAGTTACAGACTAAGGTTGAGCAGTTAGAGAAGTCAATTGCTGAACTTAATGGGGTAGTTTCTTCTAAGGATGATGAGCTTCGCACAGTCACAACTGATAAGGATAAACTTGAAAATCAGATTGATAGCTTACAGAAAGAGTTATCAGATGCTAAGGCAGATGATGAAGTACTTAATAAGGTTCAGGAAGAATTACTTGAGGAGCGTAGAAAGTCTGCAAGGTTAACTTCTGAAATTGAAGTTCTTAAGAAGACTGATGATTCAGGTAAAACTTCTGAACTTAGACTTGAGATTGCAAGGCTTAGAAATGAGCTTGATAAGGCTAATAATGCTTCAGTAGATACTGAGGAATTAGATGCTCTTAAAGAGGAGCTTGCTCAATATAAAGATAAATGTGCTACACTTGAGATTGATATTGCAGAGAAAAATGACCAGATTAAGGGTGTCGAGACTAATGTATTTTATCAGTTGGAAAATAGTGCTTTACCTAAAGTACCTATTAATGCATCTATCGATGTACCTACATCTGTTCCGAATAATTTCATCTTAGTAGCAGGGGGTAGTACAGAGAGTAACGCTTCAGTTTATTCTTTATTGCGTAGAACTTGTGTAGCAGATGCAACAAAGCGTATAGTTATTGTTGATTTAGTTACAGATTCTACTCTTGATAGAGAATTTAGTTGTAAGCAGATTGTTTCGCCGGTTAGTTGGTTAAATGGCGCTGATAGGTTGAAAGATTTTGTTGCACCTACAAGATTCCCGAATGTTAGGGTTATATCTACATCTCTAGCATATTTCAATGATTTATACTTATTGAATGTAAATTGGCAGAGAATTATTCAAGATTTGAGTGCTATGCCAGCAGATTATGTTATTATCAATATAGGTTGCTTAACAAGTACAGTTCCTAAGATTCTATTTAATACATTGAGTAAATGTATGAAGACTTATGTAGTAACTAAAGCTACACCAGTTAATTTACGAACTGTGTATCTTACACTTCGTGGTTTTACGGAGTTAAGTAAGAATGTTTCTGTAGCATGTGTTGATTATACTGTTAATTCAGCTAAGTTTTATAAGAAGCTGACTGCTACATTCCAAGCACAGATTTTGAGTGATAGTGATATATTGCAATTGTAGGAGGTGATTAAAGATGTCAATGAGAGCACAATTAAGTCTGATGTTTGATGACGAAAATTTGTTTGATAACTTTGTCAAACCTTACAAAGATGAGAAGTTATTAAATAATCTTATTATAAAATGCTTATCTGCTTATTATTATAATGAAGAGGTTAGAAATCTTATAGAAGGCACGAGTCTTGATGATGTAGCAGATAGTGAAGAGGTCACTAGCACTCAGAGTCTTGTAGATGGTATTCGAGCTTCACTTATTATGCAGGATTTCCTTGCTAGTGAACTTCAGAATACTATTGATGCAGGTACAGAAGATGTATCTAGTATCTTAAATAGGACGAATGAAGCTGCTGAGAAATCAGGGGTAGCTAAGACTACTCAGACTGAGTATGGTGCTAGTGTTCTTAAGATTGAACAGCATAATTTGAATCTAGGTGCTTCACAGGAGAGTCAAGCTTCAACTGGCTCATTTACTGAACCAAATGATACACTTAAAATTCTTATTATGGCAGTATCAAAACTTGCTGAGGCTTCTGGTAACAGTGAAGTTGTTAATCTTCTTCATTCAAGTTCAAGTAATGAGCAAGTAGTTGCACAGATAGATGTTCCGAAAACTGAGAGTACAATTCCTAAGCAGGAAGTTCTCAATGAGCAGTTAATTGTACAGCCTGTTTCTAAAGTAACTGGTTCAGTTACAAGTAATAGTTTTGAAGTTGATGAAGACTTTATTGAAGAAACACCAGTTGCAACAAAAGATGATTTTGCACCGGAGCAGATTAGTAGTACGGCTTCACAGAACGAAAAGTCAGATGAAGATGTTACTACTACAACTGAAGTTCCTGCTAATATTGAGGAAGATGCTTCAGACGCAATTGGTGAGTTGTTAGGAAGTTTGTTTTAAATATAATAAAGGAGGATACTTTAAATGAGTTTTAATGACGATTTTGAAGTAGGTGATGGTTTTCATGGAGTTCAAGAGGCTCCATTACCAGACTCTCAGCCAGCACCTAAGAGACGAGTAGTACAACTTACTCAGAGAGAAAGTTCTATGCCAGACCCAAATAAAGTAGTACAGAGACCGAAAAATGTATCTCATGCTAATTATAATGATAATGGCGGTAGAGCTAAAATGGGAAGAACACAGGCAGTAAATCAAGGTTATTCACAGCCAGGTCAGACTATTGTGCAGCAGTCACAAGGTCAGCAATCTCAGCCACAGTCACAACAGCAGAGATCAAGTAGACGACAGCAGAGACCGAATAATCAGCAGGGTAGTCAGCAACAGATGCAGATGCAGACTCCACAACCAAATCAGCAAGTACCTAATCAGACTGGTCAACAGACACCATCACAGCAGCAGAAGCCTGCTAAGAAGAAGTCTAAATTATTTTTAATAATTGGAGGGGTAGTCCTTGTAGCAGTTCTTGGTGTTGTTGGGTTTAAGATTATTAATGGCAATAAACTTGTTGCTCAGACTGAGACATATGAAAGCTCTGGTAAATTTGCACTTGATAATCTTCAGAATAGCTTAAATAATTATGATGCTAGTAAAGTAGATGATTGTGTAGGTACTGAAGATGGTGACTCTTATCTTGGTCAGGAGTGGGCTTATGTTAACGGAATTAAACTTCGTGAGGAGTTCATTAAGAAAGTAACAGGGGTAGTTAAATTTGAATACCCACAGGTTCAGCAGATGTCTACTACAGGTGTAGGTATGACAAATAAAGATGGCTCAAAAATTATGATTGAGTCTATGATGAATAATGGCGAGGCTGTTACTGTTACTATTCCAGATTATGACGCTTTAGCTCAAACTATGGATGAAGATATTAAGCAGATTCAGTCAATGTTTAAGTCATCTAAATATTCTGAAAGCGATTATGAATGGTATAATGAAATGGCTAATCTGATGCTTCAGTATATTTGCGATAAGGATAAATTACCTACAAAGACTGTAGACCTTGAGTTACCTTTGGCTATCAGTACAAGTGGTAGACCTTATGTAAAAGACGATGCCTTGCTTGATGATGCTTTATTTGGTTCAGATGAGTTTCATAATGCATGTGCTAAATTTGCACAGTTATGTTTAGGCTATACTGGTTTCAAAGATGAGCATTATACTGAAAAGGAAGAGCAGCCTAATCCAGAGTACGAAGAGTGGTATAAATTATTTAACCAGTATTATACAGAGGATAATGGTAAGTTCAATAAAAATACATCTAAGTGGGAGCCTTGGTATCTGAGAGATGAAAATAATAATTACATTCTCGATGAAAATGGTGAGAAAAAGGTAAATTATTATTCAGTCAAAGATGAGAACGGAAAAGACTGGATTGAGCCTGCAAAGACTATCATGGTAGATGTAGATAAAGTTCGTCAGGTTCCAGATGAATGGGTTGAAGAAACTGGTATTCTTTATAACTGGATTGGTTGTAATTATATTCAGAATAATTATAGTGGTAAAGGAGATACAGTTGTTCGTGTAGGTGATGGTTCTCTTGAAAAGCCAGCAGGTATTGGAACAACAATTATTACTAAGGTGCTTTGTACTGATGGTAAATATCATGATGTTCGTGTTGCATTATTAGGTTATTGGACAGAGCAGAACGCTATTGATTATGCTGAGAAGTTCTCTACTAAAAATAGAGGTTTTACAACTTCTTCAGTAGTACAGTTGATTACTTATGAGGTATCTGTAGAAAATCTTGAGAATCAGGATATTACATTTGTATCTTCTGAAATGACTTTAACTGATAAAAACTCTAACATTAGTTCTCGTACTGGTACAATGTATGGATTTAGTGAGACAGTTACAGTTAAAGCTGGCGAGACACAAATTATTAATGACTGGGCAACCTCAACAGAGTTAGCACAAAAGTATGTATGTTGGGGAAAAGATTTCGGAAGAAATTATAGCATGGTTTATTTCGATGCTTTAGCAGGGACTGGTAATATACCTAAATATAGTGCATATGAACAGTTTACTGGCAAGTCTAGTATAGATGAGAGTATCGATATTGATACATCAAATCAGGCATCTACGCCATCAAATGGGGTAGACGAGTCTGACACTCTCGTAACAGAGAATTCTGAAACAAGCGAGAGTGATACACAAGCTAACTAAGTTGCATTAGTTACCATAAATTTTGGAAAGCGATAATTCTAAGGAGTTATCGCTTTTCTTTTTAGTTTTATAAAAAGTTTTTAGTTGTCTTTTAATTTAAAATCCAAATATCAGTTTTAAGTCAAAGTATCTAATCGTTCTGTAATATAATTATAGTTTTACTTAATATTGGATTTAGTAATATGATTATAAAATATTAATTTAGT
>OJNZ01001109.1_pt1 | contig 16143 bp, 10 predicted proteins | sample 1598001 | NCBI WGS metagenome assembly OJNZ01 (sample SAMN01915225, study PRJEB22387) | human gut metagenome | isolation source: stool | host: Homo sapiens | place: USA | reverse complement strand
GTATCCTGCATGAAATGCTGTATGCAGACCTCGGTATCAAGGACATCCGCATTACAGGCTCTAAGGAAGAGCCTATCATTTCCGCACTGCACACTCTCGATGCCGAAGATGGCACTTCTAAGGGTTTCTGGCTCCCGTTGGGTCAGGAATCCGTTGGGACACAGCGTTTCTTCTCTCGCATCGGTATGTGGCTTGCGGCTTTGGAATCCGGCTCTGTTTTGGTAGTAGACGAGATAGAATCCAGTATGCACCCGCTGCTGACAAGGCATCTGATCGGGATGGTGCAGGATGCCGCTATCAATACAAACCATGCACAACTCATCTTCACAACACACGATACCGGACTTCTCGACCTGACGTTGCTGCGGCGCGATCAGATTTGGTTTGCAGAGAAGAACGAAAAGACCATGCAGACCGATATTTACGCCCTGACCGAGTTTTCTCCCCGGAAAGGTGAGAATATCTCCAAAGGGTATCTGCAAGGCCGCTATGGTGCGATTCCGTTCATTGGAGGGGATGCAGCATGGGCAGAATAAAAGAGATCAGCCGCAAGTCTGCTCACACCAGAAAGCGCAACCCGGTGGTGTATCTCATCTGTGAGGGCAGTGAAACCGAGATCCGCTATTTCAAACGTTTCCGCAGCCGAGGGTGCAATATTGATATTATCCCGATTTCTTCTCAGTATAAGTCTGCCGACAGGCTTGTGCAAAAGGCCAAAGCAACGATGGGCAATAATCCATACTACCCGGAAGATGGTGACTCCATCTGGTGCGTATTTGACCGTGATGATAACTCCAACGAAGTTCTTCTGCGTGCCAAACAGTCCGCTCAAAAGGAAGGCTATCATTTGGCCTATTCTAACCCATCTTTCGAGTTGTGGTTCCTACTGCACTTTGTAAATCAACAGGCAGAGGTTGAAGATTGCCAAGCATTGATTCGATTACTGAAACAGCCGGGCAGACTTCCTGATTATGAGAAAAACAAGGATTACTTTGACGTTTTGAAGCCTTTGCAGGCAACTGCGATTCAGAGAGCGAAAGCTCGTGCTGACCAAGTTCAGAATCAGGGTCTCGAACCGATTTCACGGCAGAGCAATCCGTTGACAACGATTTGGGAACTGGTAGAGTATTTGAACTCCAAGGTTTGAACCACATCACTTGAAAATATAGTAAAGCCCACAGACCGGATTTTATATCTGGCCTGTGGGCTTTTTATGAGGTACAGTATCTATTATTTTCAACCAGAGACTTCTTTTCACTCGGAAAGTTCTTTGTGATTATATAATTATCTCCGCTTCATTATGTATATAAAATTGTGACAACCATACATCATAAATCATTCGAGAGGAACAAGTTCATTCGTTTTCTTTTCAATATTTTGGAACACTTTATAATAGTTATAAATCGCCGCCCTTAAAGATTCACATTTTTCCATATCATATTCATTTGAACAGCTGTCACATTTCCCATCACAAGATGGTATGCTTCGATTTTTTATGGGATGTAATTTTTGATGGCATTTTCCGTACACCAGTTTAGCATGTGCTAATTTATTTCGAGGTTTAATCAACTCATCACTATATTTTTGTGAGAAATCTTCTTGAGCAATCGGTCCGTCATCAAAAAATTTCACAATCAACCCCATAAGAGCATAACGATCCTTATTATCCATCACATACTCAACGGATTGAATCGCGTTTTTTATAAATGATTTTCCTACTTTTTTGTTTAATCCCTCAAAATTTTGTCCAGATTTAGATGCAGCACTTTCAACATACTCCTTTGCTTTTCGGACAATCACATCCTGTTGTTCTGAACTTAACTTTTCAAATAACGCTATTGTTGTCGATTGGCAAATATAGTCAAATTCCGAGGTGCTATCCATTATAAGCCCTCTTATATTTGATATACGATACTCTCTTTTTAGATTTTTTTGAACAACACGGCCTATAATTTCCAGAAGATTTGCACGATCGGCCAAGAAAACACCATTCAATTGATCAGAATTTTTTAGAGAACTTTCCATGTTTTCCTTGTCGCTTGAATAAAAAACAATATCTGTATAGATTTCCTTGCTGCGAAGTTCGCGTATCACAGCATCACCAGTTGTACCAGATAGTGCAAAGTCCATAAGAATCAAATCATAAAAATCAAAGGATGTTGCATCAAAATTTTCTAGCTTTTCACTTTTGAACTCATCATAGTCGCTATAGCTTTCAATGTCTGCATCCATAAAACGGTTTTGAATAGCTTGAACTACAAGTTCTTTTGTTGAGTCAACATAGTCTTCTGCATCATCAATCCACAGAATTTTATACGTCATATCCATATTCTGCACGCTTTCTTTTATGGCATTTCAATAATGAACTTTGCTCCAGAGGGTGTTGCATTCTCCGCACAAATGGTTCCCTTCATTTTTTTGATAACCGTCTTAATATTGTATAAGCCGATTCCTGTTCCACCTGTGTTGCTGAACCCGAAATCAAATATTTCATTTAAATCTACTGCTCCAAAGCCATCACCATCATCCCATAATTCAATATAGGCTTTCCCCGAAATATCTTCCATCGATAAATTAAAGTTTCTGGCATGGCTTTTTTGTGAATTAGACAAAAAATTGTCCAAAACAAGAGAAATGTTTTGCGGTTGAAATTTAATTATATGCTGGCCGGAAGTTTCAACAGAAATGTGAATATTGAAATACTGCTGTTGGAGAACATTCATTAAGTATTCCCGACAAAAAGCAAACAAGTCCTCCTTAATTGAAGCATCTTCAATATTAAATTTAGCAATTGCGCTATATTTCAATGAACTTAAAATTTTATCTGTGGCAACCGAGATTGCGCCGAGTTCTCTATAATTTTCAATTCCTATTTTTCTAGCCAAAGTTGTTACACTGTTCCTTATCGTTAGGGCGTTCGTCTTTACCAAGTGAGTTTTTGCCGAGAATGTTTTTTGGTCTTCCGTAATCGCGCTAAAAATAGTATAGCTTTGGGCTTTATATTTTTGAATATTATCAGAAGCGACTTCCAATTTTTTTTCGGTGACACGATTCTTTATCTCTAACTCTTGGCGTGCCGCTTCGGCTGCTTTAAGCGCAGCCTCATGCTCTTTTTTTATTTTATCTTCTTCTTCACGAATCTCCTGTCCAACTTTCACACGCTGCACAATCAAAGTGGAAACAATCGGCTTTACCAAACTAATTAACAAGGCAACACGTTCATCATCTTCAGCAAACCCCTGTCGATTAGATGTCGCAATATCTCCCAAAGAATTATCGTCTAGTACATCAAAATTGATTTCGCCTTCTATATAATTCGAAAATGCCTGTGTGTTTTTCAAATACGGCATAAAATCTTCGACAGCAAGTTTTTTTCTCACATAAAGTCTTAATTGTGTGGATTTATATGCCTTATTTTTCAAAAATAATGGATCATTAACTTGTGCATCATCTTTTTTTATGCTGGCATGAATTCCAATCCATCCGGTCAAGCTATACGGAATTTCTTTTTCCGAAAGAGAACCATCCTCTTTAACAAAATGTCGTGTTCCACTGGTGTTATAGGCTGATTCATCAATAATAACAGTATGTCTTGGTTTTCTTCGAACAGTGTCATCCGCAGATGGAAAATAAACGCTTTCGGCTATTCGACTTTTTATATTCGATTCGCTGTTGTCAAAAAGAGCATAGAAATTCCGAAATGCAATATTTTTTGCTACTTCTTGAAATCCAATTGGCGTATTTTTTTGATACCTAACAGCTAATTCGATTTTTCCGGATATAGAATCCAGAACATAATAATCCGAAAGTCTAGCCTTTAGCCCTTCAATTGACTGAATTCCAATGTTTGTCAGGTCAACATTTTTAAGCTTTATCATCGTTCCAGAAGTAAGCTTATCCCAGTATTCTGCTGACAAAACTTCAACTTGAGAAAGATTAACTCTATTTAACGATGGTATCTCAGACTCGCGCTCGTTGCTCATATCAAAATACCATGCGGATTCTTGTCCGGCAGATTTTGATATAAGATAATATTTACTAGATAAATATAAAGCTGCGAGTTTTCCGATTCCCTTTCGCCCCATAACTTTGTTCTTTGAAACTTCATCTAGCGAAAGGTCTTCTCGTTTGTTTTTTCCAATTAAAACATATTTTTCTGCAAGATCTGAATATGTCATTCCTGTACCATTATCGAAAATTTCTATCTCAGAGTTTTTCTTGTCACTCATGTCGATAAAAATTCGTACACAGGTTGCCTTAGCATCAAGTCCATTAGCAACAAGCTCCGCTATTGCTGTCCATGGATTTGAGTATAATCCCTTGCCTAACAGTTTAAGTGCAAAGTACGAGAAATTGAAAAAGATTTTATCATTAGTATTGTCCATTGATTTTACCTCATTTCAGAGTTTTCTCAAATTGTGATGCTAGTCGTAAAGCCAGCAATGGAGGAACAGCATTCCCGATTTGTGTACAAACATCCGATTTGAATCCCTCAAACTTGTACCAATCTGGGAATGATTGTATTCTCGCTCCTTCGCGTGGAGTTAATGCACGATTTTGGCTATAATGAATACATCTCAAACTAGAAACAGTTGTCAAATTGTTGGTTATCGTAGGTGATGGTTGATCCGCTATTAAACGTCCATAAGTATTCGCATAGCCAGATGTTAGCCTATAAGATTTATCGATTTTACCAGAATCAACCAATGCATTAAATTCATTTTTTCCTTCGCCCTGCTTCACATGTTGTATAACAGCTCTGATTTTTTCACTATAACACCCACAGAAGTGTTGCGTTAGTTCATTTGACCCATGTCGCATGAGTTCTTGATACTTATTCTGTGGTAGCTGCTGATAAGAACTTATGCTTTGTCCTTCTAAAACTTCTGGAAGATCGGATATTGCATCCTTTATAGTAAGGTGCGCAGACTTTTCTTTTGGAGGACAGTTCCATTTTAAATTCAAGTCGTTTCGGATGCCTACAATGAAGACCCTTTCTCTATTTTCAGGAACTCCATAGTCCATAGCATTCAATCGTTCCGTCCAAATGTTATAGCCCAAACCATTTCCAAGATTTGAAAACTGATCATTTAAAATCTCCATAACAGATTTACCATAATGATCTATAACAGGCTTTTTTCGCGGCGTTAACGACTCTCTGCCCTCAACATCTTTTAATTCATACAAGATATTTCCAGCTGCATCTCTTTTATAGAATATTTCTCTCATCGATAAAATGCCTCGGACATTTTCAAACAAGAACATTTTTGGACGAGCAATTTTTAACACTCTCAAATATTCCGTATACAGTTGTGCTTTTTCGTCGTAATTTCGTTGTCCAACGGTACTAAAAGACTGGCATGGTGGTCCACCAATTATCAAATCAACTGGTTCCGATCCAATCCATTTTCTTATGTCACTTTCTTTCAAGGACTTTATATCGCAGTTTTTCATAGGAATATCAGGATAATTTTCAGAGTATGCTTTAGCTGCAAACGGATTGTATTCATTTGCAAAAACGAATTGATTTTTTCGATTCCTGACAAAATGGTCTTTGTATTTTCTATAATAAAATCCAAATGTTAGTCCTCCAACTCCAGAGAACAGGTCAATTATTCTCATTTTCAAAAATATCCTTTGCAATAATTTCAAAAAGTGAACATTTAAGATTTCTCTAAAAGTTGGGCAAAAGAATAATATACACTCTTTCCGCCAATGCCATTATATCGTCAAAAACCAATTTAGCATTACTTTTACTATGATAATCTCAAAAAACTGTTCTTGTATACCTATATTTTCAATCTTAAAGCTTGTGACGCTATAAAATCGTTTTTTATCACAACGCCCTCAACAGCGTCAAAACCTCATCAAAGCGATATGCACCCTCCATCTGCAAGTCTTTGTTCTGGAACACCATATAATAGCGGTATGCCTGCTTGCCAGCGGCATCCTGCCATGCACGACCCAGACGAATTTTTTCTCTGGACTCTGCATTTTCCAGCTGGTCGCCTTTGGTTTCAATCAGAATAATCTTTCCGCTGGTCGTGCGAACGATAAAATCCGGGTAATGGTTGCGGAATCCGTTCAAACAGAACGAAAACTTGTTACGCTCCGGGTTGCGATGCCACCAGCGGATATTGTCCATGTTGGTCATTGCCAGAGCCATTTTATATTCCAGACCATCCATCTTGCCCTCGGTCTGGTACAGGCTCTTGCTCATTGAAGAAGTGCTATCCGGGAGGGTGATATACTCCGTCAACTGAAAGCGGGGTTCACATACGATTTTCTCCGTTTCCAGCCACTTGTAGAAGTTTTCTCGTGCAGTTTCCTCTTGAAGCTGCATGACGTATGCACGAATTTTTGCTGCAAAGTTAACAGGCATCCGTTCCAGCGCGTCCAGCTCTTCGCGGTTCATATTATCCACGATACCATCGACATAACGTCACAGTTCATTATCATCCACCGCGTTCATCTTGCAAAGGCTCTTGTGGATAATATCCTTGCAGATACGCAGTTTATCCTCGCCCGGAAGCAGTGGAAACTGCCTGTTCATGTACTGCTGATAATCATCTTTCAGCTTGGAGATACGCGGTGTCGTGGTATCGCGGTCTTCCAAATCGACCTGCGCCAAATCGTCGTCCAGATGGCCGAAGTCGATTGCGCTGGGTTTTCCCTTCAACGTAAAGTTGCTGAGCAGGTTTTCCTTTGAGAGTTCTTCGCTGTCGTACAGCGAGAAAAGCGATGGCTGTACTTTTAGGCAGAATTTCGGAAGTTTGAGGGTGTGAACATCCTCCAAAAACTCCGGATTTACATGAGAGGTATCCACTTTATCCTGCACCTCCAGCGGCAAATCGCTCAACGGGTCATTCTGGTGCTGCTGCATAGCAACATCAAAATCGTTCTGTTCCTTTTCAGAGCGGTCAAAAATATTCTGCACCGAGGGAGAAACACTTGCCTTTGCCAAGGTGCTGCCCAACAGTGTCGGGTCGAAATCAAAAAACTCTTCCTCTTCCGCCGATGCCGCGGGCATTCCTTCGTTTGTCGGCTGTGCCGGGAAGATGGTCTGCTCCACTTTGGGCAGCGGCTCGACCGGGGCAGCTTCTTCCTGCACACGGTAATCGTGGTCAGTGAAGCCTGCGTTATTCAAGCCCTTGACGATGCCGTCCAGCGTACGCTTGAAGTCCGCAGACGAGGTCAGAACATACGAAGTATTCAGGATCGGAGAAGAATGTTTCCGGGTATAGGGCAGGCGCAGAATACGCCCCACGATTTGCTCCACATCCACCTGACTGGTGCGGTTCGCCAGCGAAGCAAGGATATACGCAAAGGGGCAGTCCCAACCCTCTTTCAAGGCATTGACTGTAATGATGAAGCGAATCGAACACTTTTCCGACAGCAAATCCACATTTTTCAATTCGTTGATCTCTGCCGTCTTGATGGCAATTTGCTCTGCTGGAATGTTGGCTGCAATCAGGCGTTGGCGCAGTTTTTCAAAGGTCGTTGCATTTTCTGTGCTCTTGGGTTGCGCCTGAAACAGCACGATGGGGCGAATGTAGCTGCCGCCCTTTTCGTAGGCATCTTTTGCGTGAATTTCCAGTGTCCGCTGCATCTCGATGGCATCATGCAGCACATCCTGCTGGCTGTTGCGGTTCATCACGATGACAGGCAACTTGACCATGTTCTCGCGTTTCAAGTGAATCGCATCCACAATGGAGATGATATTGCTTTCCTTAGTGGGCGTTGCCGTCAGATCCAGCACAAAGCAGGGATTGAAGTTCTGCAGCATCTGCTTGCTCGGGTTACTGCGCGCATGGTGGCTTTCGTCCACGATAACCAACGGATGCAGCTGATTAATAACCTGCATCAAGGCGGTCGGGTCGGTATCTTCCAGCGGCATATCGGGTTCGCCCAGTGCATTTGCCAGCGCAACAAGGCTGCTGTTCTCCTGCTTGGCCTTGAGCCGCTCCTTCTTGCCACGGAACGAATCGTAAGACAGCACCATGATGGAAAGCTGCTCGTTGACCGCAGAGATATTGAAGTGCTGCCCCATCAAAAGCTGTTCTTTGGTATACACTTCTACACGGCTGCCAAAGGCAACATCAATTTTCTGGCGGTAAGGATGTGCAGGGTCACGCAATGCAGCCAAGGTTTGGGTCAGGATAGCATCTGACGGAACCAGCCAAACCACTGCACGGCGTTTTACCACCCCCAGTGCGGAGAAAATCGGCTCGATGGCATTTGCAGCCAAAAATGTTTTGCCGCCGCCCGTAGGAACTTTCAGGCAGACATTCGGCACACCGGGCAGAAGATTCTGATACTTGGGCATTCCGCCAAATCCGACTTTTACATCTTTCTCCTGCCAGAGCCGAGTATAGGCCGTTTCGATGTTCTTCGTCTGCATCAGGATTTCCAGATAGCGTTCCAAATCCCGAATGACGGCTTTCTGATAATTTTTCAATTCCATAAGAGCCGTCCTCCTTACACCCGCGCAATATCGCGCGGAATTTTCTTAAACGTAATACCAAACCGCAGCAAGTCACTCTCACTCAATGCACAGCGGTCAGCATAAATCAGATAGTTTTCCGCTTTTTCCGGGATGGTAGACAAAAAAGCATAGTCCAACACGCACATCTGGTCTGACTCATAGTAGAAATAGTAAGCGGTGTGGTTGTTCTCACCGAGGAAATATGGGTTTCCGTTCTGTTGACTCACCGCAGGTTTCTTCGTTTCCGTATACCAGATGTAGTCACGGATTTTGTCTGTGCTGATGCTTTCATTCAGGTTGCCATCCGGCAGAAGCAGCCGCTCGCCCAGTTCGTAGTAACTGAAATTGCCACCAGTGCCTTCTACGGCGTTCTTGCCTTTGCCATAGCCGTTGATCACACGCTTCACACGTTCAGCAGTCGTAGTATCGGCGTAGTCGCCCATCTCCACCAGAATAAACTTGCGGTGTCCTCCATCCGCTTTGTTCATATTCAGCACCGCATGGGCAGTTGTGCCAGATCCGGCAAAGGAATCAAGAATCAGCGCATCCTCAGAACCTGCAATCCTCAGCACAAATTCAATAAGGCGGCGAGGCTTAGGCGTGTCAAACTGTGTCTTCCCGTCAAAAATCGTCAACATTTCTTTTTTTGCTTCATCTGTATGACCAGTTTCAGAAAACGGCCAGAAGTTTGTAGGAACGCGACCTCCGACATTATCAAGATATGTTTTTCTACGAATTCCACCTTTTCCACCTTGACCAAAGTAGAACAATGGCCACTGTCCGCGATTATAAATCGCAGCTGCCTTTTGTGCAGCATCTTTCACGCTGTCCGATAGCATGATTGCTTTAACACCACTTTTAACCTGCGCTTCTGACACTCCGCATATTGATGCTCTTTTCTGAGCATCCGCTATCTCGCGCAATTCATACTTGCCCCACTGCGACATGATTTCAAACATCTGATCCTGTCCTAACGACCAGCAACGTCCATTAGACGGGTAAAGAAGTACGCCTGTAAATGGATTCTGAATAGCATAAACCATCCCTTGATGCGTTGTAGCTCCGGGTGCAAAAGCATCTGTGCTTTTCCATGCACATACATCGTTATCCGGGTTAGAGTAACGTGCATTCATTTCTTCGGTACGAGATAACTTGTTAGGATTCCATCCCGGCTGTTTGCTGTAGACCAGAATATGCTCCACCTCGTTTACGATGCCTTTAGAGTCGTTTCGAGTGGAATAAGTGCGCTGCCACGAAATATTGGAAACGAAACAGCTCGCACCAAAGATTTCATCACAGATGGATTTCAAGTTGTAAAGCTCGTTGTCGTCAATGCTAATAAAAATCGCACCATCATCCGCCAGCAACTTCTGCAGCAGCATCAGCCGAGGATACATCATGCAGAGCCACTTGTCATGGCGTGTCAAATCCTCGCCTTCCTTGCCGACTACTTCACCCAGCCACTTTTGAATATGTGGATCATTGACATTATCATTGTAGCACCACTTCTCATTGCCAGTGTTGTAAGGAGGATCGATGTAGATGCACTTCACCCGGCCCTCATACTGCGGCAGCAGAGCTTTCAGGGCTTCCAGATTATCGCCGTGGATAATCATGTTATCACTGCCGTTGTCCTCGGTGTGCTTGCCCATTTCGTCAAAGCTATACTGACGCTCCAACACACGGAACGGCACTTCCTGATGATGATTGACAACTTTGCTTTTTCCGATCCATTCCAAAGTAGGCATGGTGTTTTCTCCGTTTCTCTGTGAAAGTTCTTTCACGTTTAATAATAACAAGTTGGGCGGCAAAGCGCAACGGTTCCGGCAAAGAAATACAAGTTTGATGAACAAAATTGCAAGTCGCAAAAGCGTTTTGCAAAAACGCGTAGCCTGCATCCGTCGGATGCAGTTCAAGGGTTTGGGATTTCCCAACAAGCATTTTGCAACGCAAAATGGTCTTTGTATATACGAAGACACTGCTTGCTACGGCTATGAACGCCTTTTGAATTGCAAAATGATTTTTCAGTTGCTATACTGGGCTTATCAAAGTTTTTTCGGGAGGACGCCGCAGTGACCGCACAGACAATGCAAATCGGGAACAGACCTTGCCGCATTTACGGCGAAGCCCATGCAGAATATCTACTGCTCCAAATGACCGGCGAACACGAGCTGCAAAGCATGGACGGCGAGGTTGCCGCTATTGCACAGAGTGCGCACCGCTTTCTGTTTGCAGCCATTCCGGTGGAAAACTGGAACGATGCACTTTCCCCGTGGGAAGCCCCTGCTGTGTGGGGAAAGCAAGGCTTCGGTGGCAATGCTGCGGACACCCTGCGCTTTCTGACGGAACAGGTCATTCCCACGCTGAAGCAGCAGTTTCATCTCCCGGAGAACGTCAAAATCATTCTGGGCGGCTATTCGCTGGCAGGGTTGTTTGCTCTGTGGGCATCCACCCAGACTGATTTGTTCTACGGTGTCGCCGCCGCCTCGCCCTCTGTGTGGTTTCCGGAATGGATGGAGTTTGAACAGCAGCACTCCATGCAGGCACAGCGCATTTATCTGAGCCTTGGCGACAAGGAGGAACACACGAAAAACACCGTCATGGCTGCGGTGGGCAATAACATCCGCACCCTGCACAGTCGGCTTGCAGAGCGTAGCACAGACTGTACCCTTGAATGGAACAGCGGCGGTCATTTCAAAGATGCCGATTTGCGTACCGCAAAAGCATTTCGCTGGGTGATGGAGGAAAGTCGATGAATATTTTGATCGATGCCGATGGTTGCCCTGTGGTGAATTTGACGTTGCAAATCGCAAAGCAATTCAGCGTTCCGGTCATCATCCTGTGCGACACCTCTCACCAAATCGAGCGCGAAGGTGCGCAGACGCTGGTGTTCGATATCAATGAAGCAGGTTCAGGAGTGGCTGGGGCACAGTACCTTTTCTACCACCGCTGACATCTACGCACATCTCGATTACAAAAGCAAACAGGGGTCTGCTGGGGTCATTGCGAACCTTTTGGGAGAATCCAAACTCCCCAAATAATTATGGATTTATCGTTCATGTATAAAGCATACTGTGATGAGGCAAAAGCGGTCTTTCTCTGCTTGATGCAAAAGAAAAAGTCGCAGATTCGTTTAAATCTGCGACTTCTGGCGGAGATGGTGGGATTCGAACCCACGTGCCCGATTAAGGACAAAACGATTTCGAGTCGTTCTCGTTACGACCGCTTCGATACATCTCCAAGTATATTTTCATGGCAAATTTACGATTTGTATATCGCAAATCGGCCTTGAAACGTGGAACAGTTGCTGGTAGAAGGGATGCTCCTTATCCATATACAGCTTTATTATTATAGCAAAATCCCGCCTTTCCGTCAACTGGAAAAACAAAAAGCCCTTCCGGCAGCTGTCTGACCTCCGACAGCAGGACTGGGAGGGCCTTCTGATTTTTGCTGCGCTCTGCCCTCTCCCTTGACAGGCGGGGCGGCATATGCTATATTTATTTCAAATTTGAAGCATATGAAATCGAAGGAGAACCTATGGCAGCACAGAATCGACAGGATATGGGCAGCGGGCCGGTCAAGCCCCTGCTTTTGCAGCTGATGATCCCCGCCGTGGTGGCGCAGGTGGTCAATCTGCTCTATAACATCGTAGACCGCATCTACATCGGCCACATCGAGGGCATCGGCGCAGCGGCGCTGACAGGCGTGGGCCTGTTCGCCCCCATCCTCATGCTTTTGAACGCCTTCGCCATGCTCATCGGCGCGGGCGGTGCGCCCCGCACGGCCATCGCACTGGGGCAGGGCAACAAAGAGGACGCCGAAAAGATCATCGGCAACAGCTTTACCATGCTGCTCTTCTTCGCTGTGGTGCTGACGATCGGCTTCTATGCCGGTGCGCCCGCCCTGCTGCGGCTTTTTGGCGCCAGCGACGCTACCCTCCCTTACGCGGTGGCCTATGGCCGCATCTATATCCTCGGCTCGGTGTTCGTGCTGCTGGTCATGGGCATGAACCCCTTTATCACGACGCAGGGCTTTGCGAAGATCAGTATGCTCACCACCGTCATCGGTGCAGTCATCAATATCATCCTCGACCCCATCCTCATCTTCGGCCTTGGCTGGGGCGTCCGGGGCGCAGCGGTGGCGACGGTGCTTAGTCAGGCCGTGGGTGCCTGTTGGATCTTGAAGTTCCTCACCGGCCCGAAGACGACCCTCAAACTCCGCAAAGAGTACCTCAAGGTGGAGCGCGGCGTCATCCTGCCGGTGCTGGGGCTGGGCATCTCGTCCTTCGTCATGCTCTCGACGGAGAGCCTGCTTTCCATCAGTTTCAGCTCCAGCCTCGCCCGCTATGGCGGCGACATCGCCGTAGGCGCGATGACCGTCATCACCAGCGTGTCCCAGCTGTGCACCCTGCCCATTCAGGGCATCTGTCAGGGCGGCCAGCCGGTGATGAGCTTCAACTTCGGCGCAGGCAAAAAGGCCCGGGTCAAGGAGGCGTTCCGCTTCCAGCTCACCCTTTGTTTCGGCTACACCACCTTGTTCTGGCTGCTTATGATGGCCGTGCCCGGCGTGGTGGCGGGCATCTTCACCTCGGATGCCGCCCTGATCGACTACACCACATGGGCCATGCGCATCTATATGGCCGGCATCCTTGCGATGGGCGTTCAGATCGCCTGCCAGCAGAGCTTTATGGCGCTGGGTCAGGCGAAGGTGAGCCTTTTGCTGGCCTGCCTGCGCAAGATCATCCTGCTCATCCCCCTCATTTTTATCCTGCCCCATTTTGTGGCGGACAGATGCTTCGGCGTCTTTCTGGCAGAGCCGGTCAGCGACCTTCTGGCCGCGACCATCACGGCCATTACTTTCTTTTCCCGCTTCGATAAGATACTCGACCGGGGCGCAGGGAGAGCGTAATTTCACAGGAAATGACCAGCCCGCAGGACGGACAAAATGCCCGGCCTGCGGGCTGGTTTTGCGTTGGCGTCAGTCGGTCCCGGGAGAGGGGGACGCGGGCGCACGGCACGCCCGCATACATCAAAAGTACAGCAGCAAAGGATCTTGTATATAAAAGCGAAGATCCTGAATATCTGCACGACAGGCGGATAGAAAAACAATCAATCGGGTCACTTTGTACAAACATTCCGTTAAAAATTTGTGCTTGAATCTAATTGCGGGATGGAAAAATATGCGCTATCATAGTAGCGAAAGGCGAGTCCGTTTGCGGAGGGAATGGTGCTGTGAGCAAAGCACGGCACAGCTATGAAACGGATAAACGCAACATGAATCGGAGGTAACAAGAAATGAAAAAGATCTCTCGTCGTGACTTCCTCGCAGCTTCTGCTGCTGTGGGTGCAGCTGGCGTCCTGACCGCCTGCGGCGGTTCTTCCAGCAGCACTGCCACCTCTACTGCAGCTTCCACTGCTGCCAGCACCGCTGCCGGCGGCAAGTCCACCGACTACCCCACCAAGGGTATTTCCGTCATCTGCCCCTGGTCTGCAGGCGGCGGCACGGACTCCTGCCTGCGCGCATTCTGCGAGGCAATGGGCAAGAATCTGGGTGTGACCCTGACCGTCGATAACCAGACGGGCGGCGGCGGCATTCTGGGTCATCAGGCCATCGCAGACGCCAACACCGACGGCTACACCATCGGCATGATCACCTTCGAGCTGGCTACCTATAAGAAGCTGGGCACCAGTGAACTGACCTGGGAGAATTACGCTCCCCTGTGCCGCGTCAACACCGACGCAGCTGCCATCACCGTCGGCGCAAAGTGGGCTGCTGACAACGGCATCACCGACCTGCCCGGTTTCATTGATTACTGCAAGGCTCACCCCGGTGAGGTGCAGATGGGCGGTTCTTCCAACGCTTCTGTCTGGCACATCGCTGGCGGCTACCTGATGAGCGCTACCGGCATCGACATCCAGATGATCACCTATCAGGAGGGCGCTGCTACCGCCGTCCAGAATGCAGCCGGCGGCTTCATTCAGGGCGTTACCGTTTCTCTGGCCGAGGCCCGCAGCTTCATCGAGTCCGGCGACCTGATCTGCCTCGGCGTCATGGACGAGGAGCGCAACCCCGTCTTCCCCGACGTGCCCACCTGCAAGGAGCAGGGCTACGACATCACCTATTACACCCAGCGCGGCATGGCCGCTCCTCTGGGCGTGGACGATGCCATCATGACCCGTCTGGAAGAGGCCTGCGCCGCCGCCATCGAGGATCCCGATTTCGTGACCTTCATGAACAACAACGGTCAGGCTATCTCCTATCTGGATGCACAGGGCTATGCGGACTACCTGAAGCAGGCGGCTACCGACGTCGCAGCTGCTATGGACGCTGTCGGCCTCTGATTTGTCTCTCTGCGTATTTGCTGGGGCAGGCAGTTCGTGCCTGCCCCTTTTTTGAAAATAGAGAGAGGAGGAACCCCTTTTGAACAAAAACAAAATGAAAACGATGGCCTTTTCCAATCTGATCGGCTCCATCATTTTCCTCGCCATCGGCATCTGGGCATGGTTCCAGACCGGCAACTTCCCCGAGGTGGCCAACACCTATGTGCAGGCGTCCACCTTCCCCCGCGTCATGATCGTGGGCGTGGTCATCTTCTCCGTCATCCTGCTCCTCCAGTCCATCTTCAAGCTGATGGGCACCATGAAGGAGGGCGACCCCGCCGCCGTTGAGGTGGGCACCCTGAACCCCCTGAAGGACAAGGGTCTGGCCGCAGCCTACTTCGTCATCCTCCTCTGCGTGCTGTTCGCCGCCCTCTTCAAGAGCTGCGGCTACATCCTGTGCGCAATGGTGCTGTCGATGATCATCATGTTCCTCATCGGCAAGCGCAACTGGGTGCAGATGATCCTTGTGAGCATTCTGGTGCCGCTGCTGATGTGGCTGGTGTTCTACAAGGTGCTTACCGTCAATATTCCGCTGGGTCCGCTGAACTTCCTGCGCACCCTCGTGGACATGATTTAAGGAGGGAGCACAGTTATGGATTTTAGTCTGCTTCTTTCCAGCTACGCGACTGTCTGGTCCAACCCCGAGGTCCTTCTGATGACCTTCATCGGCGCACTGGGCGGCGTTCTGCTGGGCGCTATCCCGGGCATGACCGCCACCATGGGCGTGGCGCTGCTCATCCCCTTCTCCTTCGGCATGGACCTCATCCCGTCCATCGGCCTGCTGCTGGGCATCTACTGCGGCGGCATGTACGGCGGCTCGATTTCCGCCATCCTGATTCACGCGCCGGGCACCCCGGCCGCGGCGGCCACGCTGCTGGACGGCTACCCGATGTGCCAGAAGGGTCAGGCGGGCAAGGCGCTCGCCACGGCCTGCTGGAGCTCCTTCTGGGGCGGCCTGCTCAGCTGCATCTCCCTGTACTTCTTCGCCCCGCTGCTTGCCCAGCTCGCGCTGAAATTCATGTCGGCGGAAAAGTTCTGGCTCGGTATCTTCGGCCTTACGATCATCGCCGGCGTTTCGAGCAAGTCCATCGTCAAGGGCCTCATGTCCGGCGCGCTCGGCCTGCTCCTTTCCACGATCGGCCTTGACCCCATCGACGGCACCAAGCGCTTCATGTTCGGCCATGCGTTCCTCGCCGAGGGCATCAACACGACGTGCGCGCTCATCGGCCTCTTCTCCATGTCGCAGGTGCTCATCCTTGCCGAGAAGAAGATCAAGGA
>OJNZ01001103.1_pt1 | contig 16190 bp, 15 predicted proteins | sample 1598001 | NCBI WGS metagenome assembly OJNZ01 (sample SAMN01915225, study PRJEB22387) | human gut metagenome | isolation source: stool | host: Homo sapiens | place: USA | reverse complement strand
GCTCATCCATAAGGAATACCTTAGGATTACGAACGATTGCACGACCCATGGCAACTCGCTGTCTCTGTCCACCTGAAAGAGCCTTTGGCTTACGGTCTAATAATTTCTCAAGGTCAAGGATTCTTGCTGCCTCCTCAACTTTTGCCTTAATCTCATCCTTTGGAACTTTTCTAAGCTTAAGTCCAAATGCCATGTTGTCAAATACTGTCATATGTGGGTAAAGAGCGTAGTTCTGGAATACCATTGCGATATCACGATCCTTTGGCTCTACGTCATTCATAACCTTTCCGTCGATGATAAGCTCTCCTGAAGAAATCTCCTCAAGACCTGCGATCATACGAAGTGTTGTTGATTTTCCACATCCTGAAGGTCCTACGAAGATGATGAACTCTTTATCTTCTACTTCAAGGTTGAAATCCTTAACTGCCTCAAATCCGTTTGGATAAACTTTGCAAACGTTCTTTAATGATAAACTTGCCATTTTAAAAATACCTCCTAAGTATTATGTACATATATGTAACTGTTCAGTGCCTTGACTGTCTGTTACCTTGTTTCTTTGTATCTTTATAATACAAAACATATCGTCAATTGGCTATAGTCAATCCGCCAAATAATTTAACGTGTTGTTGTCATTATGACGAAACACAGTCTGATATCGAAACAATTACAAGGTAATTACTGCAATAAACGTACTAATTACAGCTTAGAATATCCAAAGCCATTGACCATAGCCTCAATCGGCAGCCCCTTCTTGCAGAATGGACACTCTGTAACAGGATATGTCTGGTAGTTTACCACATCATCGTCATCAAACAGCTTATCAATCTTTACTCCATTGACCTCATCGATGGTTGAGAATATGGACGCAATACATGTGACCATACCGCCATAATAGTTGATACACTCCATCGCTCTTCTGATCGTCTCACCTGTCGTGGTAGTTGCCAGAAGAAGTACAACATGCTTGCCATCTATAGCGCCCTTATTGTTATCCCTGAAAAGCATCTGTCCGTTGTTAATCTCAGGCGATACAACGTAAATTGTCTCGTGCTTATTCACAGACATAAGTCCGTTTCTCTCAATCTCCTGGCTTAAGAATGCACCAATCATTTCTGTTCCATCCATACATACGATTGTATCTATATATGAATGATGCGGTACCTTGGTGTAAAGAGCCTTTGCAGCTTCCTTTGCCTCGGACACACGGGTCTTGATGCTTGTCACATCTACATAATAATTAATATGCGAATGACTCGTAGCAAAATGTCCCGGTATAGCGTGTAAGTTTAAGCCTGCACTCTCCTTTGATTTAAATTTTACAATACGATTTTCCATGATAAGTCCCCCTTTTCAAGTAAAGATTTGTTTTAATTGTAACTCATTTGTGATTAATTAGCGCCTGTAGAACCGAATCCACCGGCACCGCGCTTCGTATCTGAAAGCTCTGACACCTCATTAAACTCAACAGCCAGATATGGCATGACCACAAGCTGCGCTATACGATCTCCGGGATTAATAGTGCGTGCCTGCGTTCCATCATTGTGAAGAGCCACAATATACTCTCCCCTGTAATCACTGTCACACACACCCACGCAGTTTGCCGGGCGAAGTGCCTGCTTTGCAGCTAAACCGCTTCTGGCAAAAACTGCTCCAAAATATCCGTCAGGAATCTCTATCGAAAGCCCCGTGCCTATCTTTGCTGTCTCGTGTGGCTCAATGACAAGCTCCTTAGTAATGTCGGCATATAAATCATAGCCTGCTGCATATTCACTTCCCCTTGTAGGGATTTTGGCTGTGGTTGTCAATTTTTTTATATTTATTTTCATTTTATAATTTCCCCTGATGCAATTTTATATATGACTGTCTATAGCCATTTATTACCCAACCTGTTAACTAATTATTTCCACTCCAGACTTGAGTGCTCAATCTTCCTGTCACGAAGCATAAGCTCTGAGACAGCCTCCTTTGCCGGTTTATCCTCAAAAAGCACTCTGTTTACTTCCTCGATAATCGGCATCCTTACATCATATTTTTCTGCAAGGGCAAGTGCAGCCTTTGCTGAATAGATGCCCTCTACAACCATCTTGACTTCTTTTGTTGCTTCATCCATTGTGTATCCCTGACCTATGAGCATTCCGGCCTTTCTATTACGGCTGTGACGACTCTCACATGTAACAATAAGGTCTCCGATACCTGTCAGTCCAAAAAGTGTCTCCGCCTTTGCTCCCATCTCAATCGCAAGCACAGATATTTCTGCAATTCCTCTGGTAATAAGCGCTGCCTTTGTATTATCTCCATAGCCAAGTCCGTCTGCCATACCTGCTGCAAGTGCTATGACATTCTTGAGGGAGCCTCCAAGCTCCATTCCAAGCACATCAGGACTGGTATACACACGAAATACCTCATTCATAAAAAGATCCTGTACTATCTCAGCGGTCTTCTGTGTCCTTGCTCCTGCAACAACAGTCGTAGGAAGCAGCTGTCCGACCTCCTCTGCATGTGAAGGTCCACACATTACAGCCACATCAGCGCAAGGTATCTCACTCTCTACCACATCAGATATGGTCATAAGAGTGTTTTCTTCAATTCCCTTTGCCACACAGACAATTATCTGTCCTTCCTTCACAAACGGAGCCATTTTTACTGCTGTGCTTCTGGTGAATACAGAAGGTACCGCAAGTACAAGTATATCGTTATTTTTGATTGTTTCCTCTATATCTGTTGTAAAGGTAATGCTATCCGGAAGCTTTACTCCAGGAAGCTTATCAATATGCTCATGCTTTTCTTTAAGCATCTCAATCTCGCTCTCCACGATTGACCATATTTCAACAGAATGTCCGTTATTTGCAAGCACCAGGGATAATGCTGTTCCCCAGCTTCCTGCACCTATAATACCTACTCTACTCATTTTCTATGCCTCGTATTTTATATAATTATTATAATCAAAAACTATTATTTACTTTGCCTTCTGACCAAATTTATTTTCAGTTCCGCTTAAAAGTCTCTTGATATTGGCTCTGTGTCGCCAGATAGCCATCGCCGTAAAACAAGCAGCAAGTATATCAAACTCGACCGCATAATTGCCACTTACTCCAAGCAGCCCCATATGGTTAAACACAATTGCCTGAATCAGAAACGATATAACAACCAATATAGAACCAAGCGAGACATATCTTGTTATGGCTACAGCAAGAATAAACAATACCAAACATATCGGAGCCGCAATCGGACATACAGCAAGTATCACACCTGATGTACATGCTATTCCCTTTCCTCCCTTAAAATTGAGAAAGAACGGAAAATTGTGTCCAAGCACCGCTCCAAAGCCTGCATACAGCTCTATGCATTTAACAGCCTGTGGATATGTATTTCTATATATGAAATAAAATATCAAAACCGCTATGATTGCCTTGAACAAATCACCAAAGAAGGTAACTGCACCGGCCTTCCAGCCAAGTGTCCGAAGCGTATTGGTGGTGCCTGAATTACCGCTTCCATGCTCTCTTACATCTATTCCATGTGCCTTACCATAAAAATATCCGGTCTGAAAGGTTCCAAAGAAATACCCTACGACCAATGCTAAAATCCTAGCCAGTATCATTTTACTCATTTTCCTTTCGTTCTCTTGTAATAAACTTAAGTGCAGTTCCCCTGAAACCAAATGTATCCCTGATTCTGTTCTCAAGATATCTGGTATATGAAAAATGCATAAGATTCTTGTCGTTTACAAAGATTACAAAGGTAGGCGGCTTAACCGAAACCTGAGTTACATAGTATATCTTAAGTCTCTTGCCCTTGTCTGTAGGCGGCTGCTGCATGGCAACTGCCTCCGTAACGATCTCATTTAGCACTCCTGTTGCAACACGCATTGAGTTATTTTCTATAACAACATCGATGAGCTCAAATATCTTGTTGAGTCTCTGACCTGATTTTGCCGAAATAAACAGTATCTCTGCATATGGTATAAAGCTTAATATCTGTCGGATTTTCTCTGTGTGCTGCTTTACGGTATTATTATCCTTTTCAATGGCATCCCATTTATTGACAGCAATGATAATTCCCTTGCCTCTTTCGTGGGCAATACCCGCAATTTTAGCATCCTGCTCAGTAACTCCCTCTGTAGCATCTATCACTACAATGACAACATCAGCTCTCTCAACTGCGGAAACTGCACGTATAATACTGTATCGCTCTATATCCTCTTTTATCTTATTCTTGCGCCTGAGACCGGCTGTATCGATAAATATATACTCCTTACCATCATATTTTATGGCTGTATCGATAGCATCTCTTGTGGTGCCTGCTATATCTGACACTATTACCCTGTCCTCACGGGCAAGCTTGTTGATAAGTGATGACTTACCTACATTAGGCTTACCTACTATAGCAACCCTCGGTCTGTCATCCTCATCGTTCTGCTTAGATGAATCCGGAAAATGCTTTACAACCTCATCAAGCATATCTCCAAGTCCGAGCATCGAAGCTGCAGATATAGGATGTGGATCACCAATTCCTAAGTTATAAAACTCATACACATCAGTCATATACTTTTCAAAGCTGTCCACCTTATTGACAACTAATACAACCGGCTTGTGTGAACGACGAAGCATATCCGCTACCTTTGAATCGGAATCAACAAGTCCCTGCTTCACATCTGTAATAAAAATAATAACATCTGCGGTGTCTATAGCAATCTGTGCCTGCTCTCTCATCTGTGACAGTATCACGTCTCCGGATTCCGGCTCAATACCACCTGTATCAATCATGGTAAAATTATAATCAAGCCATGATACATCTGCATAGATTCTGTCTCTTGTGACACCCGGAGTGTCCTTTACTATAGATATCCTCTCTCCTGCAAGCGCATTGAAGAGAGTAGATTTTCCAACATTTGGACGGCCAACGATGGCCACTACTGGTCTGCTCATATACTCTCCTGTTCTAAATTCATATTAGATTATAGACTAATTGTAACTATTCAAAATAATGATAGAATAATAAACAAAACATCTATAACAGAGTAATTATATCACAATACCATTTACAGAGACAACTATTCATATGTCAAAAGTGGTTCTTTTGATGAAATTAATCCATTTTCTTTAAGAACAGCTATCAGATTAGTACAGTTTTCGCCAAAACTAATGTTGACCGAATACGTTTCAATACCATCGGAACGGGCATCCCCAAAATCAGAATACTCCTTTGTCACACCCAGTATATCCAACAGCTCCTCATACCATGTGAAGCCATAGACATTCCAGCTTTTTCCAATCCTGTTGCCCTTTGGCACTGTAAAATTCAGCATAAGATCGTACATATAGCTGTTATCCTTATCCACTCCGTCAAGCATTCTCTTCAAATTATATTCCTGCATTACACCGGCCTCAACATCCTTCTTTACAGCCTCAAAAATATCCGCTGCAACTTTTCCGTTAAAGCTCTCATTCAGCACATCTACATATTTATCATCATACTGCTCTGCCGAGCCATTGATAAAGGTAATATCTGTCGTATCACACTGCATTATGGCATTAATAATATTCTGTGGTTTATTTTCCTCCGCCATAATCGCCCTGCACTGCTTATGTGGATTAAAATCATCGGTTGTATGATATACACGGTTGACCTTTTCTCCGTTTTTTAATGTATATGAGATCGTAATATTCCAGGAATCATTATATCTCTTTTTAAAATAATCCTTTTTCTGCGCCATAAGTATCTTTTGAGTCTCTAAAATCTTTTCAACATCCTTTCCCTCCAGGTTGATATCAAAATCTATGGTTATACTGGCAGAATCAATATCAGCAAGCTTCGGTATATAATTTTCCTGCACATTTCCGTAAACTGTTATACCTCCAAATACAACTACAACAAACCCACCAAAAGCAATGATTTCCTTAAATAGTGCTTTAGAAAAAATTTTAAAATTCTTCCTTATAATCATCTCTAAAAGTAAGAAGACTATGATTCCAAGCACCACTGCAAGCATCATAATTGCAGGAACGCCAATGCTGATTCTAAGTCCAAGCAAAAGCGACGCTGTGACAGTAGATAAAATCAGTCCTCCAAGACAGCCAAGCACCCATCTGAAAACCGGCTTAAGTTTTGGAATGGCAATAAAGCTTCCTGCATTTTCCAAATCTCTGTGCTTATAAATCTTATAAGAAATAAAGTATATAACTGCCGCCGCGATGACATAGACTACGATAGTGTTTGTACCTCTGAAGGTATATTTAATACAGTAATAATCATCCCCTGCTTTCTTCATGCCAGGATGAAATCCTACACGATTGAGAAGCTGCAACATGGGTGCAAACCACGTAACACTTATTTTCCTTACAAATTCCATATATGGAAGCCCGTATGATACATATGTGAGCACATTGGCAATGGCAATAACCGCTCCTCCATACAGAAGATTGACAACCGCATACATCACCGCCACAGAAACCAGCTGTCCCGTAATCATTGCGCACAGACACACCAGGCTGTACATAAAAAATGATATTCCCATTGCAGCAAGCAGATTGATTCCAATATGTACCACCTTAGTATTTCCATATGATATACATATAACAAACGACATAATGTACTTAATTATCTGCGGAATCCACATAAACAGCAGACCTGTCAACACATTGGTCGAAAAAAGCTGCCGCCTTGTCACAGGCATAGAGTGAATCATATTACAAGCTCTCGAATTATACAGGTAACTGAACATTGCCATGCCTGTAACCAATGCCATGACAAAAATAAAAATCATATCTGCCTCCATGCTGATAGCCGGGGATATGATATCAAGCATATACTTATGCCAGTTTTTACCATAAATAAACTCTGCATTCTTAAATCTGCTCCACATGGAAAACGGACCGTTGAGTAATAACACTATTGTATACAGTGTCCAGATTGGCCAGTAAAGCTTTACATTCTTTTGCAGCATAGTTCTATTAATAAATGATATCTTTGACTTCATAGTCCTCTCCTCCCATCTCATAGATAAATATTTCCTCCAGAGTAAGAGGCAGTACATCCACTACCTGCGGACTGTCTTTGCCATCTGTAATCGCCTTTACTACAGCATCTGGCTCTCCACGTACTATAACAGTGTATACTCTTCCTATATTTGACATATGAAGCACTTTAAAATCCTGTGGTATCTTAGGCATACCATACGGACACGCAATCTGAATCTTTGAAATATTGCCCTGCAGCTCCGTAAGTGACCTCTCTATCATAATCTTTCCATTATTAAGAATACCTACATGATCACATACATCCTCCAGCTCACGCAGATTATGGGACGATACAACAACTGTGGTATTATTAACAGCTACATCATCAAGCATGATAGACCATATCTGTCTTCTCATAACAGGATCAAGCCCATCAACAGGCTCATCGAGCACAATAAGCTTTGGTTTACAGCACAGTGCAAGCCAGAAGGCAACCTGCTTCTGCATCCCCTTCGAAAGCTTTCTGATATTTCTTTTAACATCTATAGATGGGAAAAACTCCTGCATCCTGTAAAACTGCTTCTCATCAAAATTTGGATACATTCCCTTATAATAATGCATCATATTAATTGTATCAGATTGCAAAAAATAAAACATATCATCCGGAATGTAAGCCATATGTCCTTTAATCCTTGCATTTTCATATACAGGCTCACCTTCAATAAACACTTCCCCTGCATCCTGTCTCATTACTCCTGTAATATGCCTGATAAGTGTAGATTTGCCGGCTCCGTTTGGGCCTACAAGCCCATAGACAGCTCCTTTTTCCACGTTCATATTCACACCATCAAGTGCCGTAAAATCGTCAAATTTTTTCACTAAATTATTTATCTGTATCATCATTACCCTCTGTCACAACATCTTCTGTCTGCATATCTTGTGTTACAAATCTGACTAAGTCATCTTCCATGCTCAGCTGCTCTTTCGCATCATCCATTCTTGTTCTCAATTCCTCAACAGGTGTTTCAAGCACAAATAACTCTGTCACCACCTGATCAAAGAGTATTTTCAAATTCCTTGTCAGACTCTGCCTGGCTGTCTTAGCATCAGCAACAAAGGTTCCTTTACCACTTTTAGTATAAAGATAGCCTTCCTCCTCAAGTTCCTTGTATGCTTTTGCGATAGTGTTAGGATTGATTGCATACTTGCAGGCAAGCACACGTACAGACGGTAGCTTTTCGTCCTGCTTAATAACATTCATAACAATCATTCGTCTGATGCCTTCCTTAATTTGTTCATAAATAGGCTTTGAATCTCGATAATTTAACTGCATATCGTTCTCCCCGGTTCATATACGCCAGTACCGCTGTGCCTTTTATATTAATTCAAAGAACCAAAAACTGTCTGGCAGCATCAGTTCCCGCACAGTGTACTATCCAACGTGATACACCTATTTTAACATATATAGCTTTAGGCATTTCTTATTATTTCCTTAATAGATTGTGCGAAAATTACTTAAGAAACATAAAAGCTCCAAGATTTCCACGCTTTCCATGACTTGCTCTATGTGAAAATAAAAGAGATGGATTACAACAAGTGCATATATTGCTTATGGCAATATTGTCTTCCTGCACTCCTGCCTCCACAAGCACTCTCCTGTTACATTCCCAAAGATTGAGCTGATATTTGCCGTCTCCCTTATATAGCAGAATATCACTCGCATGAGGATCGTCTGTTGTCGCAAACTCATCCACAAAACACTCTGCAACATCCTGACTTATCTCATAGCAGTCCTGACATATTGAAGGACCTATCGCTGCTATAACATCATGTGCCTCGGTACCAAACTCCCTGTTCATAGCAATAAGCGTCTGTTTTCCCATGCGATTTACAGTACCTCTCCAGCCCGAATGGCTAAGTCCTATTGCCCTATGTACCGGATCAACAAAATAAAGCGGTACACAATCAGCATAAAATGTGGCAAGCACAACATTTGGCTCATTCGTGATAAGTCCGTCCACATCTGTATATGGTCTCTTTCTTGTCACCCCGATGCCACACTGCTTTTTTCCAACTCTCAAAACATTGGTAGTATGTGTCTGGTCTGTCGTAACAATCTGTCCTGCCTCTGCTCCGATTGCCTCCGCCACTCTTTTATAGTTTTCTAAGACCTTTTCCTCGTCATCTCCACGTGTAAAGCTTAGATTTAAGCTTTCAAACATCCCTTCACTGAGTCCACCAAGACGTGTTGTAAAGCAATGCTCTATCATAGAAAGCTCATTTAGCTTCCTAAAATGTAACAAAGGAACAACACTTCCGCTTGAAAGGACGTGCTTTTCTAATTCCAGAACATCTTTATCATTCTTTGTAACAAAATCATTTATAGTAATTTCATCAACATTTTTGTGTATGTTTTCAGCCTGCATATTCTTATCCATCTTTATATTCTTATCCTTCTTTATATTCTTATCAATGTCTGTCTTCATATTTATATATGCAACTATATATTACCGATAACTATTGCTTTTTATAATTTCCTGTTCCTTGTCTGTTTTCACGAAATAGTCTGGTCAAACGTTTATAAATTAACGGTTTCGTAATACCTGTCCGTAACTGCCAAGCCAATAGTTATTGACTGCCCTCAAATGCATTCTTCAACACAGTAACCTCGTCATCGTCCACTGCTATCACATCAAATCTGCATGGCGTCCACTCATTCAGACCATGTGTCATAAGATAATACCTTGCAACTGATATAATTTTTTTCTGCTTGCTATAACCAACTGCTTCAAGAGCCCTGCCGCAGCCGTTATCTCTACGATATTTCACCTCACAAAAACATATTGTATCTCCATCCTTTGCTATTATATCTATCTCTCCAAAACGGTTTCTGTAATTGCAGGCAAGTACACTATATCCCATATTTATTAACTGCTCAGCTGCAAGCTGCTCATATATACTTCCAACACTTCTTTTATTCATAACTGCCTCACATATCATATAATCTAAACACTATCTTTGGTCAATTTTTGCCTTAAGCTTATCCAGATCATTAACAAAAACAAGTATCTCTGCAACAACCTCATACAACTCCGTTGGAATCATATCACCTATTTTAAGCCTAGACAGTGTATCAGCAAGCTTATCGTCCTTATATGTAGGCACATTGCTTTCCTTAGCCCTCTCAATAATTTTGTCAGCAATAACGCCCTTGCCTGTAGCTAGTATTTTAGGTGCTGCTTCTCCCGGCACATACTCTATAGCTACGGCTGTTTTGCCTATGTCTATTCCATTATTGTTGCGATTATCATTTTCGCCATGCATACAACTCACCTGTCCTTCTGAAGTAAGTTTTAATCATCTGTGACTATTCGTAAATTATCTTATACACTGCTACGCCCTAATGTCAAAGGAATATCTATGCACCTGACCGGTAGGTGGCAAATCCTTTTTCAGAAATCCAGCGACAAAATTCATCTGTTTCGAACCACTATTTACATTCAATTCACAATTATAGCCCTTATCCTGTAATCTCTTTTCCAACACCGGCAGAAATTGCTTTACCAGTGCATATGACTCATCACTATCCAAATAGAAATTAGTTGTAACCTTCCTATGAAGCATTTTAATTGACACATCTGTCCCACCGAGATGCTCTAAATCCAAATGTAAAAATGCTGATAATTCTTTGTCCGGATTGGACATACTTTTCTTATTTGTATACACATACAACTGTCCGCTGGCGTTTTTTTCATTCATCTTCAATGGAACCTGCACATATGTATATGCCTCGTTTATCTGATTCATAAATTCAATATTTCCACGGATATTATCTGCCAGTGCCTCTGCTTTAGGATTCACCACTCCTGATGTTTTCAAAATAATTTCCATATTTGTTATCTGTTTTTCAATTTTGTCGTACAAGCCATCAAGCTTCTTAGGATTCTTCTCTAAATCTCCCGGTTTAATCATCCATTGCTGTTCTAAAGCCTCCTTCAACATAAGCTTAAAGGCTTCTCCTGAAAACAAATGTCTCAGTGTATCGGCATTTGCCGGTGTATTTTCCAACATACTTTTTATATCGTTAAGTATTCCTACGACACTGCTATCCTCTGAATACAAAGAAATATTGTTTTCCTGTAAATCCGGAAGCAGCATCCTGACCTGTTCATTAAGCTCTTCTATCTGCTTATCCGATAAAAGAAATCCAATAGTATTTGATTTTGTTTCATTCTCCTGTAAAAGGATGGTATCTGTTGCCGGAGCATTGTTTATTTTCTGCGTTGTGTGAATATCCTGTGATTCACCGGAAACACTGTTTAATGATTCAAATAATTCAGCAATATTAAAGTGTTTTTTTACTACAGGTGCCGATTTATTATCACGCATTATTGCCTCATACTGTGACATATCAGAAGCTTCACTTGATATAAATGCCTCTTCCGGCAGCCCTTCTGTAACAATATTTAAAATATCCCTCGCCTGGGTTACAAGCTTATACATTGATAAATCTTCGGCTGAAAGAGCATTCGGCAGTTCATCTATCAAACTATCCATAGCAATTGTAATAGCCTGTTTGTCATTAGCATAATTTTCAAACTGAGCCGCATTTACCTGATTAATTTCAATTCCAAGCCTCTTTAACTCAACAAGTGTAGTCACATTAATATCCTTATTATCCTGCACAAGCTGATACATCTGATTAAGGCTTGTCTTATCAATTGGCATATGCTCTTCCATCATCTTGTTCACCATCGACAAATTTATGCCATCTACCGACAGACCTGCAGCCTTTAGCGCATCCATAAGTGTGAGGTTGGCTCCCTCGCCATCAACTGTATATGGTTTTATTTCTATAGTGCCTCCATCATTATTTTTCACCTGAAAAAACACAGACTGTCCCTGTTCAAATGAAAACTTTCCTGCCAGCCTTGCCAAAATCTGCTGACCATTTGACAAGGCAAGCTTAACCTGATTGCCACGGACACTGCTTACTGTTCCCTCAAATATCATCCCTTTTGACATTTCATTTAAAGAAGATACCAGCTTTTCAACGCCCTTTGCTCCTGTCATAGGCTCACCATTTGCCACTGAATTGTTGTATTGACTTACCAAATTTGATATCTGCATAGCATCACCCTGATATAGTATCGCTATGTTTAAGTATACATATATAAATTGTATCATTTATTGGTATTTCTGTCACTATATTACTGTTCACACACCACAGTGTAACCGACAACAATTGATTTCTTTCAAAAATCAGGTAAATTCCACCATATTCTTCCTATACCACTTTGGACAAAGATTGCGCTGACATTGTGGATTGAACCGCTCCCTTATATCAGTGTGCTCAAAATACACCTTCCATAACTGCTCAAAACTGTCTGTCTTCGCCGGCACACTTCTCTCAAGCTGTTTAAATTCACTTTCATTGATATAAAAGCACTCCTTAAGCCTCGGGTGGACCACTGCATACCTTCTCCTATCATCATAGATTACAAAATTTTCCCCGGGATACCTGTCCACAAAATGCCACATAACAACCGGTATCATATCGCATTTTGGTTCAAAGTGCGCCAGCAGATAGTTTCCATTATCACTAAAACGAATAAACCCTCTTATCTTGTCAGCCTCTTTATTTACCTTTCTTGAAAGCTCAAATACCTCCATAACATATTTATCGGTCATATGCTCCATAATCCTTTGTCCCACCTTAAATGCTCTGACAAGAAATCCAAGCACTATTGTTGCTCTATTATCAGAATAATGGCACAAAGCATCAAATACAGTCTCATATATCTTAAAACCAAGCTTCTTTTGAATTGTCAAAATTGTCTTTTGGACCTTTACCTCATCTGTTTCAATATCTATCATCTTTGAAAAAAGTGTATAGTTTCCTCCAATGCCTATCTCAATAGAAATATTGTCCCTGTATACTTCGTGATTTTCTTTTTGCATTTGATTTTTGTATACAAAAGCATCATATATAGCGGTAAAAATCCCATTTATATTATTATCACATCTAAGTATTATATTATCCATGCATACTTCTCCCTGCAGCTTTACAAAAATATTGTCTATCCAGATATAAAATCAAATATACTCATCTGCTCATAAGTACATGATTTATTATCAGCTAAAAGCATAGTATCCGGCCTTTCGTTATATATGAGATGCCTTGTAATATAGCTTTCATCAAGCTTTGTATTGTACATCATACGACCATCACAGGTGATAAAGTACAGTGCTCTTTTGAGCACGACACCCATTTTCTTTAAATCTGTAAACGAAAGCTTTGCATGCTTTCTGGCTTTTATAATACGCCTGACACTGTTAGTGCCTATTCCCGGGACCCTGAGAAGTGTATAATAATCCGCCGTCATAATCTCAACCGGAAAACACTCCAGATGACCTACAGCCCACTGACACTTTGGATCAATATAATCATTAAAGCTCTGATTATCCTCCGACAAAAGCTCTCCTGCCTTAAAGCCATAAAATCTCATAAGAAAATCTGCCTGATAAAGCCTGTGCTCTCTCTTTAACGGTGGCGGCTGCCCGATACCCGGTAATGACTCATCCATATTAACATTCACAAAAGCCGAGTAAAATACTCTTTTCATATCAAACCTGTTGTACATTGCTTCTGCTACAGATATAATCTGATAATCACTCTCTCCGGTTGCTCCCACAATCATCTGTGTACTCTGCCCAGCCGGCACATAATATCTGTCCGGTCTTTTGATACTTAAGCCTGTATTATTGATATAATCACCATCTCCATAAGAAACGTCCGTTGTCTCACAGACAACTCCCGGATCAAGCTGCACTCCCATGCCCCAGCTTTTTTCTGCAAGCTTATCCGCCTTCCCGCAATCTGTAGCAACCCTAAGGCTTCTGTGATACTCTGATAATCTTGCAGTACTATCTTTTATTTCTGCCATCTGCTCATAATATGCCTGCTCATCTATATACATACGTTTTTTCATACTGCTATTGCCATGATACATTCGGCTGTCCTTTATACCATTTTGAATAAATCTCATAGGTGTAAGAATGTTTTTACGCGCCTTATTCGGAGCAACTGCCCTAAGCCCTTCCGCTGTGGGCAGCTCCAGATTAACACTCATCCTATCACAAAGATATCCAATCATCTCAAGAATCTCAGAGGAGGCTCCCGGTATACCCTTGATGTGTATATACCCATTGAAATGATATTTGTTTCTCAAAAGAAAAAGCGTGGTATATAAAAGCTGCATGGTATGCTCGGGCGATTCTATGATACCAGAGCTTAAGAAAAGTCCCTCTATGTAATTGCGTCTGTAAAACTCAACAGTAAGGTTACATACCTCCTCAGGCGTAAATGTCACTCTTTCAACATCATTAGTGCATCTGTTGATACAGTATTTGCAATCATAAATACATTCATTTGTAAAAAGTATCTTGAGAAGCGATATACACCTGCCATCAGCTGTAAACGAATGACATATTCCACTGGCAAATGCACTCCCCATATCATTTCCATTACCCGAACGGGATGCCCCACTGGAAGTGCATGCAACATCAAACTTTGCCGCATCAGACAGAATCTTAAGTTTTTCCATAATATCAGCACTGATTGACGTTAACATAAGGCCTCCTTATTTTATCGAACATCTGTTTGCATTATACAACATATGTTCGGGTAAATCAAGTGAAAATTTTTGGAAAAATATTGTTATGGTTCATAAGCACAAAAACCATAGTATCTTAAATGCATTAAGATACTATGGTTTTTATTTATAATAATTATCGTAACTATTCAGTTGCAAAAAATATCGTAGCCTTTATAAACAGACTTTATTCCGTCTAAAAAATATTCTTAAGAGCTACTATATGACATGATTTTATCCCAATTTGGTCTTAAAAAAATCGATTATCCTGTCCCACAGTTCATCCTGGAAAAACTGCAGATCCGCATGGTCAGCGCCTTCTAATGCAATCAAATCTGCATCACAGCCATTTTCAATAAGCTTGTCATAAAGCTCTTCACTCTGCTCAAACGGAACTGTCTGATCATTTATACCATGAATAATCAAAAATGGAGGAGCATCTTTTGTCACCTTAGACACCGGAGAACTGTTGTATGCTTCCTTGATATTTCTCATAATATTATATCCGAGTAAAAGTGACTCCATAGATGCAGCGCATTCCTCGGCATCTTTATACTTAAATGTGCTAAGGTTAGTAGGTGGATACCATGGACATGCTGCCTGAATACTGCTTGACTCTTCAAGATATTCTCCAACATCATGAGCTTTATCATGATCCAATGCCGCCATACATGTCAAAAATCCTCCGGCTGATTCTCCCATCGCACCAAAATGTTCCTTGTCAATTCTGTATCTATCTGCATGTGCCTTCAAATACCTGATTGCAGCCTTCACATCCTCTATCTGCATGGGATAGCAACCCTCATTTGATGTACGGTATTCCACACTGCAGACAACAAAGCCCTGATGTGCAAGCTTGCTAAGATAAGATAGATGTGCTGACTTATCCATCCTCATCCATCCACCACCGCATATCCATACTATACAAGGATAACGCTTATCAGACATATCCTCAGGATATATTAAATCCAGTTTTAAATCCCTGCGACAGTGATCATACCAGGAATCCACCTGCGCATATGTGATATCAGACACCTGCACATACTGTGGTTTTGTTGTATTGATCATAAGCTTTTCTTTCATTATAAAATCCTCCTTACATTTGTGTTCCTTCTTGAAATACAAATTAGTATTATTTGAAATAAATACTTTATTCCCATTATAATACATCTATTTTCATTTTTAAACATAAAAAAACCTTGAAACAACTATCTTGCTTCAAGGTTTAATAACAGGGGATGAGAGAATCGAACTCCCGCTAAAAGTTTTGGAGACTTCTGTCATACCATTTGACCAATCCCCTATATTTAAATATTATATCAAATATAGAAAAAGGACGCAATAGGAATTACGTCTTATTTTAATATACCTTCAAAACTTCATACAAATCCGATCTGTTTTTCTCCGTTATTAACCAGATTAAGCCCTCGACCTATTAGTAACAGTCAGCTCCACATGTTGCCATGCTTCCACCTCTGCCCTATCTACCTTGTAGTCTTCAAGGGGTCTTACTCCCGAAGGAGGGATATCTCATCTTGAGGGGGGCTTCACGCTTAGATGCCTTCAGCGTTTATCC
>OJNZ01001094.1_pt1 | contig 16257 bp, 14 predicted proteins | sample 1598001 | NCBI WGS metagenome assembly OJNZ01 (sample SAMN01915225, study PRJEB22387) | human gut metagenome | isolation source: stool | host: Homo sapiens | place: USA | reverse complement strand
ATGCATCAAATATCAGTCACTTTGAGGACGCCTACGACTACATGCGCTACATTGGGGCCGGAATCATAGTCGGCTCGCCTACAGGTGGATGTACCGGAAGAATCAACACTCTGAGACTGCCGTCCGGAACATTCTTTACTTTTACCGGGACGAAAGTTCTCAGTCATCTCGGCAGGCAGGGCATGTTCTACGCCAAAGGCATCAAGCCCGATGTCCATGTAGAAGAAACCGTAGAGGATATAAGGAATGGAAATGATAAAATTTTAAAAAAGGCATTGAGCCTAAATTCAATTAATTATTAATCATAAAATTTTTACAGTATGGACAAACTGAAGTTAAATTTAAAAGATGTTTTGGACAGAGATCTTGATGAGTCCAAATTAAGTCAAATTATTGGAGGAGCAGGCAATTGCTCATGTGGATGCTTATGGGAAGGAAAAGGTGGATCTTCGACGGCTGCCAACGACAGCGCAAATAACGCAGGAGACTTGCATACCTGTCCTGACATTGAAACCTCGAAAGATGAACAGGATTATAATTTAAACATCACTCCACAGAGTTCTGCACAAGACGCAATTTGTTCAGGAAATCCTGGGGGATGGGTATAATATTGAAAAACCCTATGACCAGCTATTTGCTCATAGAGAAAGACTAAGGTTGCTAAATTGCAAGTCTTTTGAGTAAAGTAAAGAATTTTAAGAGGGTGCCGGACAACACCCTCTTTTACCTATTTTGCCTGAAAGTATTTTGTATAATTTCAGCGGACCTTTAAATGTCTTCCTTTAACCGAGTAGCCTGGGCGTACATGCCCTATGTTATCGCACTGCTTGAATGGTGTACACAAGACAGCTCACGGCAAATGCCCGGGTATCATGGCCGTACCGGAAGGACGACCAGCGTGTCTTCCGGATAAAACACCTGAGCCGTGTCAATTGTCACATCAGTGTAGCCATTATCCCTGTCCTCATCGCCGGAACTCTCGTTGTTGAAGTCGAAAGTCAGCAGGCAGAGCTGTGCGGGCTTACTGTTGTCCTCGAAATAGATGTCTATGCTCTGCTGGTCCTCGCATTCCGAGGTGTAATACAGGCGGAACACCTCCCTGTCCAGCGGATAGCGGTCGTTGGGCAGCAGCTCCATCCCGTCGTCCATACGCAGCGTCCCCTCTCCCTCTGTCTGGAAATACCGGATGGTGTAGCGTGCGTCGCTGAAGCGTCCCTCACGCTTGAGCTCGCATCTGATCTCCACTGTCTCCCCCTTCACGATACTGGAAGGCACCGGCATGGTCTCCACCGTGAAGGGGTATGACTGCCGCACGTCAAGGCTGTCGCCGCAGGAAGCAGTCAGGCACACCGCCAGCCCAGCCAGGGCCAAAAGGGCCAGAAGCCCCATCTTCTTGTTGATCTTTTTGTCCATAATGATTCTTGTTTTAACGGTTTGTAAATTATTGTCTTATTCAATCGGGAAATTCTTCTGCAGGTACTCGTTCAGGTCCTTGCAGCCGACGTACATGTCCGAGCAGTCGTCAACCCTGTCCCCGTAACGTTCCCGCAAGGTCTCCAGCGTCCTCCTCCCGGCACTGTCATTGTCCAGCCAGCACCTTATCCTCCCGTACCTGTCAAGACAGGGATACGCACGCTCAAGCAGCGTCACCGAATTGAGGATGATATAGTCCTCGCCACAGCTGATACCGAGCTCCATCCATGAAAGGTAGTCCATGAAGCCCTCGAACAGATTGCATGTGGCGGAGCCGTTGATGATGGCGGAGATTTCCTTTGGCGGTATGCACCATTTAATGAAGCGGTTCCTCAGCTCAAGGCCGCCGCCCAAATTGCGGAAACCGACAGCGCAGTACCTCTTCCCGTACAGCCTGAACCTCACCTCCTCGCAGTTCGCCATGACGGTGTGGGCAGGAATCCCGCGTCCGGCAAGGTAGCCGAGCAGCGCGCGGCTGCGCAACGGGCCGCAAACAACCTCCTCGAACCGCGGTGCCTCCTTACGTCCCACAGCATCCGCCCCTCTGTCCTGACGGGACAGGCCGGGGAAATCCGGCAAGCGGCCCTCATAAACTCCGGCGATGAACCGGGCCTGCGTCATGAAGCCGCCACTGCCGACAAGTTCGCCGGCAAGGGTGAAGATGTCACCGCCACGTCCTGTCCCGAAGTCATGCCAGACACCCTTCCTGGTATTCACATGGAACGACGGCGTCCTTTCCTCACGGCACGGGGAGAGATACCAGCACTCGTCCCCGTGCCGTCTGACAGGCTCATGCCCCAGACGGGACAGGAAGTCCTCTATGGGAATGTCTCTTATCTTGTCAATATCCATAGGCCGTCAGTTGATTATGTATTTCAGTCCCAGTCCGAACTGAGTCGTGAACTTGTCAAGTGAGCTGCCCCACAGCACCCGCTCGCGTACATGTGCGAGCAGCACGATACGGTCAGCCACATAGCACTCCACCTCCAGTGTCACCGCACCGCCATAAACGAAGGAGTCCCCGTCAAGAAGCATGGAGCCGTCAGGCATCATCCTCCTGCCCCAGTTCACCGTCTCATATCCCGCCATGGCGGAGCCGCCTATGGAGAGGAAGAAAGTCCTCGTCGGGTCGGAAAGGACCCTCAGGTAGTAACCGCCCTCCGCAGTGAACTGCGCACGGGGTACGGCAATACCGCGGTAGTCGTAGTTCCTCACCAGATACTCCGCACCGGCCACCCAATGGTCGGCCCTTTTCGTGTATCCCGACACGGCGAGTCCCGTGTACCAGTTCAGCGGAGACTTCGAGCCTCCGGCAAACCCGCCCCTGAGCTCCACGCCCTTCATCCCGGGCAGGCAGCGCTGGGCGTACGCCTGCCCCGACGGCAGGGCAAGCGATACGCAGGCTGCAAATAAAAACATAAATCTTTTCATGGTCATCTCACTTTAAGCTCGTTTATGACCCTGGCCCTCACGATGTCCTCACTCTCCACGGTGAAGGACTGGTGCCTCCCCCCGCTCTTCTCATGCATCTCCACCACGAGCGTCTTGTCCTCCGGGATGGTGAACTTGTCGAATACGAAGACGGTGCGCTCCTCCTTTTTCCCGGCTACGACGGTGGCATAGTTGTAGGCACGCAGCGGGAAAATGACCTGTTCCTGGATAGCCGTGCGCTTCATCACCTTCTTGTCCACAATCTTGAAAGTGACGAAATCCACATCATATGGAACGTTCGACGTGTTCCTTACCTGCGTGTGGAAATAGAGCAGGCCGTTGTGCGTGTAAAGCCCCCGCAGCAGGTACTGGATGCCGAACGACTGGCTTCCGACATGCTTGACGTGTCTCCTGTTCTCCTTGTGTATGGACCTGGCGATCAGGTGCACCAGTTTAGGCGACTCGCTGCCGAGCTCCATAAGGTAGATATCGAGGGCATTGTTGGGACGGTTCACCGCGCTGCCGTCGTGGATGAAGTCCTTCATCTCGACGTTCAGCAGCAGCGGCTCGTCTGCATACCTCACATTGAAGGTGTAGAAGCTTCCGCTCTCAGTGATCACCGACATGTTGGTCTCCTCCCTGAAATTCCTCACCGTGGCCTTGACACGGATCACGTTCTCCGCACCGTCGGCCTTGCCCGCAATCAGGTTCGGGGAGCCGAGGTCCACATACCGTACCGCCGAGGGGAAGATGATGTGTGTGGTCTTACCGTAGGTCACTTCCAGACCGTAAGGCGGAATCATACGGTCATAGGTGAGTTTCCGGGACAGGCCGTGGTAGATGTCACCGTCCTCCTGTCCGGGATAGATCTCCTCCACGAGAGTGATGCTGTCCGCAGCGCTCTGCGTGGAATCCGCCGCCACCTGTGCGGAAGCGGCCGTTGCGCCCGAAATGAGGGCGAGCATTAAAAAAATCTTTCTCATGTCCGTTGAATTTTAACTGGTTATTGATTGTTGTCCTGATAAAGCATCAGCGTATATCCCGATTTGAGACGCACCTTCTCCTCGCGCATCTTCCTGGAGATGTATTGCGACACGCCCTGTATGACGCCACTTCCGAGTTCGGACAGCAACTGGTCGCCCGCCGACTGGTTGGTGACGGAGATGGTCGTGCCGAGGTCCTGTCCCATGTTGGCGGCCATTTCCCTCAGCGCGTCAGCCTCCATCGAGCCCGGAATGAAGATGCCGGTCTGTCCGTCACTGTCCAGCACGGTCAGCTCCACAGGAACGACAGTACCTCCATGCTCAATCTGGAGAATACGGATGTCAAGGCGCTCTCCCTGGATACGTCCCTCACCCGCAAGCAAGGTGTTCCGCGGCAGGACATGTCTGCCGACACGCATGTCCTCCAGCAGCCTGATGCGTACGCTCTCCCCACTGGAGACGGTCTGGTCGCCGTGCACACAGGCACGGATGGTGTTCCTTGTCCCCCGCGTCCCGGCACCGCCCACAGCCGTGTGGAAGCCAGCGTCCGCTGCGGTAAGCTGTCCTGCAAACTGTACCGAATCCGTGACAGGCTGAGGGAGGGACGACACCACCGCTGCGGATACCAGCCCCACCGGAACGGCATCCTCCCTTCTGTCCTGCGCAGCAGGCTCCTCAGCCTGCCTGTTTCCTGTCCCGGCATTCCCGCCGGCAGGCATGTACCTGGCGGCAAGCTCGTAAGACTTCTCCAGAAGAGCCACCTGCTCCTCGTAGCTCGGTCCGGCGCTCTGCTGCGCTGCGGCCTGCCGGAGCCGCTCAACCTCGGCCTTGAGCGCCTCCTTCTCAGGATCCTCCTCCGGACTCTCATAGAAGCTGCCGAGCATGGCGTTGATGTCGTTGTACGCCGAGACGGAGGAGGCGAAGGCATCCGTCCCTCCGCTGCCGTCTCCACGGCGGTGCCGGCTGTCACCACCGGTGGTATCCACGGACTCCGGCATCCCCTCTTCCACGTGTCTGCCTGCAAGGGAGGAGAAACCGGCCAGGGCACGCATCTTCTCCTCCTGCCTGCGCCTCATGTCCTCCTGCTCGTAGGCGGACATCTTGTCCGCCTCGATGCCCGTACCCCTCGGGTCCGGCAGCTCGGCATTGAAACCGGAGCTCTCCTCTGTCTCCCGCCGGTCTTTCTCCGACGGGGCGAAAATCAGCCACATGCATCCTATGAACAGCATGAGCATTGCGGCGAAGACCAGATACTTCCGGACTTTATGCCTGCGTCTCAATATTTCCGCATCCGTGCCCATAGCCTTACCTGTTGAACTGGTTGAAGAACTCCTCCATCTCACGTATCCTCTCATCGGAGAGGGTATCGGCCGGGACAATATCCGGAACGCCGGCCGGCTCTGTCCCGACGGCCTCCATCTGGATGTCCACACGTCCGATGCCGTATACCGCACTGACAATCATGTACAGATTGCCCAGTGCGAAAAGCGCAGCCGCCACAATGACGGCAACCGTTCTCTGCCGGGGGCTGAGCCCGTCGCACAGGACACGCAGCCTGCCCCCGATGAGGTCCTTGATTCTCAAATACATCTTTCTCATAATTCTTGGTTTTTATCTGTCATACATTCTGATGTCCCTGTTCTCCAGCACTCGGAAGGCCTCAAGGATGAACCCGTGCGGATTGTTGTCGCTGCGGGTGGAGTTGAGCAGCCGTCCCTGCGTCACGAGACTGCGCTCGGTGACACTTCTCTCACGGATAATGAAAAGCCGGGCGTAGGTCGTGACGCCGTACGGATAGGCGCTGAAATCGCACCGCACGCTGTCTACCTCTATGCGCTGGCTCATGTTGCCCGAGATGACCCGGTTGTAGTAGCCCTGCTCCGCCAGGTCCACATAATGGGTGTAGGCGGAGCGGTCGCTCAGGAACATGGCCCGCCGGACATTGCCCTCGATGGCGTCCTTGTCGGGCGCGAGCGAGAAGAACAGCTCGTGGAAGCGTCTGACATGCTCCCTCGCCTCCACGGGACGGTTCTGCTCCAGGTCCTGCGACAGGGCGAGCATGAGCGACTTCCCGTTGTCCAGCACGTATATCTTCTGACGCTGCGCCTCAGCGAAGCTGTACGCCTTCCATATGGAGAAGCCCGCAAGCAGGGTGCAGACACCCAGGTAGACTATGCCGAACAGCCGCAGCTGCCGGAAGCTGGTCTCGATGTTTCTCAGTGATTTGAATTCCATTTCTCTCTTTTTTATTGTCTTTCTTACTTCAGTGTCTTTCCCGTGACGTTTCCGACAGCGGCGCCGGCAGTGCCCGCCACTATGGTTCCCGTCTTGGATGCCGCCTGGTTCACGTTCCTGCCGTAGTTGCCCGCGCCTCCGCCGGCCTGCACTATCCAGTTGGCGACGGTCGGGATGGTGAAGTACCCGATGATGCCGATGATGAGGAACGTGATGTACACGGCATTGGACCCGTCCGGTACGAACGCAGGGTCGGACAGACGCTCTATGTCCATCTGTAGCATCAGAACCTGTATGCGCGCAAGGACGCTGCTGAACAGGTCGCTCACCGGAAGCCACAGGTAGATGCTGATGTACCGCACGAACCACTGGCTGAGCGTGGCCTGGAAGCCGTCCCAGCAGGAGATGGCGAAGGATATCGGTCCGAGTATGGACAGGACGATCAGGAAGAATGTCCTGAGCGTGTCGATGACCAGCGCAGCGGCGTTGAACATGAGCTCAAGCAGCTCGCGGAAGAAATTCTGCACGGACTTCCTCATGTTGTACATCGCGCGGTCCACGTACATGCCGCAGGCCTCTATCGCGTCCAGGACACCCAGCTCGTCCAGCTTGTCGTCGAACGCCTCTTTGTCCACAAGGTAGGCCGTCTCCGGATTCCTCCTCATAGCCTCGAACTCCAGCTTGTCCTTCTGCTCCCTGTACTCGTTCATGTCCATGGTCTGGGTCTCCAGGATCCTGTGCGTGCCGGTGACTACAGGCGACAGGATGCCGTTCAGCGTGCCCAGCACGAGGGTCGGGAAGAACATGATGCAGACACCAAGCGCGAACGGACGGAGCAGCGGGAACACGTCCACGGGCTCGGCCTGGGACAGGGACTGCCATACGCGGTACGCCACATAGAAGAGGGCACCCAGTCCGGCGAGGCCCTTGGCCACGCCGGTCATCTGCGAGCAGAGCGGCATCATGTCCGCATACAGGCTACGCAGGATCTGGTGAAGGTTGTCGAAATTAACTGCCAGCAATACCATAACACATACATTTTTAGATTACCAGTAACGCTCGGCCGGTGAGCCGTACAGAGCCATCACCCTGTCCACGTCGTCCTGCCGCCTGGCGCGCAGGTAGGACACGCCTATGTTCTTGTCAGTGTAGTACTGCACCAAGGCGCGGTACTGCAGCATGTCGTCATAGCAGCGGTCGATGATGTCAATGCGCTCCTTGTCGTTCATCGACAGCCCGTTCTCGTTGACGACCATCTTTAGGTCAGTAAGCAGGTGGGCGCTCTCCTCCAGCAGCTTCGCATAGCCGAGGGCGATGGCGCTCAGCTCCTCCGGCGTGAAATATGGGTCGTTGAGCATGCGCTCGAAGCTGTTCACGTAGATGTCAGTGATGTCGCCGACCATCAGGATGGTCTGCTGCACCTTGCGCGCGTCACGCACGAGGTTCTTGACCTTGCGCAGGCCGTCATAGAACGCCTTGCCCTGCTGGTAGATCTTGACGGTCTCCTGGAAGTTCTTCAACATGTTGCCGGCAGTGGACGACGTGTGAACGATGTTCTTGGCGGCGTTGACGATGCCCTGCGCAAGGTTCGTGGGGTCGGTGACTATCCACTGGGCATGGGCCCTGCCGGCCGACAGCAGGCAGAGCAGGCATAATGCAGTAAGGATTCTTGTCTTCATGTCATTGATGGTTTTGATTGTTTGTAAATGATGTCATTCCCCTCTCGCTCTCCCGGCCAGCCGCCGGATGGCGAGCTCGATGTCCCCGCCGAGCCTTTCGGTCAGGCGGGCCAGCTCAAGTTTCTCCGTCTCCTCGGTGGTGTAGCAATAATACTCCTCGGGGGTGACCTCCGTGGCGTAGACCGCCGACTGCGTGCCGCCCAGACCTATCCACACCTCCTTGTATCTCCGGGAGGGGCTGTTGGCCATGTTGATGGAGAGGATCTGCGCACGCTCCTTGTCGGTCAGCCCGAGCAGGGACTGGATGTCGTCGAACCTGTTCATGTACTTGCGCTGGTCCAGCAGGATCTTGCAGTCGCTGTTGTTGATGATGGTGCCCTTGACGATGGGGGAAGAGATGATGTCATCGACCTCCTGGGTGACTACGACTGCCTCGCCGAAGAACTTCCGGACCGTCTTGAAGAGGTATTTCAGATACTCGGCCATGCCCTCCTTGCTGATGGCCTTCCACGCCTCCTCCAGCAGGATCATCTTGCGGACACCCTTCAGCTTTCGCATCTTGTTGATGAACGTCTCCATGATGATGATCGTGACTATCGGGAAGAGCACCTTGTTGTCCTTGATGTTGTCCAGCTCGAAGACGATGAACCGCTTGCCGAGAAGGTCCAGCTGCTTGTCGGAGTTGAGCAGGTAGTCGTACTCACCGCCCTTGTAATAAGGCTCCAGCACGTTCAGGAAACCCCACACGTCGAAGTCCTTCTCGCGGGTGCGCTTGGTCTGCAGGATTTCCCGGTACTCGTCGCGGATGAACTCATAGAACGTGTTGAAGGATGGGATGACGGTCCTGTCCGTGCGGATCTTCTCCAGGAAGAGGCTGACCGCATTGGAGAGAGCAACCTCCTCGGCGCGTGTCGGCGGCTCGTCGTCCCGTTTCCACAGCGTGAGGATGAGCGTCTTGATGGACTCCTTCTTCTCTATGTCGAAGACCCCGTCCTCCACATAGAAGGGATTGAAGGCTATCGGGTCGCTCTCCTCGTAGGTGAAATAGACGCCGTCCTCACCGTGTGTGCGGGCGTGGATAAGGCTGCAGAGTCCCTGGTAGGAGTTACCGGTGTCCACCAGCAGCACATGCGCTCCCTGCTCGTAATAATGGCGCACCATGTGGTTGGTGAAGAAGGACTTGCCGCTGCCGGAAGGACCGAGTATGAACTTGTTGCGGTTGGTTATCGTGCCGTTCCTCATCGGCAGGTCGGAGATGTCCAGGTGGACCGGCTTCCCGGTCAGCCTGTCCACCATGCGGATGCCGAAGGGCGAGAGCGAGTCCCGGCAGGATGTCTCCCCGACGAACAGGCACAGGGCCTGCTCGATGAAGGTGTGGAAGCTCTCCTCCGCCGGAAAATCGCCTGCATTGCCCGGTATCGCCGCCCAAAACAGGGCAGGCACGTCAACTGTGTTGTGCCTCGGCTTGCACTCCATCAGGGCGAGCTGGCCGCCCACGTCGTTCTTGATGCGCTTGAGCTTCTCCCGGTCGTCGCTCCAGGCGAACACGTTGCAGTGCGCGCGCACGGAGGTGAGGCCCTTGCCGTGCGCCTCGTTCAGATACCCGTCTATCCATTCCTTGTTGATCTGGTTGGAACGGCTGTAGCGGGAGAGCGAGTGCATGTTCCTGGAGGTCTGCTCGAACTTCCTCAGTGTGTCGGCAGGACTGTCGATGAACACATACTGGTTCACCATATGGCTGCACATGAGCAGGACGCCTATCGGTGCGGCGAAGGAGAGGCGGCAGTCGCTGCGGTCCGTGGAGAGCCTCTCATAGCGGCTGTCAGTACACACGCTGGACGGCAGGTCCTCCGGGTCGGACAGGGTGTGCAGGCAGAGCAGGCTGTCCCCGACCCTCATTTCCCCGGCCCCGAGGGCGATGTCCTGAAGGCAGGTGCAGTCATCCTGCGAGAGAGAGAAGTACTTCTCGATGATGCCCGGGGTACTCACCGTGCCGGTTATCTCATCTTCCGTAAGTCTCACCATGCGGATCAGGCCGCTGTCGTTCACGATACGCTCGAACTGCCCGCAGCACTCCATGAACCGCGTGACGGTCTCCCTGTCCTGCATCTCCTTTGGGATTATGAACCCGCGCGTGAGGGCATTGAAGCTGCTTGTCGTGCGGCTGTGCTCCCTCGTGGTCTTGGTCAGGAACAGGTAGCAGGTGTGCCGCAGGTACGGACGCTCGTTGAAGTGCCTCTCAAAGCTGCGGCTGAGGAAACTCCGCTCCTCACCGCAGGTGTCGGGCCTGTAGCTCTCCTCGATGAATATGTCCTGCTTATGCACTATGCTGTACTCCGGAAGGACCTTGACGGCCTTCACCCATGCGGAATGGAGTGCCTCGTACTCGGCGCGCGTCAGAGTGAACACCTCCGGGAGCTCCACCCTGTAGGCCACGGTGATGTCCGCGTCCTTGCTGACGATGCACCCGTGCTCGACGGCCATCAGCGGGAAACGGCTCTCCAGCGTGGCGGATTTCATTACATTTCTCATACGCTTTTTCCTTTAGGGTTATTGGTAAGCAGCCGGATGAATCTTCTCCGGCTGATGATGTAACGGGGATGCCGGCGCATCGCCTGGAGCTTCATCAGTCCCCACTCGCCGTACTTCGCGTTCATGCGGAATGTCATCAGCACAAGCGCCGGGGCGCAGACGGCTCCGAAGCCGACGCACACCCACTGGCTGACCCCTGCCATGTACATGACGGCGAACACCACGAACAGGGCGAGCAGCCCGCCGGCGAAGATGAACAGGTACTGGCTTCTCAGACCCTTGAACTCAGGGCTGCGGCCGATCCCCTTGTTGACAGTGTACTCCGACATAATCACAGGAAGAATGAGCGGAGGATGGTGGCAGCCACGATAAGGAAGATGCAGGCGCCGAACCATGAGGCCGCCGTCTTGGATGTGTCCGGGTCGCCGGACGAGAACTTGGAGTAGACCTTCACGCCTCCGATAAGGCCGACTACGGCTCCTATCGCGTAAATGAGTTTCGTGGCAGGATTGAAATAGGATGTCACCATGCTTGTCGCCTGGTTGATTCCGCTGAGACCGCCGTTCTGGGCGAAGGCGGAGGCGGCCTGAAGCAGCAGAGCCGCGCTTGCCAATAGGATTCTTCTTCTCATCATTTGATATGATTTTAAGTGGTTAAAAAATGTTTACGGGGCGAATATATAATACATAACCCATTGATTCACAATACTGACGACATGTGTCACCTGATGTCGTCATGTTGCATCGGGGACAGGTCTCAGAGCAGGGAGCACACGGATCGGCGTCCTTCAATCCTTACCGCAAAAGTATATATGTGTCCTAAACGTATGGTGCAAGTTGGACTGGACAGTCACAATCTCCAATAAGTATTACAGTCTGGCCATCTGTGCTGGGGCAAGTACATTATCAACCGAGACTCCGTCGTGATAGCCTATTGAGATAAAGTTAGTAAATTTAACATTTGCTATACCCGTTAGAAAGGCTGTGGAAAGGGAACGTTCAGTATAACTATACATGGGCGAGGAAATGACCGACGCCGACGATGTATAGGGTTTCAGAACGGAAAAGATAGTCATACAATCGGAAAGAAAATCAATTTAATATACTGTATATATGGCATTTATAGATTTTCTTATCTTGTCCGTTATCTCGTAAATAGCCATAGTTTTACGATATTTTTTGTTGCATATTTGTTGCGCGTCGCAGAGAAAAGTGTTAATTTTGCGACTGAGACACGGGGTATTTTGCTGCCGTGAAAAGAAAAGATAAGAAAGGGAAAGGATATGGCACGACCGAAGAAAGTGCAAAAGGTAAAAGAGCCTGTGCGCATCCGAAAGCGCAAATTGGCAACGGAAACATGAGCCTGTATCTCGATGTTTATGTGAAGAGGTACGCAAGGTTGAATCGCTTGGATTGTACCTTGTGCCGGAACAAACGCCGATCGACAAACAGCAGAACGCTCATGCAATGCAGGTGGCATCCAAAATCAAGGCCGAGCGCATCTTGGCGTTGCAGAGCCACGGTGTGCGCCAATGGAACAAGGTCAGGCGGTCGTGCATCACCCTCATTGATTTTCTGAAAGAGTACTAACAGGAGAAATTCGGTTTCTCTGCATCCACTTTGAAAGGCAGACGGGATTTGCGGCTAAAGGTCGAAACATATCTAAATGAAACATGTCAGCCCGATATTATGCTGACTAACGTGGATGCGGACTTTTGCCGTGGCTTCATCGCTTTTCTGCGCTACGCGAAGAACATGCTCGCAAGGATGGCAGTGTTATCAGTAACGGTGCGGCGCACCACCACCAATCCGTGCTGAACTGTGCGCTGAACAAGGCGGTGCGTGAGGGCATACTGGCTTCCAATCCTTTGAAGTCAATCGGCTCGAAAGAGAAATACCAACCCTCGGAAAGTATCGGGGAATACCTTACATTGGAGGAAATGAAAGCTGCTATGGCTGCTCCATGCCCACGTGAGGACGTGAAAAAGGCTTTTCTATTTGCCTGTTTCACAGGGCTTCGCTAGAGTGATGTACGTGCCTTGACATGGGGCAAAGGGTAGTATAACAGATGTAATATCTTGGTTATCAGCTATTATTTAAGCCTCAAAACTCAAATCTGATAAACAATTCTATGTTTTTGAACATTGCAATATGCTTTTATTGGCTCTTAAATAGTAACAGTTGCTATATTTTGAGTAATTTCGCAATAAATTATGTCTCTCTTACATAGAATGGAGTAGTTTAAACACTTCATATACCCCTACAAATACCTTAATATCTGTGCGTTGGCTTTGTCCACTACGGAATTGTCCAATGAAGCCAGATAAATTTGTGTGGTCGCCTCGGAATCATGTCCCATTCCTTCACTGATAACCGAAATCGGAATGTTCTTGCCTTTGGCTGCGCTTGCCCATAAATGACGGGCACAGTACATGCTCAGAGGCAAGGATATCGGCCAGTCTGGCTATTTCTTTAAGGTTCCTGTTTATTCTGGACATGACATTTCTGTAATGCTTGTGCGTATCCTTAAAAGGATATTTCAATACCGGCAAAAGATAAGGACTGAGGCTGTTTTCCGGGTATTTGCCGACAATTTCCTGTATGCATTTTTCCCACTTGATAACCAGCTGCTGCCCGGTCTTTCGTCTGCGATACGATAAAAAGTCGTTCTGAAGATCTTTCTTTTTCAGGTGAGCCATATCTATGAACGACATTCCACGGGTATAGAAGCTGAACAGGAACATGTCCCTTGCAAATTCCAGATTAGGCTGTAAGGACAGATCCAGATTCTTCATATGCTTGATGGCAGATAAAGGAATGGCACGCTTGACGGTCTTGTCCACTCCCGTATAGACATGCCTGAAAGGATTGCGCTGTTCCATCAGTTGCTTTTCCAAGGCACGGTTATATACCGCCCGAAGGATACGCATATAGAATGAACTGGTATTCCGTACGGTACCTTTCCCATGAAGATAGGCTTCATAAAGCTGCATCAAATCCGAATCGATTTCGGACATCAGAATATCCCGATCCTCTCTGAACTGCATGAAACTTTTCAGAGTACAGGAATAATTTTCAGCCGTACGTATCTTGCCCATCTGTTTGAGACGGGCTATGATGCCCTGCATGAAGTTGAAAAGCGACTGTCCCTCTGTATTGCTTTGAAAAGAAGCTATAATATCATCTGCTGTATATCCGGCTTTCCGGTTTCCAGTTGGTGGATAATCAAGCCGGAGAACCCTGCAAGCGGAATTTTGCCGTATACGCAAGTAGGTGGCAAGATTCTCTACCGGGCTTCCGACATAGAAAAGACACTGATGAAAGGCTGCAAGGAGGCATCAAATACAAAAGGAGCTAACATCCTAAGCGTCTCCACAAAGAACACGCAAGGATTTTGATTTTTCCGTCAGTCGCTTGTTTCCGCTGCCGCCGGCTTCCATTGTACATACGTGAAAGGGAAAAGGTTTTCGAGCTGAATACGATCTGAAAGAGGAAGATTCTGCCCGAAACGGCACAGCCGCCAGACCTTTTCGCTTTCAATAGAGTCTGTACTAACTTCTATGGACGGCGAGGGAACGGGCGACTGTTGTAATTCCTTATATTTATAGAATATATTTTACATTAACCCCTGATATTTTATCAACAAGTTGGAATAACTGAAGAAAATTCTCAAATATATGAGGATCATCTATATCATTCATTTCTTTAGAAAAACTTACTTTACGGCCATCAAGAACTTCATAAATATTATGTATAGCTGTTTCACGAACAACTTTCTTCTTAATTAAGAAATCTAGACCAAAATAATGTTCTATTTCAAAATAATTATCCTCAAAACGCGGCATTAAGTAATTACTCATTTCTCCAGGCACAGGAAGACATATTATATTTATATTCGCATCTTTATGTTTTTTCCACATATTATGTTCTTTCTCTATAAAATCATTTTTTAAATAACCATACGCAGAAAGACCTGCATAATCATGGTCAACAATACCTATAACAATATCGTTGTTTTCTAAAAGCGGATAAGAATGTAATAGTGTTTCTTTAACTTCTGAAGCGGATCCTGTATCAGATTTTCTACCTCCAGGAATAATTGTCCAGTAAGGCATAAACCCTCCTGTTAAAACACTATATGCATGTGATAGTAATTCTGCATCTGTTTTTCCTTCTACAATCAATTTAATTCGTCCTTGAATACTAACAGTATCTAAAGCTGTAAATCTTAATTTTTGTATTGGCTGTTCTATTATTTGCTTTAATGCAGGAGTTAATGTTGATATGTTTTTCTTAAGTGCATTTCTAAAAGATTCATATTTAACTTTTCCCAAAAGCATCATTGAAAAATCAGCTAGCAATAAAAGATTTGGGTTCTTCAAAATGTAATCTGAATTTATAACCTTCTCCAATCCATGTTGATCGCCAATACGTTTTGAATCTAATGTAAAAGCCAATTCTAACAAATTATATCCAATAGCATTTATTTGATTAGCTAATTGATCATCATTGATTGCTAAAAGGTTTTCATATTTAGTGTATAGTTCATCAAAAGCCATTTTCATAGGCTCTTTTAATGTTATAGAATTAAATGTTTCATAAAAATAGATGAAATTGATTATTTGTACTAATGGTAAATTATAATCACGATATAAAAACTTATTCTCAATAGCTAACACTTTGAATGCCTCCAAGGATAGAAGAGACAATCTAAGTGCTTCTATTATAACATCTTTACGTATTTTGTTATCTGTTAAATATAATGCTTGTATTAGATATCCACAACCAAGAATACCAGACATATATTCATATATATTGCAACTAGTTTGAACCTTTTTAAGTATATTCTGCAAAAAATTAGGCATGTCCTTGGATTTTCCTGCATAAAAGATAGCAGAATTTTGCCAATTTGAATCATAGAATTTATCAACATATAAGGTCTCAAGTTCACGGTGAAATTTAAATATTTCAACTGAAGCATAATACTCCATATAAGATGCATGAGTAAATTGCACATACTTTCCATCTTTTATAAATAATATTCCAGTATTCTTAACAATATAGTCTAAGGCATCATTTAGTGTTCCTTTCTTAATTGGGATCGATTTATTTGCAAAATAATTTACAAAGAATTTTTCAAAATCTCCTTTTTCCATTGGCTGATGATTTGCAGTATTAAGCAATTCTAAAGCATATATAGAAAGAATTCTTTCTTTAAAAGATATATCTACAAACTCAACGCGACTAGAAACAACAGCCCGACCAATTATTAAAGAATTAAAATTATCATATATATCAGATATTGTCGCTGGTATCTCAAAATCTTTTTCCTCAAAAAGAATTGAAATCAAAGATAGATTCAATGGAGTGAGTGGCAGTTTATCTATGATTTTATTTTCTCTTAAAGCTTCTAATAAATTAGAAGCTTTTATCTCCTCACCTGAAAAAAATGCATTAAGAAAATGTTTTATCTGCTCAAAGTTAAATCTACGAATATCGTATATCTCTACGTTTGCATTTCCAACATTTTGCAAGAGCATATCTACATTCCTTGATGCAACATAATATTTTATATTATATTTCTCTTTTAATTTTTCTAGCTGCTCAAAGATTACACTATGAAAATCTTCTAATTCATCTATACTATCAATTAAAAGATGGATGTAATACTTATCTTTAATTTCATTAAGAGGAGCTTCACCCAAAATAATCTTCAATTTATCTTGGATAAGAAATTTTATGTCTTCGATTGAACTTATTATATCCTGTGAAGAAAGATAAATTGGTAAATTTTTCTTTTCTTTTAGTACTGAATTTCCTTCAATCAAATGCTTTATAATCCTCTTTAATAATGTTGACTTTCCACAACCTGTACCAGCATGAAAAAGTAGACACAGAAAAAATAATTCAGTTAAACATTTTTTC
>OJNZ01001085.1_pt1 | contig 16348 bp, 7 predicted proteins | sample 1598001 | NCBI WGS metagenome assembly OJNZ01 (sample SAMN01915225, study PRJEB22387) | human gut metagenome | isolation source: stool | host: Homo sapiens | place: USA | reverse complement strand
GCAACAAACGTGGTTATTACAGATACAGAAGCAAATGCTAAAGATAGCGGACAGGAAAGCAGCATCAGCATTGGCACGGATAAAGCCAATACCGTTGAAGCGCACGCAACGGGCGGCGCAGGCGGTTCGGTAGCAGCGCAGGGCGTAGTAGCAACGGCTGAGGACAGCGGCGTAAGCAGCATTACTTTGGGCAAGGCCGATGGCAGCGCAGGCAATACGTTTACTGTAAACAACATTACGGTTCAAGCGGCTGCTAAACCGGTTGTTAAGGCTATTGCTGATAGTTTTGCCGTAAGTATTTTTGGTACGGCAGGCGCATCTGTAGCTACTGCCAACGCAACCGGATCTGTTGGTGTTAATGTTTATAATGGAAACACTCTTGCGGGTGATGATGTAAGCATCAGCGCCGAAGCTGCTACTCAGGACGGCAAAAATACTGCTGAAGCGCAGGTTGTAGGCAACAGCGGCAGCGGCTATTATACGGTTGCCAACAATACTGCAACCGCTAATGTTACCACGAATGTTGATGTTAACGTAGGTGATGTTGATTATAAGACCACTACGGAACAAGTATTTGTTGGCTATGAAGATGTAGGAGACGGAACTACCGGTGCAACCAATCTTAACATCAGCGGCAGCAATGCTGCCAAAGCTTCTGCCAATGCTAAAGGCATAACCATTGGCGGTATATTCTCCAGCGGAAACAACCAGGCATTTACTACCAATACAGGTACCACTAACGTAAGCGTAAGCGGTGGTAGTGATGAAACTTTACTTAAGAACCTTAATGTTACGGCTATCGGAACAACCGATAATACAGCAAAATCCGATGGCAGTGGCGGTGGTTTGGTAAGCGGCGATTTGGCAGCCTGGGTTAAAAATGATTCCCAGGCAGAAGTTAATGCAAGCTTAAGCGGCAGCTTTAATGTAGCAGGTGATGTTACGGTTAACGCTTTGCAGAGCGATACAGCTAATATCAACGCCGATGCACTTAAAGCAACTGTTGTAGGTGCCAGCGCAACGCTTGCGGAAAATAATATCGGCGGCTTGACAAATGCTAATATCAGCAATGCCAATATTACCGGTGGCGGCAAACTCGACGTTAATGCAGCAAACACTGTAACCTTTGGCAATACCGAACAATATGCGGTAGAAGGCAGCGGGTATGGCGGCGTAAATGTTCAGGGTGCACAATTTGATAATGTTATTGACAAAACGGCGGCTGTTAATGTTACTGGCAGCACTATTACAACTAATGGTGCGCAGGCGTTTGAAGCCAAAACTATCGGTAATATCAATGCAGGCGGATATATTAAAGCAGCTGGTTTAGGTGCATTTACATGGGTTGATATTGATAACACTATAACTTCTAATAACAGTGTAAATGTTGACGGTAGTTCATCGCTTAAAACCAAACAGGAAGGTGCAGATATTACTTTAGCAGCTGTTGATAATATGGATCTTATCGTAAGAGGGCAGGCCGATGTGCAGGGTGCTGCTATCGGCGGTGCATCTTCTGACGTAACGAGTGTACTGAACCGCAACAACAAAATAACTGTTGGCGGCGATTTGTACGCAATGAACGATGTAAACCTGTATGCAGGCAAAGATAAAAACGGTGCTGATGGCAGTCTTGATTTAGTGGCGGAATCCGAAACTTATAACTATGCAGCATTGCCTATTGCCAACCCGAAACTTGATGACCAGATTAACCAGAATAATCAGGTTATTATAAACAAGGGCAGCGATGTAAGCAGTGTGCGCAATATTAACCTTTATGCCGATGCCGGTAAGGAAACCATCCGCGATACTACCTTAATGTATACCTGGGTATATTCGGATAAGGGCGAAAACTATACCAGCTCTACCGTTGGCGATAAAGAACCGGAAAACAAGGACAGCAATAACTTTGTGCAGGCAGACGGTAACCTTGTTGCCGGTGTTCAGAATAAGCAGTATATTACTATCGGTAATGAAGGAGAACTTGTATTCCTTAACCCTGATACTTTAAAAGCTGTTAATAATTATGATAATCAGGTAGCTGTTGGCACACCGACAATCGAAGCTTCAAGCGGCATAGATACCGATGCTATTGTAGTGGGCACGTTTGACTATGGTACAGCCTTGTTTGACCGCTATAATGAACTTGGCGATTTGATGCAGGGATATGCTGATGACCCGTTATCAACTGCTTATATTGGTTATAAAACTGAACGTCAACGTATTTTTGACCAACTTAATCAGATGGGATTGGTACAAGAGTTAACGGACGAAAGAGGAAATAAATATCAGGCTGCTATTGAAGGTATGACTGTTGACTACATTGAACTGCCGGATATTGTAGCCAGCGGTGGTAATATTAACATCCAAAGTGATACCCTTAGCGGCAGCGGCAGCTTAAAAGCGCAGGGTGCGCCTGAAGTTGTAATTAACAATAATACCAACCTGTATATGAAGATTAACAACATTACGGTTGGCGAACCTGGCGGCGAAATTAATTTTAATAATAATTCGTTAACCGGCAATGATTATCAAGAAAAGATTACCGGGCTTAATGTTGATAAAACTAAGGGCGTTAATTTTACGGAACTTACTGCTGACGCTGGTAATGGCACAGGCGGCAAGCTTGTAATTAACGGTAATTATGGCGGCGGTGATGTTTATGCTAAGGTTATGCTACCCGATGACCAAAATTCTACGGAATCAAAAGAACAAACTATAAAAACAACGCCGCGTGCCGATATTGAAATTAACGGCATTGTTAACAGCCAGGGCGGTACGGTTGAAATTAGCAGCGCAGCTAATAATATTATCATTCAGGGTGAAAGTGCTGAAGATAGTGCAGCCGTTAAAGGGCAGACTGTTAAACTCAGCGCAAGCAAAGGCTCTGTAAGCCAGGGCTTCCAGGAAGGAATCGTTAGCATTGGCGGTAATGTACAGGATCAGTATAAAGATGATTATCAAAACGCTAAAAACTATTTTAATAATAAGTATAACTTTAAAGATAATAGCGTAAAAGATAAGCTGGAAAATAATTCTGAGGGTAATAAACCTACTGGCAATATGATTGCCGGTGAAAACATTTACATTAATGCGTCTGATATAAATGTTAATGGTAAAATCCAGAGCGGTTATGCCGATTATGTAGTTAACATTGATAGCAAGGTACAAGGACAGATTGATACGATTAAAGACAACTGGCAGAACAGCGGCAGCCAGCCTTTGACTGACGCTATGGTTACAACCGGTACGGCTTACCGCATTGTAGAAGGTAAAGATGTATGGTCGGAGAGCGACCAGTGCTATTACCGCCAGCTGGATGTATATTACAATCCTTCTACCGGGCAGATTGTAGTGCCGGATGTTGACGCTAACGGCGGGCAGGTTTACCTTACCGGGCGCATCAGCAGTACCGGCAGCGGCTTTATTAAAGTGCTGGATGGCGCTTATGATATTGATGTTACCAATAACACCGGCACCGATTTGCAGCTTGGCAAACTGGTAAGCAATAATGTTGACGGCCTTATCAGCATTGCTGATACTGGTAAAAAACAGCTTACAGAGTTTAGGCGCGGAAGCACTGTTGTTAAGGATATGACTAAACTTGATGAGGCTACCGGTGATTATAAAGTTTTGTCTACTGGCGGCGAAGGCACAGCATATAACCCCGAAAGTGAATTACGTTATAACTGGACAACCGGGCAGGAAACCACAACCACAGAAGAATACAGCAATACCATTAAAGCCGGGCTGTGGGGCGCTGTTGAAACTATGGATAAAACAGAGCTTGACAAGTTTGAAGAGGAGCATAAGCCTACAGAAGAACCTAAAGAAACACAAAAATACAAACCTAATGGCGAATATATCGGTAAGGTTGATGATATAAATAATGAAAATAACTTCGTTGTCATTTTTGAAAATGAAATACTTAATAAAAACCGTGTAGGACCCGGTGAGCCAGAACGCTGGAGCACAGGTTTCCTTGGTTGGTTTAAGTGGGAAAAGTATACCTGGACGGTAAAAACCGGTAGCACGCAGCAATATGTTGCAAGTGTTAAGGCGGATAAACCTATCAGCATCGGTTTTATCGGAAATGAAAGCGGCAACAGCAATATTAAGGTAAACTCTCATGGCAATATTAACCTTACCAACGATATTGCATCCGCCAGCGGCGGCACCAATTCTGTAATTAACATTAGCAGCACCGGCGGCGCAATTAATCAGCTTGGCGGTTCGCTTATTGGTGATAATATCAAGCTTAATGCGGCAAAAGGCATTAACGATGTACAAATTACATCTATCGGCGATACGGTTAACCTTAATGCGAAAACAACAAGCGGCGATATTGGCATTAATGTTAACGCGGCTTATGGCAAGAAAGGCAATGTTGTAATCGGCAATTTGTTCGCAGGCACGGCGGCTAACCCTGCCGGTGATGTAGCGCTTACGGCTTCCGGCAATATCACGCAAAGCGGCGTTGATACTTCCGTAATCGGCAACCGCATTGATTTGGTAAGTACTAATGGTGCTATCGGTACTGATACGCAGGCAATTGTTGTGCACGGCGGCCAGCAGGTTGTTGATGCAACGGACAGCCTTTCTGCCAGTGTTAACGCACAAGCAAAACAGAATATTAACCTTACTCATGATAACGGCAATATGCGTATCGGCCGTGTATATTCTGAAGACGGCAATGTTGCTATTACCGTTAATAACGGCGACCTGATTGACGCTTTGCCGAGCGGCGAAACGGTAGACCGCGGCGATACTGACGAACTGATTCAGAAATGGGCTGACCTTGGCCTTATTGAAGGCGAAGGTGCATACAGCGAACAGGTTGAGCAGGATATCGCGGACTATAAAGAAGGCGTAAAAGATGAATTTAAAAACTATCTTGCTCAAAAAGATTATTATGAATCCCAGTCCGGCAGCGTAACGCAGGAATATAAAGATGCCTACAATGCTTACAGCGAAGCCAAAACACAGTATGATGCGCTTAGCAAAGCTTATAATGATTATGCAAATAAGGCAGAATATTATAAAGATGATTCAGCAAAGCCGATACGTGAGAATTATAAAACTGATGCAGATTTTACTGCCGCGGTGAATAGATATAATGAGGAAAAAGCTAAATTTGAAGAAACAGCAGGGCAGTTTAGCGGATATGGAAATGCTGAAGCTTATGTAAAAGGCAATATGACCGCTGAAGCATATGATGCCTATAAAGAACCTACTGTCACTATCATCGAAAAGGTTGAGGTTGACGGAAAGTTAGAGCAGCGTGAAGTTGAAACAAATATGAAAGCCGAGTTTGACGGTTACGCTAATTACGAAAGCCTGAAGAAAACTTATGGCAATTATACAAGTGCTGAAGATTATCTTGCAGGCAGTGAGGCTCAGACACATATTGCTGAACTGAGTGATAGTGGCAAAACTTACTGGGATAAAGACAAGTTGTTGTATGCGATTTCTGATACAATTACCAACCCGGAAAGCGGTTCAACTGATAATGTTGATAAAGACCCGAACATTAAAGGCAAAAATATTACAGTTAATGTTAGCGGCGGCAGCGCAGGCTTGAACAGCGAAAATGTTACTACGTTAAAAATAGAAGGATTAGGCAATAATATCGAGAATCTTAAACTTCTTGCCAGTGCAGATGCTTCCACTGTTAACTGGAATGATAAAACAGGAATCATTACCATTAATGAAAAACTGCCGATTGGTATTCAAAGCACGGACAAGGTAAATGTTGTAACAGATGGCAATGTTTACCTTTCCGGGCGTACTGATGATGAGACCGAAAATGTGCTTAATATCGGTAATATTAACGCAGGTACTGGTGGCAATATCCGTCTGCAAGGGCAGGATGGCATTTATAACCTTAGCGCAAGCGACCGTGCAGCCATTACAGGCAAAGATTTGCTCATTCAGGCAGGCAAAGGTTCTATCGGTACAGATGATGCTATGATGACGACAAATCTTAGCGGCTCAATGCAGGCACAGGCCAGCGGCGGTATTTACATTAACCAGCTTGGCACTAATAACCTTGTACTTGATTCCGTTGGTGCAGGTCAGGATATTGTTTTGAAATCTGCTAATGATATTTTGATGAGCACGGATATGCAGTCCGGCGGTGCTGTAAACTATATCCGCAGTGATAATGGCACTATAACCCTTGAAGCTCAAAATATCGGCGCTGAAGATAATGCACTCCGAATTTTAGATAACGGCGTTGTTGTAAATGCTGATGTGACCGGCAATATTGTACTTGAAGGCGTAAGCGGCACAGGTTCTACAGACGAATTGGTACTTGGCACTATTAAAGGTATAAATCTTGATGTAACAAGTGCCGGCAATGTAAGCATTGGTAAAGATGATTCTGAGGGCGAAAAAGCAGTTGAAGGCAGTATTGAGGTTGACGGTAATGTCTCCATAAGTGCAGAAGACGGCAGCGTTACTCAGACGGCTGATAGTAATATTACAGCAAATGCTGTTAATGCTTCGGCAACGGAAAACATTTTGCTTGGCAGTAAGGAAAACAGCGTTAACAGCTTCGTTGTAAACGGGCTTGGCACTGATAACAGCCTTAACGGCAGTGTTGAACTTGCTGGCAGCAAAGATAGCGGATTTACTGCTGACCTTAACGGCATTACGGTAAATAACGGTGGTGTTACTGTTACAAATTATGCTGAAAACGGAACTCTTAATATCAGCGGCGGCAGCGTAAAAACAACTGACGCAGAAAAAGGCAGTGTAACCTTTAGCAGTGAGGGCAGTATTACTTCCGATGCTACGGTTAATAGCGCAGCAAATATTAATATGAATGCTGATGGAGCAATTGATAATGATGGCAGCCTGACTGCACAGAATAACGTAAATGTTGATACGACTGCTGGTGCTATTGAACTCGGCGGTAGCGTAACAGCAAATACTGGCACAGTAACTGTTCATTCTGATAAAGGTGCAATCCATATCGGCGACGACAATGGCAACGGTACTGTAAATGCCGGTACTGATGTAAGCATTACTACTAACGAAGGTAACATTACCACAACAGGCGCAGTAAGCGGTGGCAGCAATGTAAAAGTTGACGCAGGTACTAAAGGCAATATTGAACTTGGCGGTATTGTAAATGCCGAAGGCGGCAGTGTTGATGTTGATACCCAGAGCGGAGATGTAACCACCAAAGGCGAAGTAACCGGCAAGATGGACGTAACTATCAACAGTGATGACGGCGATGTAACTATCGGCGGTAAAGTACAGTCTGAAACCGGCAGTACGCATATTAACGCAGGTACTGAAGAAGAACCCGGCATTACTGAAGATAAAGACGGCAATGTAACCGTTAATGGTGAAGTTGCTTCCGGCAAGGAAGTAATTGTTAATGCTAACAACGGCAGCATTACTGTAACCGGCAATACAACCGCAAGCGATGGTAATGTACAAACTATCGTAAAAGGCGATGGCAATATTAACCTTAATGGTAGCGTAAGCGCCAGCGGCAATGTACAGGCAGAAGTAACTGGTGAAGGCGATATTAGCACCGGCGAAAACGCAACAGTAAACGGCACGGATATTACCTTTACAACTAATGACGGCAGCATTACAACCGGCAGTGATTTAACCGCTGATGCTAACGTAAATCTTAATACTAATACCGGTGATATTATCCTTGGCGGCGATACAACTGCTAAAAACGGTAATATTACTATCAACATTAATAAAGAAGGCAGCCTGAAAGATGCTGCAAATACCGATAATACTCTTAGTGCTTTTTCGCCTGACAATGATGCAAGCAAAGGCAACATCTATATTAACCTTAAAGGTATAGGCGATGTAGATTTAAGCGAAATTTACGCCGATAACGATGCAAGAGTTGATGTTGCTGACGGTAATTTGACGCTAGGCACAATTAATGGGCAGCTGGTTGCGATACAGCTTCGTACGCAAGACAGGGAAATGAATGTCGGAGAAATTATTGCAGGCACGCAGATTGTGCTTACAGGCAGCGATATGACTCTTGACCAGATTGCTCAGCGTCCGGATGCAGACGGTATGCTGGTTATTACGCCTGACAACGCAGAAGCAGATAAACCGATTGATAACTTTACTATCGGCGATATTAAAACCAACGCAGACAGCGGAATTCGCTTTGACCGCTTGTGGGTAAATAACTCCGATATCCATATCAGTGAAGGCCAGCTGTGGTTTGATAAACTGTATGTTGAAGATAACGCGCACTTCAGCAATGATGAAATGAGTGCAGCAATTTACGGCAAACCGCCTCTGCGTGATGGCAGCGACAGTGTTTACTGGATTAACACCGAGGAGAACCGTCCGGAAAGCAGCCTTGATATGTGGCTGAACGGCACGGGCGACTGGATGTACCTGCGCTTTACCGATGACCATATTCAGGAAAGCAATGGCATCCTGCTGACTCTGGATGAATACGATTATGTTTACGACCAGCGCTTCACGGCAGAGAACCATCTGCGCTGGCAGCATGGGCGTTACCTTGATGAGGACTGGAAACAGGCATACGGATACGGATTATCGCTGCATAACCGTTACGGTCTGATTGATTATCAGGAATTTACCGAAACAAACGCCGGTGCTGATGAAGTTGCTGTAGAAGCTTAACAAAAATTAATATCCGGGGGCTGTATGCCTCCGGGTATTACAAATAATTTTGGAGGTCAGGCATGAATAAAAAAGCGGAATCTTTTAAAAAGTATCTTGATGACAAAAAAATTACCTGTTTTACTGTTGACGAAATTGCCGGTGATAATTTAAACAGCGTTGTTTTCCGTTCTAACATTGAAATTAACGGGCAGCAGCTGCCGACAATTGTAATTTTAGACAGCAGTATTTACGGCATGGTGCGTGTGCTTGTTGCACCGCGTGTTTTAAACGATGCCAACGAAGCAGGGCTTTTAAAGGAACTTAACCGCCTTAATAAAGGGTTTAAATCGTTTAAATATTATTTTGACGATAACGGCTCACTTGTTTTGGACTGCTGCGTTTTGCTGCCAGGCAGCGAAGCGGACGGCGATTTGATTTACACTATGTTTGATGTTATCATCCGCCATTTAAGCAGCGAATACAAAAAACTGATGCAGCTTATCTGGCAGTGATGGTTTTGGAAAGCCTGAAAAATAAAAAGTACTAAAAAACGCCGTTTAACACCGGCGTTTTTTACTGTTTTAAATAAGTGTACAAACACTGATTAAGTTCACTGTTTCTATTATATTCTTTACAGTTTGAAAATTAATTTGCAAAAGTTCACAAAAATTTACGGTTTTTGTTGACAGAAAAGGATTTTGGTGATAAATTTCAATCTATATTATTATTTTATTTTAAGGGAAAGAGGTAAGTATCATGACAGGATTAATGTTGTTAGGTATCGCATTAGTCGTGTGTGCATGCGGCTATTTTATCTATGGCCGCTGGCTTGTAAGACTGTGGGGCGTAGATCCCAATGCAAGAACACCGGCTTATGTGCATGAGGACGGCAACGACTACGTTCCCTCCTCCAAATTTACGGTTTTTGCGCATCAGTTTTCGTCCATCACGGGCGCAGGCCCTGTAACCGGCCCGATTATTGCCGCTATGTTCGGCTGGGCGCCGGTAATGCTGTGGCTGATGATTGGCGGCATCTTCTTCGGTGCCGTGCAGGATTTCACCGCGCTGTACGCTTCCGTTAAAAACGAAGGCAAATCAATGGGCATGCTTATTGAACAGTACATCGGCAAAACCGGCAAAAAAATGTTCCTTTTGTTCTCGTGGCTGTTCACCCTGCTTGTAACCGCCGCTTTTGCGGATATTGTTGCCAGCACCTTTAACGGCTTTAAGGCAGACGGCGGCCTTGCAACCCCTAATGCCGCAGCGGCTTCCATTTCGATGCTGTACATTGTTGTTGCCATTGCCTTCGGCTACTTTTTAAAGAAATGCCCGCTGGCAGAAGGCCCGAAACTGGCAGTTGCCATTGTGTTAATGATTGCCATGCTGTGGGCAGGCATTGAATATCCGCTGTATTTCGATAAAACAACCTGGCTTTATGTAGTTTTTGCTTATATGTTTATGGCAGCAGTAATGCCGATGTGGCTTTTAATGGAGCCGCGCGATTATTTAAGCGTATTTTTGCTTTTAGGCATGATTGCCAGCGGCGTTATCGGCGTTATCTTCACCAACCCGTCTATCGAACTGCCGGCATTTAACGGCTTTGTTGTAAACGGCCAGCCGCTGTTCCCGATACTTTTCATCACCATCGCTTGCGGCGCTGTATCGGGCTTCCACAGCCTGGTATCTTCCGGCACTTCTTCCAAAACCGTTTCCAACGAAAAAGATATGCTCTTTATCGGTTACGGTTCAATGCTTATTGAATCCATCCTTGCCGTTGTTTCGCTTATCGTTGTAGGCGCTGCTGCAACCGGCGGCGTAATGCCCAAAGGCACGCCGTTCCAGATTTTTGCCGGTGCCGTTGGCGGCTTTATGGGCATGTTCGGCCTTTCGGCGCACGTTGCCACCTGCGTAATTACCATGTGCGTATCTGCGCTTGCGCTTACCACGCTCGATTCCGTTGGGCGTATCGGCCGTATGTGCTTCCAGGAACTTTTCACCTCCGGCAAACCGGAAGAAATGAGCGGTCTGCAGAAAGTTTTAACCAACAAATATTTTGCAACCGTTATCACCCTGTTCTTCGGTTATCTGCTCTGCCTGGGCGGATATATGAATGTGTGGCCGCTGTTCGGTGCAGCCAACCAGCTGTGCGCAGCGCTGGTATTCATTTCGCTTTCGGTATTCCTTAAAGTTACCGGCCGCCAGGGCTGGATGCTTTATGTGCCGATGGGCTTTATGTTTGCCGCAACCATGAGCGCGCTTGCCATGAGCATTTACGGCATTGTCAATAAACTCGTTACCGGCGCACAGTTTGGCATGCTTACCGACGGTTTGCAGCTTGTTGTTGCCATTGCCCTTATTATTCTGGCACTTTTAATTGCCACCAACGGTCTTAAAACCTTGTGCGGCAGCAAAGCCGGAAGCAAAAATGAAACCGCAAACGCATAATTAAATGTAAAAATTTTGTGGCGCAGCCTGTAATACGCACGGGCTGTGCCTTTTTATGCGATTATTTTTTTACTGCATACTGTTTTTTTAATCTGAATTGTGTTAGAATTATTACATAGCCATTTTATCTTGGGAGGTAAGAGAATGAAAAAATTATTTAATCTGTTAATGGTAGCCCTGATGGCTGTATGTTTTGCTGTTCCCGCCATGGGCAAAGCCGAAGCCGCTAAAGTAGTAGTTCTTCCTCTGGTTAACAACTCCGGTTCCGAAACCGCAGGCCAGATTTATATCAGCGGTGCTATTCAGCTGTTCGATTATCCTGAATACGAACTGCTTGAAAATGACGCTACCAACGATGCTATTGCTGCTGCCAACATCGGCAAAGACGGCGCTTCCAAAGAAGCTATGGTAAATATTGCCAAAGCATCCGGTGCAGACCTTGTTGTGGGTATGGTTCTTGATACCTGCGAAGACAACCCGGTATTCCCGAGCGCAGAACGCATTCTGAAACTTGACATCACCGGCAAAACCTATGCTTACAGCGCAGTTAACGGCAAGTTCTATGAACACCGCATTTATGAGGACAAAGAAATCGACGAAACCCTTACCAGCCGCTGGGATTGGGTAAGCGAAGAATTTGGCCGCTGCGTAACCCGCGAAATGAAACGCGTTGACAAAGCATTCATGGAAAACGACTTTTAATTAACGGCTGATATTCGGGCTCCTGCTTTTTGGCAGGGGCCTTTTTATTTTGCAGGTGGAAAAAACTATGTCTATATGGTAAAATTAAATGATAGAGTCAGCTTTATCTTAACGGAATTATTATATAGACAGGAGGATGGCACTTTGAATAATGACATCCATATAGTTTTGGACAGCATTGCTTCTGCCGCGGAAACGCCGCTGGCGCATGACGAACGCTGCCATATTTTGCAGCTTATTTTCCGCCATAAAGCAGTTGAATGGCGCGACGGCGAAAAAACGCCGGAAGAAATGTTTCAAATGGTGAAGGACAGCGGCGAACTGCCGAAAACTTCACAGCCGCCGGTTGGCGAGTTTTTGGATTTGTTTACGAGCCTTGCCGAAGAAGGAAAGAAAGTTATAGGTATTTTTGTAGACAGCGTTTTAAGCGGAACTTACCATACCGCCTGCATGGCAGCGCGGCAGGTAATGCAGGAAATTCCCGGTGCCGATATCCGCATTTTCGACAGCCTTACGGCGGCAACGCCCATCAGCGCACTGGCGCTTGATATTTTGAAAAAGGCCGATGAAGGCGCCGGTATGGATGAACTGGAAGCGTTTATTAACGGCGCCATTGCACGCACGGAAACCTGTTTTTCGGTAAATACGCTGGAATATTTGCAGAAGGGCGGGCGCATAGGTGCTGTTGGCGCGCTGCTCGGAAGCCTTTTGGGCATACGCCCGGTAATAACTTTGGATAAGGAAGGCAAACTTGTTGTAGCGGCCAAATGCCGTACCCGCAGCAAGGTGCTTAACACAATGCTTGAAATTTCTTCTTCGCACGGAGAGCTTGAAAGAATCTGCATTGCCCATGAAGGCGCGGAAAAAGATGCCGAATATCTTTACGGAGAAATGACTAAGCGTTATCCCGGTGTGCCGGTACTGATGACGGGCATCGGCGCTGTTTTGGCCACCCATTTGGGGCCCGGCTGCATTGGGCTTTTTGTACGTACCAAAGAATAAATCCGGCGCGGCCGGAAAATAAAAAGGCAGGGCTATCTGCCATAATCAAGGAGTGAAGATGAACTTAACACAGACGGCTGTAATTAACGGTCACGATATAAAAAACATGCTGCTGGGCGCTTATGCGGCTTTTGCCGCCGGTTACCGGCAGATTGACGAATTAAACGTGTTTCCGGTGCCAGACGGCGATACCGGGACGAATATGATGCGCACCATGGAAGCGGTGCACCGTGCGCTTTTGCCGCTTGATACGGATTCTGCGGCGGAGGTTGGCGCTGCGGCTGCCAAAAGTGCCATTATGGGCGCGCGCGGCAACAGTGGCGTAATACTTTCGCAGCTTTTGCGCGGCATTGGGCGCGGGCTGGCAGGCAAAGCGCGCGTTACAGGCAACGAGCTTGGCAAGGCCTTTCAGTTTGGCATTTTATATGCCTACCGCAGCGTTGCCAAACCGGTGGAAGGCACCATTTTAACGGTGGCTCGCGGCATAGCCAAAGAGGCTTACCACGCAGTTCGCCGCGGCGAGGACTTTACCGAAATTTTAACCGAAGCCATTGCAGGCGGCAAAAAAGAACTGGCACGCACGCCGGAACTTTTGCCCGCTTTAAAAGCAGCCGGTGTGGTTGATGCCGGCGGCCAGGGCTTAATTGTATTTTTGCAGGGCTGCTTAAACGGCCTTCTGGGCAAAAACTTGCCGGAGGAAGATGTGCAGCACATATCCGTTAATAAAATTGCCGCCCTGCCGGCAGAAGAAGTTGACTTAACAAATCCGTACTGCACGGAAATTATTGTAAAAAATACGGCAGTGTATGATAAAACCGTGCGCGCTGCGTTATCGCTGTTAGGCAATTCGCTTATTGTAGCGGCAATGGATGACGTGGTAAAAGTGCATATCCATACCGCTAACCCGGGCGCTGTTTTGCAGCAGGCACTTGAATGGGGCACGTTGCACGATATTAAAATTGACAACATGGCAGAGCAGCACGAACACCGTGTATTCAATGCGGCGGCAGTGCAGCAGCCGGCACCCAAAAAAGAAGGCACCGGTCTTGTAAGCGTGGCAGCAGGCAGCGGCATTGCGCAAATTATGCTGGCGCAGGGTGTTGATGAAATCATCAGCGGCGGGCAGAGCATGAACCCGCCCGTGGAAGAATTTGTACACGCCATTGAAAACGGCGCTTACAGCAAATATATTATTCTGCCCAACAATAAAAACATAGTGCTGGCAGCCCAGCAGGCGCAAAAACTGCTTGGAGCAGACCGTGTAAGCTATGTGCCGACCATTAATCTGGCGCAGGGCATTGCCGCAGTTCTGGCGTTTGATTCTTCGCAGACGATGGAAGAAAACACAGCCGCCATGACGGAAGCGGCGCAGAGCGCACATTGCGCGGCGGTAAGCATCGCCGTGCGCGACAGCGTTGTTGGCGGGCTGCCCATTATTAAGGGCGATTATATCGGCCTGTTGGAAAATAAAATCGTCTGCACAGGCTCTGGCTTAAACGAAGCGGCCGTGGGCGCGGTGCAGAAAGCCGGTACGGACTGGGAGCTTTTAACCCTGTACTACGGCAGCGATATTACCGAAAACGAAGCGCAAAAAGCAGCGGCAGAACTTGAAAAGCTGTGCCCCGGCGCTGAAGTAGAGGTGCTTGAAGGCGCGCAGCCTTTATACCCGCTGATTATAACTTTGGAATAGCATAAAATTAAGGCATGCAGGCCGCATGCCTTTTGTTTTGGAGGGGACTTATGCAGGAAATCATGCTGGCGATTGTCCTCGGCATTGCCGTGGGGCTCGCCAATTTGCTGAGTTATAAAATAAAATTTTATTTGAGTAAACTTTCTACGCTGTGCCTGTGTACCATGTTATTTTGCCTTGGCGCAAAAATCGGCTGTGATGACGCGCTGCTGGCAAAACTGGGCACGCTCGGCGTTCAGGCCGGTGCCATTGCCTTTGGCGCGGTGTGCGGCAGCATACTTTTTTTATCTGCCGCCATTAAACTGCTGGCGCGCCCGGCAGACACAGAGGAGGGCGAGTAATGATTAGTGTTGCCGTTTCTCTCGTTGGCGGGCTGATTTTTGGCTATTTGTTTTTAGATACGGGCGTTAAAGATACGCTGGATTTAATTTTAATGTCGGCACTGGACGTAATGATTTTTATTGCCGGTATCGAAATCGGCAGCAACCGCGGCATTTTAAAACGCATCTGCAACCTGCACAGCGCGCTGCTGGCGCTTGCCATACCTTTGGCGGTAGCCTGCGGCAGCATTTGCGGCGCACTGCTTTTGGGGCATATTGCCGGGCTGAGCGCGTATGATTCGCTGCTTGTCGGCGGCGGGCTTGGATGGTACAGTTTTTCTTCGGTTGTTATCAGCGCTATGTACAGTACGGAAATTGGTACAGTAGCGTTTTTGGCAAATATGATGCGCGAAATTTCCGGCTTCTTTTTAATACCGCTTTTGGTGCGCGTGCATAAATTTCTGGCGCTTGCCCCCAGTGGCGCAGCTACTATGGACAGCGGTCTGCCGGTAGTAATAAAATATACCAACCTGCACGTCGGTATGTACTCTTTCATCAACGGGCTGGTGCTTACCCTCATTGTGCCGGTGCTCATTTCGTGGCTGTTGAGTTTAAGGTGAAAAATATCGTCAATATATAAAACAAAACCTGCCTTGCGCAAAAACGCCCGGCAGGTTGTTTTATGTTTGTAACTGATTATGCAGTTGTAATTTGTACTGCTCTTTTATATTCGCACAGTGTAAACACTTTGCTTTGCAGTTTAGTATTTGGAATTTGCGTAAGATTGCTGGGTGAGGCATTTTCCTCACCATAGCATTCTGGTTCCATTTCAAAGGTAAGAGAAGTTACAAAAATATCATTGGAATCATAAGGGGATTTAGTTTTATAAATTCCGTCCGATATTTTTTTGAAAATCAGATGTCATATATTTTTGGGGTGTGAAATTTTGAAAATTTTTCATATCGTCTTAACTCCTATAAATTTTTAATTTGGAGCTTTTCTTCACTCCCAGATAAATGGGAAGTTATTATCTAAATGCTGCTGGCACATGGCAATATGGCTCCCGAGTGAAATCAAGATTAGCAGGTTGTTCATCAACCAACTCTCCATTCCACTCAAGTCCGGTTTTGAAAGCGTTTGCAGCAGCCTTTGCTTCCATTTTTGTTAATAGCAACGCCGCATCCCGGTTTATATCTTCCTTACTGCACTTTGATGGGCTGCCGTATTTGTCGTAATAATAAGTTGGGTCGCAAAGCCAGTAGACCATTTTAGCAGTAACTATATCACAAGCGGGGTTCATTACAATTTGTTCAACTGTAAACATTCCATCATCATAATTATAATCTGCAATCATGTAGTGGAGTTCTTCAGCGGATGTGATATGCGAAAATAATTCTGCAATTTCTTTTTTATAAGCTTCAAAACCTATTTCTCTTTGACGGCAGAATCCTTTGTAAAATTCTTCTTCCTCACAGCCTTCCATTTCATCGTCAAACTCATCTTGTTCCATATCTAAATAATAGTCATCTCCAGCACAAGACGCACGTTCCATAAGAATATCAAG
>OJNZ01001078.1_pt1 | contig 16422 bp, 13 predicted proteins | sample 1598001 | NCBI WGS metagenome assembly OJNZ01 (sample SAMN01915225, study PRJEB22387) | human gut metagenome | isolation source: stool | host: Homo sapiens | place: USA | reverse complement strand
ATCTGGTGGACATAGCCGCGATCCTCTGCCTTCTGGAGGATCTCCATGGCCTCTTCATAGGTGATGTCGTGGCCCTTGCCGGTCTCGCGGCAGTAGTCGGCAAAGTCGCCCACGCCGATGCACCAGCACATGTTGTCGTCCGCGCAGCCTTCGCCCAGAACGGCGCGGCTCGTGCGGCAGGAGCACTGGCCGACGCCGATGTGCCCCTCATATTTTTTCAGCCAGTAGGACAGATGCTCAATGTCGAGCGTCTGATTTTCCATGGAGATGGCCTTTTCAACCGGGATGACGTGCATGCCCACGCCGCCGCCGCCCGGCGGCAGCAGATGCGTCTTGCCCGCCAGCGGCACGTAGGTCATGCGCTCAAAGAACTTGGCAAGCTCCGGATGCTGCTCCAGCCGGGGGTTCCGGCCCGAAAGCTCCGCATCCTCCTCCATGTTGAACAGCTCCGCGCTGCCAGGTACGAACATCGGCAGGATATACCGCCGCTCCGAGGGCGGCGCAGTGCGCCCGTTGTGGTCATAGTGGTAGCCGTAGTCGTATTCCAGAAGGCCGATGTAGCTCATCTGGTCGAGCAGCTCCTGGAAATGCGGCTTCTGCTCCTCCGTGACCTTGTTCATCTTCCAGAGCTCTTCGACGGTGTAGGGCGTGCGGAGCTTCATGGTCAGGGCGATGTCGGCCATCTCGTCGGTCACGACGCCGGCCAGCCCCCAGTATTCCGCGTCCTCCGCGCGCACCTTGCCGAGCTTGTGGTCGACGACGTCCGTGATCTTTTTGCCAAGCTTCAGAATTTTCTCCCGCGGCGCAGCCTCGCCCTTGGCGGCGGGGGTCAGCGCGCGCTGCTTCAGTTCCTGATCGATCATGCGTTTGTCTCCTTCTTCTTTTCTTTGTGTGTGCGGATCCGGGTGCAGAGCCAGTCGGCGAGCGCCTCGACGCCCTCGCCGGTTTTTGCGGAAATGGGGAAGATCTCAAGATCGGGGTTGCGCTGCCGCGCAAACGCGGTGACCTTGTCCAGATCGAAATCAAAATACGGCAGGACGTCGATCTTATTGACGATCATCGCGCCGCAGGTCTGGAAGATGAGCGGGTATTTGAGCGGCTTATCGTGTCCCTCCGGCACGGAGAGGATCATTGCGTTTTTCACGGCGCCGGTGTCAAACTCCGCCGGGCAGACGAGGTTGCCGACGTTCTCGAGGATGGCGAGGTCGATGTTCTCGGTGCCGAGGCCCTCGAGGCCCTGGCGCGTCATGCCCGCGTCGAGGTGGCACATGCCGCCGGTGTGCAGCTGGATAACCTTCGCACCGCTGGTGGAGATGGTCGCGGCGTCGACGTCGGAGTCGATATCGGCCTCCATGACGCCGATGCGCAGATCGTCCTTCAGGGCGTTGATGGTCGCCATGAGGGTCGTGGTCTTGCCGCTGCCGGGCGAGGACATGAGGTTGAGCAGGAAGGTGTGATTGCGCTTGAGTTCTTCGCGCAGCAGATCTGCCTGCCGGTCGTTGTTTTCAAAAACGCTCTTTTTGATTTCGAGCACGCGGAATGCATCCATGATCTTACCTCCAGAATGTTCACGGGGTTTTGTATGCCAAAATTATAGCAGTCTCGCCACGGTTTTGCAACCTTTTTGCGCGGAGATTGCCAATGTTGGACAGTTCGGGTATAATGGTTTAATATCGTGCGAAACCCAAGGAGGCGATGGTATGCCCCACCATTCCGGCGCCGAGCTGCCGGGCGCGCAGGCGCTGCGGCAGATGGCCGCGCAGAGCGACAGCCGCGGCCTGTTTTCCGACCGCGCGCCCGACCCGGCCTATGCCGGCCTGTTTTTGAACCGCGAGCTGAGCTGGCTGCAATTCAACCGCCGCGTGCTGGCCGAGGCAGCCGACGAGACGCTGCCGGGCTATGAGCGGCTGAAGTTTCTGTCCATCTACTGCTCGAATCTCGATGAATTTTATATGGTGCGCGTCGGCGGGCTGCTCGACCGGGCGCTGCTGCAGCCGTGGCACACGGAGACCATCACGGGCCTGACGCCGCGCGAGCAGCTGCGCGCGATCTATGACGAGACGGCGCGGCAGCAAAAAGATTTTGAAGCGCTCTGGCGCAAAGTGACGGCGGCGCTGGCAAAGCAGCACGTGGAGATCCTGGACTTTGACCGGCTCGACGAGGCGGACGAGGTGCTGCTGCGGCGGCGGTTCGACGCGCTGCGCCCGCTGCTGAGCCCGCAGGTGCTCGACGCCGAGCACCCGCTGCCGTTTCTGCGCAACCGCGAGCAGTATGTGCTCGTGCGCTTTGCGGGCAAGCGCGGCGGCGCGGGGCTCGTGCCGACGACGCAGCTGCCGAAGTTTTTTAAGCTCACGGTCGACGGCGTGCAGAAGCTCGCGCTCACGGCGCCGCTGGTAGCGCACTTTGCGCCCCTGCTCTTCGGCGAGCGGCGCGTGCGCGAGACGGCTATCGTGCGCGTGACGCGCAGCGCCGACATTTCCGTGCGTGACATCATGGACGGGTGCGATGCGGACCTCCGCGCCGCGATGGAGCGTCTGCTGCGCCGCCGGAGACGGCTCGAACCGGTGCGCGCGCAGCTGCGGGGCAAGGGCACGGATGAGATGCGCGAGACGGCACGCACGCTGCTCGGGCTGCCGAAGCGGCAGCTGTTCGTGACGAGCGCGCCGACGGATCTGTCGTTCGTGCTCACGATGCCGGGGGAGTTTGACCTCGCGGGGCTGACGTGTCCCGAGATCCCGCCGGCCAAAAACGTGGCGCTGCAAAAGGGCGACTACTTTGCCTATCTCGCGCAGCACGACCTGCTGCTCGCGCTGCCGTACCAGAGCATCAACCCGTTCGTCGACCTGCTGTACGAGGCGGCGGACGACCCGGACGTCGTGTCGATCAAGATCACGCTCTACCGGCTCGCCGGCAGCAGCCGCATCGCGGCGGCGCTGGCCTACGCGGCCGAGCACGGCAAGCAGGTGCAGTGCCTGCTCGAGCTGCGCGCCCGCTTTGACGAGCAGAGCAACATCGACTACTCGCGCATGCTCGAGGACGCGGGGTGCGGCATCCTCTACGGCCTGACGAAATACAAGGTGCACACAAAGCTGTGCCTCATCACGCGGCGGTGTCCCGGCGGCATCTGCTACTACACGCAGGTCGGCACCGGCAACTACAACGAAAAGACCGCCGAACAGTACACCGACCTCATGCTGCTGACGAGCGACCCGGCCATCGGGCGCGACGCGGCGAAAACGTTCGACCGGCTCGCGCGCGGCGAGACCGTCGGCGAGACGGAGGCGCTCTGGCTCGCGCCGGAGGGCTACAAGCCGCAGCTCATGGCGCACATCGAAGCGCAGATCCGCCTCGGGGCGGCGGGCTACATCGGCATCAAGGTCAACGCCATGAACGACGCGGACATCATGGCGCAGCTCGTGCGCGCGAGCGAGGCAGGCACGGAGGTGGAGCTGTTCGTGCGCGGCATCTGCTGCCTGCGGCCGGGCGTGCCCGGGCGGACGGAGCACATCTCTGTGCGCAGCATCATCGGGCGGTATCTGGAGCACGAGCGTATTTTCGTCTTTGGCCGCGGGGAGGCACAGGAGGTGTTCATCGGCTCGGGCGACCTGCTCGAGCGCAACACCATGCGCCGGATCGAGGCCTTCACCGCCGTGACCGACCCCAACGCGCGCGCGGAGGTGCTCGAGGTGCTCAGCGCCATGCGGCGCGACAACCGGCAGGCGTGGATCATGCAGCCGGACGGCAGCTACCTCCGTCCCGAGGGCGCGGGCGAGCCGTTTGTCAGTCAGGCGTATCTGCACACGTACTTTGCCGGGCGCACCGTCGAAAAGCCCGCGCCCCCTGCCCCGCCTCAGCCACGAAAAAAGCTGCCGTGGTGGCGGCGGCTGTGGATCTGGCTGAAAAATAATTGACGAAATTCGGAATTTTGGACTTGACAAGCGCGCAAAAGCGCGTATAATGTGCCTTACAATTTCACAGCCTTATCAAGAGTGGCGGAGGGACCGGCCCTGTGAAGCCCGACAACCTGCAGAGACCTGCAAGGTGCCAAATCCGGCGGTGCAAATCGAGAGATGAGGATCTTCGCCTTTTCCAAGCGCTCCGTCGGCTGTCGGGGCGCTTGTTTCTTTGCCCGGCACAACAGAAAGCGAGGAATAGCAATGGCTCATCATCTCTTTACATCCGAATCCGTGACGGAAGGACATCCCGACAAGATCTGCGACCAGATCTCCGACGCGATCCTCGACGCCATTCTGGCGCAGGACCCGAACGGCCGCGTCGCCTGCGAATGCACGGTCACGACCGGCGTCGTGAACGTCATGGGTGAGATCACGACCGACTGCTACGTCGACATCCCGAAGGTCGTGCGCCAGACCGTGCGCGAGATCGGCTACGACCGCGCAAAATACGGCTTTGACTGCGAGACCTGCGCCGTCATCACGAACATCGACGAGCAGAGCGCGGACATCGCCCTCGGCGTCGACCAGTCGCTCGAGAGCAAGGAGACCGGCGACAGCGCGCTCGACAACGGCGCGGGCGATCAGGGCATGATGTTCGGCTTCGCCTGCGACGAGACGCCGGAGCTCATGCCGCTGCCCATTTCGCTGGCCCACAAGCTGGCCAAGCGCCTGACCGCCGTGCGCAAGCAGGGTCTGGTCGACTATCTGCGGCCCGACGGCAAGACGCAGGTCACGGTCGAGTACGACGAGCAGAACCACCCCGTGCGCGTGCACACCGTCGTGCTCAGCACGCAGCACGCCCCGGAGGTGGACATGGCCCAGCTGCGCAAGGACATGATCGAGCTCGTCATCCGCCCGACCATCCCGGCCGAGCTGCTCGACGCCGAGACCCGCTATCTCATCAACCCCACCGGCCGCTTCGTCGTCGGCGGCCCGCAGGCGGACTCCGGCCTGACCGGCCGCAAGATCATCGTCGACACCTACGGCGGCAGCGCTCCGCACGGCGGCGGCGCGTTCTCCGGCAAGGACCCGACGAAGGTCGACCGCAGCGCCGCCTACGCCGCGCGCTACGTGGCCAAGAACATCGTGGCGGCCGGGCTTGCCCGCCGCTGCCTCGTGCAGCTGGCGTATGCCATCGGCGTGGCAGAGCCCGTGAGCGTGCTCGTCGACACGCAGGGCACGGGCACTGTGCCGGATGCACAGATCGCCGCTGCCGTGCAGCAGGTGTTTGACCTGCGCCCGACGGCCATCATCCGCGATCTCGAGCTGTCCCGCCCGATCTACCGCCAGCTCGCCGCCTACGGCCACATGGGCCGCGAGGAGCTCGGCGTCCGCTGGGAGGACACCGACCGCACCGACGCCCTGCGCGCCGCCGTCGCCAAGACGAACGTGTGATTCAAACCGCATGAAAAACCTCCGCAGCTTCGGCTGCGGAGGTTTTTTCATATTCATTCGTGAACCGGCGAGGCGGTTCTCTATGGAGCATATGCTCAATAGTACGAGTGCCCCCAGGTGGCGTTTTCGTAATTTGCGAGGAAGTCGGCGTTCGCGCGCTCAGTCGGCGAGAGCGAATTGTTATCAAACGACGCGCCGGGCACCGTGCCGTGATACCAGCTCTGGGCCTCGAAATAGGCCGCGATCTGCGGCGTCTGGAAGATGCGGCCGTGGCGCGCAAAGATCTCGTTGCGGGCAAGGCAGCACTGCTCCCAGGTGAGGTTCGCCACGTCCGCCTGCGTGAGCCGGCGCGCGGCGCTGTCCGGCAGGATGTAGCTACCGGCGGAAGGCGTCGGCGTGGGGCTCGGCGTCGGGGTCGGGGTGGGCGTCGGTGTCGGCGCGGCGGACGGCTCTACCGTCGCCGTCACGGCCGGGGTCGCGGCCACGACCGGGTCTTTTGGCTTGGGCTTGACGTTGAGCGCAATGAGCAGCACGATCAGTGCCACGCCGAGCGCGGCAAAGATGGCGATGAGCAGCGCCTTGCTGCGCGGCGCGTCCCGGTCCTCCGGCGCGGGCTCATACGGCGCATCGTTCTCCCAGCCGGGCACGGGCGGGTCGTCTGCCCAGGGATCGTCCTGCGGCTCGGCTTCATCGTCCCAGTCGTCGGCGGGGGCGCTGTCCTGCCAGCCGGAAGGGAAATGCTCCCCGTTCCCATCATCCGGCGGCGCGGATGCATCCTGCTGATCCTCCGGCGGGAGGATTTCATTCTGTAAATCATCTTCCGGCGGCGTCTGCTCGCCACCGCAGTAGGGGCACCAGCGCGCATCATCCGGGATGTCTCGTCCACAGTAGGGACACTGCATTGGCTTCACCTGCCCTTTCACACACACAAATCGTTTTCCTCAATGTACCATATTCCCGGCCATACCACAAGATAAAAAAATGTCCCCCGGTGGTTCGCCGGGGGACAAAGAAAAGCCTGTTAACCCGCGATGCGCTTGGCGCCCACGTAATTCTTCAGGTAGTAGCTCGAGCTCAGGTCGCTGATGACGACGCAGCCTGCGCCGGAGCTGCTGTGGATAAACTGGCCGTTGCCGATATAGATACCGACGTGGCCGATACTGGAGCTGTTGCTCGCAAAGAACACCAGGTCGCCGAGCTGGAGGTTGGCCTTCTCGACATAGGTGCCGTTGTTGTTGTAGATGCTGCTGGCCACACGGCTCATGGAATAGCCGCAGAGCTTGTACACGTAGTTGACAAAGCCGGAGCAGTCAAAGCCCGAGGGGCTCATGCCGCCGTAGACATACGGCGCGCCCATGTACTGCTTGGCCGTGGCGACGATGGTCTCACCGATGGAGCCGCTGGGCTTGCTGCCGCCGTCCGACTTCGTGGTGGTGACGTAGGTGCTGTTGACATAGCCCTTGACGCCGTTGATGGTGACAGCCGTCCAGTTGCCGCTCGTGCCGGTGATCGTCAGCGGCGTGCCGTTGTTATACGTGCCGAGGATGGAATAATTCGTGCCGGCGCCGGAACGCAGACGCACGTCGTTGCCCTTGATATAGCCGGTCTGGCTCGTAGAGCCGCCGCCGTTATCGGGCTTGGTCGTGGTCATGTAGTCCTTGCTGACATAACCGTCCCTGCCGCTGTAGCTGACTTTGTACCAGTTGCCGCTCTCGCCGGTGATGGTCATCTTCGTGCCGGTGTTATACACGCCGAGGATGGAGCTGGTCGTGCTCGCACCCGAGCGCATACGCACGCCGGTGCCCTTGATGTAGCCGGCCTTGCTGTCGGCCCCGCCGCCGGAGACATAGTCCGAGCGGATGTAGCCGCTCACGCCGCCGATGGTGACCTTCGTCCAGCCGTTTTCCGTGCCGGTGATGGTCAGGGGCGTGCCGTTCTGGTAGGTACCGAGGATGGAGTAGTTCGTGCTCGGGCCGGAGCGCATACGCACATCGCTGCCCTTGACCGAACCGTTGGAGCTGCCCGTGCTGCCGCCGCCGTTCGTCACGCCCGAGAGCGAGACATAGTCCGAGTGGACATAGCCGGTGGTGCCGTTGTAGCTGACCTTGTACCAGGCGCCGTTGACGCCGGTGATCGTCATGGTCGTGCCGGAGTTGTAGGTGCCGAGGATGGAGCTGCTCGTGCTCGCACCCGAGCGCATACGCACGTAGCTGCCGTTGATCGTGCCGGTACCGAAGCTGGCATCCATTTCATTGGCGCGTTTGAGGTAATCGGAAGATATGTAGCCGACGGTGCCGTTGTAGACCACCGTGGCCCAGCCGCCGCTCGAGCGCGTGGACACCACAACGTGGGTGCCTGCCGGGAGCGTGGAGATAATGCCGTAATTCGTTCCGGCGCCCGTTCGGAAGTTGACGGCCGTCGTCGTCGTCGCACCGCCGGCGCTCGCCGCGGAAGCCGAAACGGCCAGCGTGAGCGCGAAGAGCGCGGAAACAACGGCTGTTTTCAGAAATCGTTTCGCCATAGAATCATCCTTTGCTTAGTTATTCGCAAGCGCGCGGTCCAGCCACACAGCCGCCACATCCATGGCGTTGTACAGGCCGTCCTTTTCTGTCTTTTTGACCACACGGTCGCGGGATTTCAGATCCGGGTCGGTGAGCTGAAGCTGCACGGAGACCCGCGTCGCCACGTCGAGGTCCTTGATCTTTTTCGTGTCGAGGATCTGCATCATAATGATGTACTTGTCAGCCATGCTGCCGTAATAGAGCAGGTTGTCTTTCCGGCGCAGCGGATGGCCTTTGTAGCACAGTTCGGTCGATTTTGCTGCCAATGAGATACACCTCCGATACCACTGTTTTCGAATTGTAACACATTTCAATCTTTTTGTCAACACCGCATGCCCCGCGCTGTCGTTTCGGCGCGGGGACACGCGATGGGGCAGACATTTGTGCGGCTCAGCCGGCGTCGTCGGCATCGCCGCCGGTGTCCTGCGACTGGCCGGAGAAATTGCCGAAGATGCCGGTCGGCGAGCCGATGGTCGGCGTCGGGAAGCTCTTGGTCGGCAGATCCTTGTGGATCGACTCCATGACGAGCTTCCAGATCTGGGCGGCGGGGTTGCCGGAGAAGTTCATATACTCGGGCATATCGTAGCCGGTCCAGACGGCGGCCACATAGTACGGCGTGAAGCCGACGAACCAGCGGTCGCAGTTATTCGTGGTCGTACCGGTCTTGCCGCCGACGGGCATGCCGCTCAGGCGGGCCTCGCTGCCGGTGCCGCTGTTGACGGCGTTGCAGAGCATATCGGTCATGTTCCACGCGGTGTTGGCCTTGAAGGCCACGATCGTGCGCGCGGGATTTTCGAGCACGACCTCGCCGCTGGAATCCTTGACGTAGGAATACGTGCGGCCGTAGGTGAACACGCCGTCGTTGACGAAGGCGGAGTACGCCTGCGTCATCTCGCGGACGGTGATGCCGTTCGTGAGCTGGCCGAGGGCGAGCGGCGCGTAGTCGCAGTCGGACTCGGCAAGGCTCGTGACGCCGAGCTTGTCCTTCAAAAATTCATACGACGCACGCGGCGTGAGCTTGTCGAGGATCTGCGCCGAGACGGTGTTGAGCGAGCGCTGCAGCGCCTCGCGGATGGTGATGACGCCGTAGTTTCCGCCGCCGGAGTTTTTCGGATACCAGCTCGTGCCGGAGAGCTTGATGTCCGGCGCATCGTTGACCTGCGTGTACTGCGTGATGAGGCCGAGCTCCATGGCCGGGCCGTAGGTCGCGATCGGCTTGATGGACGATCCGGGCGGGCGCTTGGACTGCGTGGCCCGGTTCGTGCCAAAGTTGATGGTCTTTTTGCCCGTGCCGCCGGACAGGCCCTTGATCTCGCCGGTGTAGGGGTCCATGATGACGATGGCGGACTCGAACTGCTGGCCGGAGGCCGACGGGCGCTGCGGCATGTTGTCGAGGTTGGTATAGACGTCGTCGATCGCCTGCTGGATGCTCGCATCGTAGCAGGAATAGACCTGATAGCCGCCGGAATAGAGCAGCGTGCGCGCCGTGTCGCGGCTGACGCCCTTCTGCTCGACGAGGTCGTTGAGCACGTCGTTGATGACGGCCTCGGCGTAGTAGCTGTAGATGGTCTGGGTGGCATCGTCGGACTCGCTGCGCACGAACACGAGCTCCTGCGCCACGGCCTCATCGTACTGCTCCTTGTTGATGTAGCCCTGTTCGTACATCTGCTTGAGGATGGTCTCCTGCCGGGTCTTATTGTTCTCGCGGCTGATGAAGGGGTCATATTTTGAGGGGTTATTCGTGATGCCGATGATGCTCGCGCACTCGGCGAGCGTGAGATCCTTCGGTTCTTTGCCGAAGTAGGTCTCGGCGGCGGTATAGACGCCGTTGCACCCCTCGCCGAAGTAGACGATGTTCAGGTACCACTCCATGATCTCTTCCTTATCATAGGACTTCTCAAATTCGAGCGCCTGGAAGATCTCGAGCAGCTTGCGCTGCACGGTGATATCGTCCTGCTTGGTGAGGTTTTTGATCAGCTGCTGCGTGATGGTCGAGCCGCCGAAGTCGTTTTTCATCGACAGGAACATGTTGATGAACGCGCCGGTCGTACGGTACCAGTCCACGCCCTTGTGCTTGTAAAAGCGCTTGTCCTCGATGGCGACGGCCGCGTGCTCCATGTCCTTGGGGATGTCGGCATAGTCGATCCAGACGCGGTTTTCCGTGCTCGAGAGGTTCGTGAGGTTCTGCCAGTTGCCGTCGGAATCCTCATACAAAATCGAGCTTGAGAGCGAGACCGTGAAGTCCGAGAGCTGCACGTCGAGATCCGTGGACAGGCAGTTTTTCACATAGTACGCGAAGATGCACAAAAACAGCAGCCCCGTGACGAGCACGATCAGCAGGATCGTGCCGAGCACGCGCAGCACAGCGCCCGCGACGCTCACGGTCGCATCCGCGGCCTGGGCCGCGCGCGGGGCGGATGATGATGGTTTCGGTCGTTTTGCCATAGGCAGTGACGCACCTCCCTGATAATACACATTATCGGGTCAAAAACCCGGTCGATATTCAGCGCATAAAAACGGTTAAATGATATTATAGCACACTCTGTCAACCGGGGATAGTCTTTCGTGCGTTTTTGTCCGGCGGGTATGAAATGCGCGCGCGTTGGACAAACTTTCCGGTGAAAGGAGCGAGGCATATGAAACGAACGCTGGCACTGACGGTCGTGACGGCGCTGTGCGCCGTGTCGCCGTTCGTCGCAGGGGCGGCGATGTCCTCCCTGCAGCAGCCGGGCGCGGACGCGCCGGCCACGTCCTACGACGGCGCGCAGGCGGAATATATCCTGCGGGATTACGAGGGCTATGTGAGCGTGTTCGCCTCCGACGCCGACCGCAGGCCGCTGCAGGTGACCGGCATCGAGGTCGCCGGACTGCGCCGCGCCGACCAGGAGCTGCTGCGCGGCGGCATCACCGTCGGCAGTCAGGAGCAGCTTTTGCTGCTGCTGGAGGATCTGGGGTCGTAAAAGGACTTGATTTTACACGCCAGATGGGGTACACTGGAACCAGAAAACGATCACAACTGGAGGACACCCCGATGAGTGAAGCATTCGGCAGCGATTATCTGACGATCGAGGACGAGGACGGCAACGAGTTCGAGCTGGAAGTGCTCAACGAGTTTGAGCTCGACGGTCAGGACTATCTCGCGGCGCTCCCCGCCGATATGGACGAGGACGACCCCGATTTCGGCATCATCCTGCTCAAGATCATGGAGGAAAACGGCGAGGAGCTCTTCGGCTCCATCGACGATGACGACGAGCTGGACAAGGTGTACAATTACTATATGGAAGAGATCTTCGCCGACGAGGACGAAGGATCTGACGGCGGCGCGGAGGAATAAGTTCCCGCGCGGCGCATAGCATGGGAATAAGTCCTGCTGTGTGCGTGGAGCACGACTGAGTGCTCAGAGCTCATTTAAACCCACATCTCTTATAAGGGATGCCAGAACTTCCGCTGCGGATTGCAGGCCTCCCGGCCGGCTGAAAGATGCCGGTTGGACGTTGGAAGCAGAGAAACAGCAGAGAGGCGACCCACCTGCCTTCTTGTGCAGGTTGTAACTGGGCTCACACGGCATTGGCGGGCTGGCCGGCAGCGAAAGCTGCCGGCTTTTTCTTGTCTCCGACAAGAAAAAGCCAGATTGCATCTGTCGCGGCGTGGCCACCGAAAAAGCCGCGCCGCATTGACAAGTCCCCGCCGCCGGGGCTATGATAAGCCTCAGCGGCACGCGCAGTGTGCCGAATCCTGTCCAAACGAAAGGTGATCCGCCATGCTCCGCTTTCAGAACGATTACTCCGAGGGTGCGCACCCGAACGTGCTGCGCGCCCTGTGCGACACCAACCTCTGCTCCACGCCGGGCTACGGGCTCGACGACGACTGCCGCCGCGCGGCCGACGCCATCCGCGCCCGCTTCGCCTGCCCGGACGCCGACGTGCACTTCCTCGTCGGCGGCACGCAGACGAACCAGCTCGCCGCGGCCGCCTTCCTGCGCCCGTGGGAGGCCATGGTCGCGGCCGACACCGGCCACATCAATGTGCACGAGACCGGCGCGATCGAGGCCACCGGCCACAAGGCGATCGCCGTGCCCGGCGCGGACGGCAAGCTCACCCCCGCCGCCATCGCCGACGCCGCCGCGCAGCACTGCGCTGCGCCGGGCGTGTATGACGAGCACATGGTACTGCCGCGCATGGTGTACGTGTCCGACGCGACGGAACTCGGCACTGTCTATACCAGGGCGGAGCTGACCGCCCTGCGCGCGGCGTGCGACGCGCATGGGATGTACCTGTATCTCGACGGCGCGCGGCTGGCGCAGGCGCTCACGGCCGCGGGCAGCGACCTGCAGCCGGAGGATCTGCCGCGGCTGTGCGATGCGTTTTACATCGGCGGCACGAAAAACGGCCTGCTCTTCGGCGAGGCAATGGTCATCGTCAACGACGCGCTCAAGCCGGGCTTCCGCCGCGCGATGAAGCGCAACGGCGCCATGCTCGCCAAGGGCCGCCTGCTCGGCGTGCAGTTCGCCGCCGCGATGAAACACGACCTCTGGCTCGAGCTGGGCCGGCACGCGGACGCGCAGGCGCAGTGCATCGCCGCCGCGCTCTCGGACCGCGGCATCGCAATGTACGTGCCCTCGCCGACGAACCAGATCTTCCCCATCCTGTCGGATGCGCAGATCGCGCGGCTGCAGGAGCAGGTTGCGTTTTACACGACCGCCCGCGTGGACGCCGCGCACCAGGCCGTGCGGTTCGTGACCTCGTGGGCCACGACGGACGCGCAGGTCGACGCGCTGCTGGCCGTGCTGGCGCAGGTGCTGGACTGACCGCACGACATCGGAATACGGAAACACGCCCGGCGCATCTGCGTCGGGCGTGTTTTATCCACGTTACAGATGCTCCTTTTGCATCTTCGCCCAGCGGCGGGGATACTTCGGCGGTGTGGGCGCCGTCTTGCGGATGACGACGACGCTGTGCGTCACGTCCGTGCCGGGGATGGTGTAGCGCGCCGTGCGCTCATACGTGCCGCCAAGCTTGCGGATGGCGCTGCGCGCCTCGTCGAGCTCTGCGGCGCAATCCGGCCCTTTCATGGCGAGAAACACCCCGCCCGTGCGCACAAACGGCAGGCACAGCTCGCACAGCAGGTACAGCCGCGCGACCGCGCGCGAGACCGCCGCGTCGAACTGCCCGCGCAGCTCCGGCGCCTCCTCGGCGCGCGCGTGCAGGCATGTCACGTCCGTGAGGCCGGTCGCGGCGCAGACGTCGTCAAGAAAGCGCACGCGCTTATCCAAGCTGTCAAGCAGCGTGAGCGAAATGTCCGGCTGCGCGATCTTCAGCGGCAGGCCGGGAAAGCCCGCGCCCGTGCCGACGTCGATGACCGACTTGCCGGCAAGCGGCTCGACCGTCAGCAGGGCAGCCGAATCGAGAAAGTGCAGCTGCGCCACGTCGGTCTCGCCGTGGATGGCCGTCAGGTTCATGACCTTGCTGCGCTCGTCGAGCAGCGTGTAATATGTCTGAAAACGGGCCAGCGCCGCCGCGTCGAGCGGCAGACCCAGCGCGGCAAACCCCGCGCGCAGAAGTTCGTCCATGCTTGCCTCCAAAAATGATCGGTTGCCGCCATCTTATCACATTCCCGCGCGCACGTCCAGCCCCGGGCGGGGCAAGGGGGCAAAGCCCACGATCACCGGCAGCCACAAAAAGCCGCCCGCACGGGTCTCCGTGCGGGCGGCTGTGCTGTCTGTGCAGCTATTATGCGTAAAAGACGTGGTCGCCGATCGTGGCCGTGTAGGTCAGGCGGCTGTTGAACCACGAGGCGTTGCAGGCCGAGGGATTGATGAAATACAGGCTCTCGCCCACCGGGTCGTACCCCTCGAAGGCGAGCTTCGCCGCAAGCTCGGCATCCTCGTCCGGCGTGAGGCTGATGCGCCCGTCGGCCGTGGGCGAAAACTGCGCCACACCGCCGCGCCGGTCGAACACGACCTCCTTGACGCTGTTGGGGAAGCGCTCGTCCGCCACGCGGTTGAGCACGACGTTGCCGACTGCGATCTGCCCGTCCATGGGCTGGTTGCCGGCCTCGGCATTGATGATGTGGCTGAGCCAATAGACATCACGCGCGCCGTAATAGCTCTCGCCGCTCTCGAGCAGCGCCTGCTCGGAGGCATCGACGCGCAGACTGGTATGGTCCTCGCTGAGCACAGCCGTGACGCCGAAGATCTTCTCCAGATCCGCCAGCGGCAGCACCACTTCCCCATCGAGGGCATACACGCCGTCGGGCGCGTAGAAGCAGCGGCCGTTGGCCGTGTAGTACGTCTCGCCGTAGGTCGCCGCGATGTCCGCGCCGTCGACCGTGACGGTCTCGGTGTCGCCGTCCGTGACCGTGTCGCTCTCGAGGCCGAGCATCTCGGCGAACGCATCCGCCGGGAGCCAGACCGCATCGTCGAGCACGTAGCAGTAGCCGCCGAAGCGGTCGTCCACATACACGGGCGTGTAGTCGCAGGTGACGGTCTCGGTGTAGTCGCCGGCGTCCATGCCGACGGCGACCGTGCGCACGACCGGCGAGGTCGCCTGCGCGGCTGCCTGCACCGCGAGCTTCTCGTCGTGCTCGGGCGCGGCCAGGGACACATCCCCGCTCACGACCGTCTTTGCCGCCGGCGCGCTGCCGTCCGGCCCGGCGGCCAGCGCCGAGTTTTCACCGGCGAGCCAGAAAAATCCGCACAATAAGCCGCAAAGCAGGCAGACGATGCACATCAGCGACAGGCCCGACTTCACGGACAGGCCCGCTTTTTTCGTTCGATTCATGACGTGCAGCCTCCTTTGCTGATTCATCACAGGGCGCAAACATTTCAATCCACGCGCCCCGTTATGGATAATTATATTCATTTTTCAAACCGCACGCAATCGGCAAATTGCACAAAGCGTCTTTTTAAGTTCTGAATAATATCCACAAAAAAATGCGTAAACAACAAAATATAGCGTTATATGACACCATTATACGCAAGAAATTGTGTTGTTTACTTTGACTAAAACCGTCAATTCGACGCAAAGTGACCAAAATAAAAAGATGCAAGTTCGCAAAAAATTCTTGCAAGCTTGCATTATGTCAACTATTTTTATTATTTGAAAGAATTATGTTAATCTTTTTCCCGCCTCACAGCGCCTGACGCAGCGCCTTGGCAAGCTGATCCGGGCAAGAGGTCGGCTTGCTGCCGCAGCGCACGCCCTCCATGCGCTCGATGGCCTGCTGCACCGGCATCCCCACCAGGAGCCGCGAAATGCCCTGCAGGTTGCCGCTGCACCCCCCTTGCACCTCAACTTTGCGGATAATTCCGTTCTCCACCTCCACCCGCATCAGGCGGGAGCAAACACCCTTCGGCCGGTATGTGATCGTCATGACGACGCCTCCTTTGAAATATTCCGGTGCTCAGTATAGCAGATACGGTGACATAATTCCACCCCCGAAACCATATATATTGTGGAGAATGCAATCGGAGGTGAGCAGATATGACGCTGCGGCAAAAACTGGCCTGCGTGGGGCTGACCGTGTTCGGCCTGCAGATCGCATCGGCTGCGGCGGGCGGCGCGCCGCTCGCGGACAGGCTGCGGCTCTGGCTCGACCCGGAGCAGCTGCTGCTGGCATCGGTGCGCATGGAGCTGGGTGCGCCGCCGGTGGACGCATCCCCCACACCGGAGGCGGCAGCGGCGCTCAGCGCGGCCACGCCCGCGCCGGCCGCGACACCCGCCCCCACCGCGGACGCCGACGCCGACGAGGACGCGCCCACCACGACGGCCGACGGGCTGCCGATCGTGGCGACGAGCATCGCGGGCGGGCTGAGCATCAAAAACGAGACGGACATCGCGGTCGATGCGGCCGCGCTGCTGCAGCAGGGCCCGGCCGTCGTGCTGCCGGCGGGCGAACCGCAGATCCTCATCATGCACACGCACGCGAGCGAAGCCTTCACCCCCGCGGGGCGCGACCTCTATCCCGCGAGCGACACGTGCCGCACGGAGGACACCAATTATAATATTGTGCACGTGGGCGACGTGCTGGCCAACACGCTCGCGTCCGCCGGGCTGCAGGTGCTGCACGACCGGACGATCTACGACTACCCGAGCTACACGGGCTCGTACAACCGCTCGGGCGCGGCCGTGCAGGAGTACCTGAACCAGTACCCGAGCCTGCGCATCGTCATCGACCTGCACCGCGACGCGCTGTGCTCGGACAGCGTGGTCTATAAGACCGTGGCCGAGCTGCCCGATGCCGCGTGCTCGCAGGTGATGCTGCTCGTGGGCACGAACGCCTCGGGGCTCTACCACCCGTACTGGGAGGAGAACCTGCGCCTGGCGGTGTATCTGCAGGATGCGGTGAATGCGGCGCACCCGACGCTGATGCGGCCAATCACGCTCGTCAACGAGCGCTACAACCAGCACCTCACGCGCGGGTCGCTCATCATCGAGGTCGGCAGCAGCGGCAACACGCTGCGGGAGGCCATACGCGCCGTGCGCCTGTTCGGCGAGAGCGCCGGCCCGGCA
>OJNZ01001050.1_pt1 | contig 16648 bp, 8 predicted proteins | sample 1598001 | NCBI WGS metagenome assembly OJNZ01 (sample SAMN01915225, study PRJEB22387) | human gut metagenome | isolation source: stool | host: Homo sapiens | place: USA | reverse complement strand
CTCTCCCAAAGGGAGAGGCTTTGGCATTCCGCAGCGCTTCGCTTGCGTCTTGCTGGCGGCGGTCGTCGCCGTTGCTCCCAAAGGGAGAGTCTTTTCATAAAACCGAAAACATCTGCAACACTTCTTCGATTCCCGAAGACCGTATTGCAGATGTTTTTTGTTTAATCCGTATCGTATTCAATGCCATCCTGCGCGGCATCCCCGCCGGCGGGCGTCCCGGTATCCGAAGGCGCTTCCGGTCCCGCCGGGGCATCGACGGGGACATCGCCCGCGATATAGAGCACCACCGTGGTGCCCACCTCCACCATCGTCCCGGCGTCCTCGCTGGCCGAGACGACACAGCCTGCGGCCTCCGAGCCGTCGTTGACCACCGTGAAGCAGGTGGCGTTCAGCCCCTTGGCGGCAAGCTCCTGCACGGCGGCAAGCGGGGAAGTGTGTTTTTTGTTTGTCATCTTGATTTTCTCCTCATTCGGCCTGTTCCGGCCGGAGAATATTATACCGCCAACCGGTGGCTTTTTCAACACAAATCGGGGGAGCCTGCAGCCTGCTTCTGCGTGTCAAAAAATCGCATTTTTGGCCCATTGAATGTGTAGGGGCGACCATTGGTCGCCCACAGGAAACGCCCGCCACACCGTAGGGGCGCATTCCATATGCGCCCGCAGATGGGCAGCCGCCCCCGGGGTGTTGGGGACGCCGCCCCGGTGTTTCCCCTTTTCCAACACGACCGAACAAATCTTGCCCTTTGCGGTTCGCAACATCTGCGCAAAAATATCGACACAATTCAACATATAGTGTGCAGATGTGCAAGAAATCGCGCTGTATCTTACAAAGCTGCACCGCACTAACAGTCAGGATGCACAATATAATGCGGTTGAAACATAGCAAATTGCCGAAAATGAAACGATTCAACGCAGATACTTGAAATTCTCATACCAAAGAACTATAATTTTCCATAAAAAGGAATACAAATTAAATCAAATACAGCATGCTTTCCACGCCCCATACGCCAGCGATTGCGCGTGGACGCCGGGGAAAGCATAAGCTGAAAGGGTGTACACCCTTTGCTATTCCGCAGTAAGCTGCGGAATAAAGTGTATTGAACGCATACAAAAGGAGGCAAGGCAGATGACGAAGGCAAATTCCATCCTGCACCGTGCAGCGGCACTGCTGGCCGCCCTGTGCCTGCTGGCAAGCATGGCTCTGCCGGTATATGCAGCGGAGACGGAGACTGACTTTTCTGTTTCAAACTCGGAAACGATTCCGGACGATGACAATACGGGAAATGGTGCTGATGGAACCGGGTCGGATATTTCTGTGTCGAATTTGGAAACGATTCAAAAAGACGCCGACACGACAAACGAGGGCAGCAAAACAGAGCCTGAAATTTCTGTGCCGAACTCGGAAACGATTACAAACAACGCCGACACAACAGACAAAGCCGCAGGCGCGCCCCCTGCCGAGGGCGTGACCGGTTCAGAGAATACCGCCCCGGCTGACAGTGCCGCTGCGGACAAGACCGCCTCGGGCGAGGAAAAAACCAATCTCACCGAAGAAAATACCTCGGATGACGAAGAAGGTACTGCGGATGGCGGAGAAGACCCTGCAGACGAAGCTGGCGCGAAAGAAACCTTCTTCGCAGCGGATACCTACAGCGAGGACGAAACGGAGAGCGATGACAGGTCTGCACCAATGACCGCATCGAATGAGGGGGAAACGGCGAGTTTTATCCCCAAAACGGTAACCATTTATTTTGCGGTTGACAGCAGCTATCAGAATTCCTACTGGGTTCATCTGTACGCGCAAAAGAAAGATGGTAGCAGTCTAGATAAAGACATGAGCGATACAGGTACGACAATAACCGATAGTGAGGGAAAAGAGCACAAGGTTTTCAGTGTTACACTAGGTCAAGGGGACTATCCAAATGGTGGATTTTATCGACTGCTTTTCCAGTATTTGGAGAACGGTAATTGGAAAGGTCAATTCTTCGCCTTTGGCGGAAAAGATGCAGACAATAGGAACTGGACAACGATTGATAAGATTGCCGGAAAAATGTTTGATGCCACAACCTCTCAGTTCGATGGCGGAAGCGCTGTCATCAAAGACAACCCTTACGATGAAAGAGAGTGGAAATACTATTACGCGGGTATGCCGCTTTACTTCAAAAATGCAAGCGCAACAACGCTGGACGGCGTTACCGCTACCTTTTACAAAAAAGATGAAAACGGTACTTTTGTAGAAACTGGCAGCCAGACGATTGGCACGGTAGCGGCTAATAGCATGGCCGCCCAGAAAATCACAATTCCGAACAACCAATCGCAGTTTGTAAAGTTTACTTGGAAGGGCTGTGAAAGCGAAAAATATTACAATTTCAGCAAAGATAAATACGGTGATACGGAGTATTTTGACCTGACGGCGAACAACTGCTTTGTCTATAGCGAAAGCGAAAGTACTGGAAGCCCTTGGCAAGACGCAGGCGGCGATTTGCTTACAAGTGGCAAGACCATTTATTTTGATGCAACGCTCTCCTCGTACGCTTATGCCGGGGACGATCGTATACACCAAAATCCCATGCCGGGCAAAAACGATCAAATGTACTGCTTCCTGACGGATGAAAACAGTCAGATCATTAAGCAGCCGATGACACCGGTAACAACAACCGATGGCACAAACCGCCAGCTGTGGTCTTGCGAGGTTCCTGATGGTGGCCCTTTCACCGCAGTGCAATTCTCCGCGCGTCAGGACGCAGACGGAAAGTCTGCAGTAGATGATCTAACGAAGCAGTATAGCACGGCGGAAATTCCCCCGAACTTGAAAGTACCCTGCTTTTTTGCCGATGATGGCGACCCAACGGCATACACCGGGCGAAATGGTGACATAAACCAAAACTGGGTTTTCCGTGACGGCTACTGGGGTGAGAAAGGCGCGATCCGCGATGCCGAAAGCGGCAAGGGCACGACCGTTGTGGACATTGCAAGCGACAAATTCACCCAAGAGGCGGGCACAAAGTACATCACCAGCACCCTCTATGACTACTACACCGACTACGAGCTGAACGGCCTGAACCGCGACACGTACCCGGACAGTTACACGAGTTCCCAGCGCGGGTACGTCACTTTTGAGCAGTTCAACCGCGCACTAAGCAGTGCTTATGCGGCAAACAACAATGTCCAATACCCAATTTATACCGGGCATTTCCAACCGTCAATAAATGGATGGAGTTACCCCTTTGCAGACGTTGCCAACGTTGCCGACGGTATGGGTCTGTATGGCTGGAGCAATCCGAACACCGATAATGCAAAATACAACACCTTCATGGCCGTAAACAACTCGGTTTTGGACACGACGGGTAAAGCTGCTGATAACGAAGCCGGTTACGCCCGAACCTTCCAAGGTCTGGTAGAGGACAAAACCTCGACCGGCGATGCAAACGGACTGCCGGTATTAAAAGGTACGGCAGGTACGGAAAGTCTTGTTGACCCGCATTTTAACAAAGAATTTTTGGAAGGCGAAAATACCTTTAAGACCGTGCTGGGCAAGGTGTATGAGAATGTTGCCTTCCCGTTTACGAAAGATGCTGTTTTTAAGAGTACAGGTGGTGCAAACGATAAAGAGGCGAAAGCTGAATATTGGTACTATGACAGCAGCCAATCCTCGCTGTATCTGACGCAAGACAAGGACAACAGCAAGTATTATCTGAAATCCACCAATGATTCAAGCGACAAAGACAAATCAGTAAACCGTGGAGCGAAAAGCAACGAGAAGAAAATAGCAACGGACGCATTTGGCACTCCGATAAAGGACGCATCGGGCAATCAGATAAACACCTACGGTTTCTTCCCGTTCAACGAGAGTGTTGGCACTGGTGGTGCATCCCAATACAACTACGGCTTTGGTGCGAAGCTGCAATTTGACTTTACATTGACCAATGACGGTATGGTTCAAGTAGGGAATGATGCCAATGATAAAGTCCCCATCAAGTTCTTCTTCTCCGGTGATGATGATGTGTGGGTCTACATTGACGGTCAGCTGGTGCTGGATGTCGGCGGCGCGCACGGTAAAGCGTCCGGTCTGCTGGAATTTGACGAGACTGAAAATAAAGATGCCAACACCGTAATCCCCTATGTCAGCTCCAATAAAGTAGGTGGTGATGTTTACACAGATCCCGCCAACAAAACCGTCTACTTCAACGGCAAAGAAGTCAAATTCGAGAAGAAGGGCAAGATTCTTGATAAGAATGGCGATGAATTCACCCTCGACAAAGGCACCACCCACACCCTGACCATGTTCTACATGGAGCGCGGCATGTGGGAGTCCAACATGGCGGTGGCGTTCAACTTCCCCGACAACAACGAACTGCAGGTTGAAAAGAAGGTCGATGTTACGGGAGTAAACGATCTGTTCAAGGACAGCTTCAAAAACCAGAAGATCTTCACCTTCAACATCAAGAATCTGGCCACCCACTACGTCGCAAAAGATACTTCTTACAAAGAGGGTGAAATCAAAGCACTCCCAGAAGAAACCTATAAAAAAGCTGTAGGCTCGTCCGATGTCTCCGCTAGTTTGGAGTATGTACAGAATCTGCCAAGTGACATAGGCACAGGCAGCGCCGTGCTGTGGTCAGCCACAATGGATGACCCAACCAGTGCGCACCGAGAAAAGCGCCGCGGCACCCTGCCGCTGGATTCACCAATCAATATAAAAGACTTCAGCTACCTGACCTTTGATGTCTATGTGGAGGGCGAACCGACCGATACCTGCGCCTTGGGCAACCTGTATGTGGAGCTTTTGGATGATCAAGGCCACCAAAAAGGCTGTATCAACGGCAAGGGCCTGCAAAGCAGTGATGTCTACGGTGCGGCGACCGCGCTGCATCCGAAGCAGTGGTACACCATACGGCTGCTGCTGAACTCTCTGGAAACCACCGGTACTTTCAACAACCAGCTCAAGAGCATCAAAGTCGGCGATAACTTTGCGCGCAGCATTTACCTGCGAAACTTTACATTCCGCAGCGCGCCGAAGGAGCAGACAAAACCAGGCTTTACGACCGAGCAGTACGACATCCCAGACTATAACTCCGCCACAACCGGCAAGCTGGAAAACGCAAAATATGCCGTGTTTTCCTCCGACCGTGGCAATGGGGATGTTGTGGATGTTGTGGATGAAGACGGCCAGTTCCTGCTGCAGGACGGTGAAACGGTCACCTTTAAGGATCAGTTCCGCCGCGGCAGCTACATAGCCCTGCAGGAGCAGGTTGATCCGAATCTGTATGATACATTCTGGACGGTCTACGAAAATGATGCACCGGTGACAAAGGTAAGCGGTGCGAGTGAGTATGTGAAGACAGACGCGAATATCACAAGTCTGGAGAATGTTGAAGGCACTGCCCCGGACGATGGCCGGACAGAGCTGGTGATTGACAGAAACGACAAAAATGGAAAACCAATCAAGAACGCATATGACGACATAGCTACTAAGGAACCGGCTGATAATACGCTCGTTTTCCGCTCCTACAGCGACAAGGCTGACAAAGACGAGTTGACCAAGCTGAAGGTGGTTTTCACCAACAAGGTCAAGACCGGCAAGCTGATCATACGCAAGGAAGCGGCCCCGGGTGAGTCACTGCTCAACGAAACATTTACATTTACCGTCAAGTTCAGCGATGTCGGCGGCCAAGGCCTCGGCGTGGATATTCCGGAACAAAAGTACCCCTGCGAAGTGAAAACACAAGCCGGTGGTAAAGAGTACGGCGAAGTCGAAATTGACGGGATTCCGGTAGGTACACGGTTTGTTGTGTCGGAAGATGCGCACGCGGATACAAACCTGCAATTGGTGACCATCACCGGCGGCGGAAGTGACCGCGCGGTTGTGGACGGCATCAAGGCGCGCGGTTCTGTCGTGGAGGATGATACCCATGCAGCAACAGCAACCTTTGTCAACACAAAGCGCCAGCTGACCGACCTAGTGGTTACGAAGCAGTGGGTAAAGCAGGACGGCACGGTAATTAAAGACGGCCTGCCCACCGCCATTTACCTGAAATTGCAGCGCACCACAACACCGGACAAGGAAGGCAATTGGGAGGATGTCCAGAAGGTCAAGCAGTTGACAGACAGCTACAGCGGCTGGGTCACAACGTTTACCGGCTTGGACAAATTTGATGCGGAAGTCGATCCCTATGCGTATTACACCTACCGCGTACTGGAAAGTGTAACGGAAGCCGGACCATTCTACGGCGGCTCTGCGAGCAATGTGATTGAGATTGACGGCAAGAAATACACAATTCTCAATAACATAATACGAGTTAAAGGCAGCAGTACAACTGAAGACAGCAGTACACCCCCCTTGAAGCTGACTTTGACCAACCAACTGCAAGATGCCAAGTATAACCTGAACATCACAAAGCAGGACGCCGAGGATAAGACAAAGCTGGGCGGCGTGGAGTTCAAGCTGGAGAAACTGAAGGATGATGGCACCGTTGATGCGGCATTTAAAGCCATAGAGAAAACAAAATCCAGTGAAGATGCGGATAAAGGCAAGTGCAGCTTTGAGAATCTGAAACCCGGCAGCTACCGGCTGACCGAAACCAAAACCGCCGAAGGCTACACACTGCTGGCCGATGCCATCGAGTTTACGCTGACAACGGATGGAGAGTGCAAGCGCGATGCTACTGACTTTGGCGATGTGCAGTACGATTCCACCACAGGCGTGTACAACATTGCCCTGACAATCAACAACCGCAAAAGCTTTGAGTTGCCGCATACGGGCGCGGATGCACCCAGCCTGTGGCTTTTGATAGGCTTGCCCGCGCTGGTGGCTGTGCTGCTGGTGCTGGTGTTCCGCTACAATAAGAAAGGGGGCCGGCGTCAATAACGAGGTCCCCCTCTACACAAACAAATATAAAGAGAAAGAGGTACGAAGCAAGATGAAACTGAAACGCTTACTCACCGCAGCCCTCAGCGCCGTTATGGCCCTAAGCGTCTGCGCCCTGCCCGCAATGGCGGAAGGGACAACGAGCACCAGTACATTTGACCCGAGCATTACAAAGGGCACATTGACGATTAGTAAGTATGAGCAGACAGACGCGGACAAGACAAAAACGGATGCGAATGAGAAAAAAGGAAAACTGCTGGACGGCGTTGAATTTACGGTCTATAAATTGGCTGACATTAAACAGGTAGATGGCAAGTTAGTTTATGCACCGGTTGCAGCACTGAATCGTGTTCTGTCAGATGATGACTTCAACGATGCAACTGCTGAGGGCAGTATTAATTCGGAAAAATTGTATAAGACTATTAGCCAAAAGCTCAGTGATGTGCATTTTGACATGAGCACGCTTTCTCCTGAAAGCAAGACCACCGGTAAAGACAGTTCGGTTGGCACAGGTAAGGTGAAATTTGAACTTGACCTTGGTATTTATATGGTTGCTGAGACAAAGGCACCCTCTCAGATTCTGACCAAAAGTGCAAACTTTATCGTTTCTATCCCCATGACGGTAAAGCAAGACGATGGAACCTATGTCTGGAACTATGATGTTGAAGCTGAACCGAAGAATGCCCCTACCTATGGTGGCGTTACGCTCATCAAAACCGGCCGTGTTGCGGGTAATACAGACAACGGCACAGGTCTTTCTGGGGTGCTTTTCCGGCTCGACATTAAAAATGGTGAAGCGTGGGATGCGGTTGACCTTAGCAAGGTAACCATCGAAAAGGGAAAGTCTGTTCAGACAGTCAATGCAGCCGGTGCCATTGACAAGAAAGGGCAGATTGAAACAGCTACCGATGGGTACATCAACATCACGAATGGTCTTGCACCTGCAACCTACCGTTTTGTTGAACTGGAAGCCGTGAATGGTTATATTGCCAATGTGGCGAAAGCATACGAATTTTTACTGGAAAACGATGTGGCAACAGGAAAACTTGTTGTAAAAGTTGACAGCAATGATGTTTCTTCTATTGAAGTCATCAACGAGCGTCCTGACCTTGAGAAGAAGATCACCAAGCGTGATAGTAGTACCAGTAAGACTCATGATGCAGATTATGGCATTGGCGACAAAGTCCCCTACACCCTGACGATTAAGGTTCCCAACACCATCGAAAAGCTGAACACCTTTAAGGTTACAGATACGGTTCAGGCAAAACAACTGATTTATTCGGATGATTTTAAGGTTTCTGTGACAAAAAAGGACGGGACGGAAACACCGCTTGATGAGACGTACTACAATAAGAAGCTAACCAATAACAATGACAGCGCTGCGGTTGGTGAGCGCAGCGTGGAATTTGATTTTAAGTCTACAGCTACGGACAAAACTCCTTTGGATGCAGGGTATGCAGATGCAGTCATCACGATTAAGTACACAGCAAAGCTTCTGGATGGCGCGGCTATTGGCAATACGGGCAACATCAACAATGCAAAGCTGACTTATTCCAATAAGACCAATGTGGATGCGGATAACAAACCGACAGACCCGGAAAACAACGAAAGCAATGATGCAGGCGTTGTGTATACTTTCCAGACAGGCATCAAAAAGGTCGACCAGAATAAAAAGCCGCTGAATGGCGTCAAATTTGACCTGTATAAAAAGGTTGACACGAGCGATAAGGAAACAGAAAATCACAAGGGCATCACCTTTAACGGTGTGACCAAAGAATATGTTGATGCTGCCACGGTGAAGGCGCTGAATCTGTCCAGCGATCCTAGCGAAAAATGGGTCAAGATTACCACGGTTGTTTCCGGCGCTGAAGATTCTGAACCTACAAGCAATCCTACGGGCAAAGCAATCGTTAAGGGGTTGCCGAAGGGCACATATAAGTTTGTTGAGACAGAAACGCTTAACGGGTATAACCTGCTGAAAGACCCTGTTGATGCTACGCTGTCGATCGACTATGCTGCAAAATGGATAGAAAACAGTGAATATGATAAGGACGGTAAGCTCATTAAGCGCACATATAACACTAGTGTAAAGGCGTTTGACGATAATGACATGAAAATTTATACGGTTGTCAACCGCAAGGGCTTCAACCTGCCCACCACCGGTGGCTTCGGCACGCTGCTGTTCAGCGGTATCGGTGTGCTGCTGGTGCTGGCTGGCGTGAGCGTGCTGTTCAGCCTGAAAAAGAAGAACAAGCGTGCGTAAGCCGCACAACTTTAAGACCAAAAGCAAAATAGAGGGGTAATCCATAGGGGAAGGACCGGAAACGGTACTTCCCCTATGGGTGGTTGTGGACATTGCCGATACCCGCAAGGGGAGAGGCGGCTAAGAAGGGGACTGGGATTTTTCGGCAGTGCCCTGCGGGGCGTCGGGGACGCCGCCCCCTACAGCTAAAGGGGTGCCGAGGGCGCCGCCCCCCTACGGCTGAATGGGCGTCCGCTGCTAAAAGCCTGCGCGTTTACGCGAAAATAACCCCGAAACCATTACAGAAAGGCTCTTTCCTATGGATACCACTGTCAAATTAAAGCTTGGCTTTGCGGCGCTGATGATCGCTTCGGGCATCGGCGTGGCCATGTACCCCGTCATCAGCAATGCGGTGGCGCAGCGTCACGCAAGCTCGGTCATTGAAAGCTACAACGATACCGTGCAGACGATGGACACCGAGAAAATTGACGCCGCCAAGGAGGCCGCGCGCCGCTACAATGAACAGCTTAGCAACGCCATTGACCGCGATGCTGCGGGCGAGGCCGCCGATACCGGCACAAGCTATGTGGACATGTTGGATGTGGGCGAGAGTCTGGGCTACATTACGATCCCGAAAATTGATGTCAATCTGCCGATTTATGAGGGCACCAGTGATGATGTGCTGCTCAAGGGCGTTGGGCATCTGGAGGGGTCCAGCTATCCGCTGGGCGGCGCGGGCACACACAGCGTGCTGACCGGCCACCGCGGTCTGGCCGAGGCGGTGCTTTTTACCGATCTGGACAAGCTGGGCGAGGGCGACCACTTTTACCTGCACATTATGGACGAGGTGCTGGCCTATCAGGTCGATCAGGTCAAGGTCGTGGAGCCGGAACGCACCGAGGATCTGGAAATTATCCCCGGCGGGGACTACTGCACGCTGGTCACCTGCACGCCCTACGCCATCAACACCCACCGTATGCTTGTGCGCGGCACCCGCGTGCCGTATAATGGAGAGGACGAGGAGACCGCCACGCCGCAGACCGTGCAGTATCAAGAACTGCACACCGGCAATGTTGTGAAGCGTATGGTGGACGCATGGCCGTGGATCAGCGTGACGGGCAGCCTTGTCATCGGCGGTGAGGCGCTGCTTTTGCTGCTGCTGTTGCACCGCTGCAAAAAGCGCGAGGAGGAAGACTGATGAAACGCCTGTTTTTGCAGATTTTTGCATGGCTGGCGATACTGCTGGGCATTGGGCTTATGCTGCAGCCCACGGTCAGCCAGTATCTGGCGGCGCGGCAAAGTACAAAAACCGTACAAAAATTTGTGCAGGCTGCGGAAGCTGCCGCCCCCGCCGTGACCGAAACCACAGACAACGCAGAGCCTGCCCGCGCTTACCCCGAACTGTACGATGCCCTGCAAGCCTACAATGCGCAGATTTTTGCCGAGGGACAAAGCGGCTTGAAGGATCCCTTTGCCTACGAGACGCCCGCCTTTGACCTGACCGGCTACGGCCTGCCCGATGATATGATCGCCGCGCTGTGGATACCGCGCCTGAATCTGGATTTGCCTGTCTACTTGGGCGCCAGCACGGCCAACATGGCCCGCGGCGGCGCGCTGCTGGGGCAGACCTCGATGCCGCTGGGCGGCGCGAACACCAATACCGTGATCGCCGCCCACCGCGGCTACTACGGCGCGGAGATGCTGCGCAATGTGCAGCAGATACAGCTAGGCGATAAAATCACGCTGACAACACCGTGGGATACGCTGGTCTACCGCGTGTGCGAACTAAAAATTATACAGCCGGACGATATAAATGCGGTGCTGATACAGCCGGGGCGCGACCTGCTGACCCTGACGACCTGCCACCCCTACACCCAAAATACCCAACGGTATCTGGTTATTGCCGAGCATGACCCCGATGCCGCGCCCGCGACCCATGCGGAGGATCTGACCGAGTGTGACGAGACATGGGACGCTGCGCCGCGTCAGGTGACCGTGGAAACCGACGGCACGACCGCGCTGGAGGAGGTTGCGCCCGAAAGCATCAGCCCCTTGCCCAACGAGGGCGGCAGCGAGGATGCGGGCGGCGCGTACTCCAACTGGATGATTTGGCTGGAAAACAACGCCCTGTGGGCAGGAATTGTGCTGATTGCCGCCGTCATCGGCTGTATGCTGATCTGGCGCGGCCACAGAAAGGATTGACCCATGCAGAATTTCAACGAAAAAGCGCTGGCTGTGACAGCCGAGGTGAGCAAGGCCGTGCTGGGCAAGCCCGAGGTCGTGCTGAAAATAATGATGGCGATGCTGGCCCGCGGTCATGTGCTGATCGAGGACATCCCCGGCGTGGGCAAAACCACGCTGGCACAGGCGTTTGCCCGCGCCATGGACCTGACCCAGAACCGCGTGCAGTTTACACCGGATGTTCTGCCGTCCGATATTGTGGGGTTCTCGCTCTATCAAAAGGAAACCGGCAAGTTTGTCTACCACCCCGGCGCGGTCGCGTGCAACCTGTTTTTGGCTGATGAGATCAACCGTACCAGCGCCCGCACCCAGTCCGCCCTGCTGGAGGTCATGGAGGAGAGCGCCGTCACGGTGGATGGCGTAACGCGCCCGCTGCCCCAGCCGTTCACGGTCATGGCTACAGAAAACCCTGTCGGCTCGGTCGGCACGCAGATGCTGCCGGAGTCGCAGCTGGACCGTTTTATGGTCTGCGTGGTCATGGGCTACCCTGACGCCGAGGCGGAAATGGAAATTCTGGCCCGCCAGCCGCGCCATGCCCTGCTGGACCGTGTGCAGCCCGTGATGGACAAAAATGACCTGCTGACCATGCAGCAGCAGGTGGATGAAGTGTTTATGAGTGACGAGATTCGGCGGTATATCGTGGAGCTTTCCCGCGCAACGCGGCAGGACGGCCGATTGGCGCTGGGGCTGTCGCCCCGTGCATCGCTGGCTGTGGCCGGTATGGCCCGCGCCGCAGCCTACCTGAGCGGGCGCAATTATGTGGCCCCGCAGGATGTGACCGCAATTTTTGCCGATGTGACCCACCACCGTCTGCGCCTGACCGAGCAGGCGCGCACCGGCGGCGAGACGGTGGAGAACATTATTGCGGATGTTCTGCACACCACGCCGCGCCCCCGCCCGGAGAAGCCGTCCCATGGCAGGTAAGGTCGGCTGCGGGCTGCTGCTGGCCGTGCTGTTTGCCGTGGCCGCAGTCAGCCGTGCGCCGTTTGCGGTGTTTCTGCTGGCATGGGCGGTGCTGGTGGTGGTGTTTCTGGCGTGGTATGCCCGCGCACTGCGCCGGGATGTGACGGCAGCGCTGCAGCTGCCCGCCCGCCCCGTGCGCCCCGGCGAGGAATTTGCCGTGCTGGTGCAGCTGCACAACGCCGGGCGGCGGCCTGTGCCGGAGCTGCGTGTCGTTTTGCAGGCAGTGGACGCCGAGAGTGGTACGGCGATCGAATTGCCCTGCGGTGCAATGCTGGCCCCGGGTCAGCGTGCCGACCTGCGCGTAACGCTGCGCGCCGCCAAAAGCGGCCTGTGGCAGTTCCGCGTGCGGGAAATCACGGTGCGCGACCCGCTGGGCCTGTTTGCAGTACCCTGCGCCGTGCCGCCCCAAAGCCGTGAGCTGTGTGTGCTGCCGCCCGCCGAGGGTGAGGACGATGGCGCGGGCACAAAGCCGCAAAATAAGGTGGAGAAGGTGACCGCCGCAGGCCACGACATGGCTGACGGCGTTTACGACCTACGGCCCTACCGTGCGGGGGATTCACTGAAGCAGATACACTGGAAGCTGACTGCCCGCGTGGGCGAGCTGACCGTGCGTGAGCCGCTGGGCGCGACCTATTGCGCCGACCCGGCCGGGGCAATCATGGCAGAGGGAGCTGATGCGCCGCAGCAGGTGCTGCACTTCGCTCAGACTGCCGTAAAACGGCTGCGCACCATGACCCGCCGCAGGACCGCCGACCCGGACACGGGGCTTGTGTTCATTGACCGTGTGCTGCTGCCCCGCACCGGGGCTGCGGCGCGCCCTGTGCTGGAAACGGCAGTGGATTTGCTGATTTTGGAATTGCTGGCGTTGGGTCTGCTGACGGCTTTGAACGGCGCGTTTGCGCTGGCGCTGCCCGTTTGGGTATGGTTGGGCACGGCAACGCTGTGCCCGGTGTGGCTGGCGCTGCACCGCGCCCCGCTGCCGAACGCTGCCCGCCGTGGTGTAACGCTGGCGCTGGCTGTGGGGTATCTGGTACTTCTGTTTGTGTTGCAGCGGACATTTCTGGCCGGTGCGCAGCAGTGCGCGGATGCCGTAAGACTGTGCCTGAATACACGATTCGAAGCAAATTTTGCGGTGGTGACTTCGCCGATCCCGGCGCAGAGGGGGCTGTTTGTGCTGCTGGCTGCGATCCCTGTCACGGCGTTTCTGGCCGCAGTAACCGCCTGGCACGCCGATGCACTGCTGCTGGGGCTGGCGCTGCTGCCGGTCATGGTATTTACACTGCTGGCCGGGACAGGCAGCGCCGTTTTGGGCTGGCTGCTGCTTTTGCCCGGCTGGCTGGGGACCTGCACGGCGGCGCGGTCGGTGCAACGAAAGCGGCTGTGGGGTGGCAAGGATTCCGCCGCCTATGCTGCCAACCTGCAGACCCACCGCACAAACCAAAAATTGGCCGCTTCCGGTATGGCAGTGGCCTGCACCGTATTGTTTTTGCCTGCACTGGCGCTGCGCCCGGTGCTTACGCTGCCGCTGAACGCGCTGCAGCCGGTGACCGACAAGGCTCAGGCAGCGGTGCTGAGTGTCGCAATCGAGTGGCTGCCGAAGATCAGCGGCGGCGCATTGAATTTCCATCTCAACGCGGCGGCGGGCGGCGTTGAGGACGGCAGCCTGACCCAAGGTGACGGCCTTGCACTGACCGGGCTGGAGGATCTGATGGTCACGGCCAGTACCATGCCGGAGGAGACCGTCTATCTGCGCGGTTTTATTGGTGCGGACTATGACGGAACAAGCTGGCAGGCGGGCGATGCCGCAGCCTTTGACAGTGCGGCGTCCAACTGGAAGACCGATGGCAACGGTCGGCTGGCCATAGCCAACCTGCCGTTTTTGCGCGCGGCCTACAGTGGCACAGAGCCCCGGCAAATGACTGTGCAGCGTCTGTATGCAAATGATGCTTACACTTTTGCGCCGTATAATGCGTATTTTAACGATTACTACACGCCGGACGGTGATGGAGCCATTGCAGGGCAGACCACACAGGATGATACATTCTACTATTTTCCGCGCAAGCAGGCCAAAGAATTGCTGGCTGCCCGCGCTGACGGTGACGCCAGTGTGCTGGATCGCCTTGAAAGCGCCTATGCTGCCTATGCCGAGGCGCGTTATCTGGCTTTGCCCGCAGGCGCGGAGTACGATGCAATCAAGGAAGAGCTTGACGCACTGGTGAAGGAGCGCAAGCTGAAGGACAACGATACCGATGGCCGCCGCACGCTGGTGCGCAGTTGGCTGAATGAGCGCTGCCATTACAGCGCCGATGCCGCCGCGCCTGATGGGGCGGATCCGATACTCTATTTTTTGAACGAGAGCCATGCCGGCAGCAGCACGCAGTTTGCTTCGGCGGCGGTGGTGCTGTGCCGAATGCTGGGACTGCCGGCCCGGTATGTGGTGGGCTATGCCGCGCCACAAAGCCTGTTTACTGCCCAAGGGAACGGCAGTTACCGTGCTGTTTTGCAGGATGACAACGCGCACGCATGGGCTGAGGTCTATCTTGCCGGGCAGGGCTGGACGCCGCTGGAAGTGACGCCCGGCATGGCAGCGGAGCTCACTGAAGGTGAACTGTCAGCTGATACACCGCTGGCCGGACAGAATGCTGCCAACGAAGATGACGCACCGCTGCCAACACAAAACGAAACGCAAACCCCTGACAGTACATCGCGGAATACGGCACTGCTGTGGGTGTTGCCGGTAATTTTGTTGCTGGCCGTGCTGGTGATAGTCGAGGTTCGCCGTGTACGCCGCACACCGCTGCAGATCGTGCAGGCGGAGTTCCGCGCGCTCTACCGCAAAATGCGGCGCTGCGGGCTGGGGGAGAATGTCTCCTCCGATGAGGCGGCGTTTGCGGAATTTCTGCAGGCGCATTGCCCGCAAACAGACGGCGAGACAATTCAAAGCATGCTGGCTGCTGTGCAGACGGCACAGTTTGCACCCGGGCCGTGTACACAGGAAACAGCGCAAGGGGTGCGCACCATTTGCCGGAAACTGCGCAGAAAAATGCGCAAGGGCGTTGCGTAAAGATGTGAAATGTATAAAAAATAGTTGACTGTTCGTAAAAAAATGATTATGATAATAGTAAAATAGCTGCGGGAGATGAGAAATGATGGCGTGCTTGCCGATGAATGATAAAGTGGTCGATATTACGCAGAGTACGGAGACGGCGGATGCGCCAAAAACAAAGGTATACCGTTCGATGATCGGAAACGGACGCATCAGCCCCGCAACCCGTCAGCGCGTGCTGGACTATGTGAAGAAGCACAACTGTACCCTCGATGTGCCAGCCTGCGGGGCGGATAATCGTTGCTCGTACAACATTTCACTGGTGATTTCAAAGCAGTTCTCCGACTTTGAGATGCCTTTTTTGCGCAAGATAATGCGCTCAGTTTACTATGTGGCGGGTGAGTACGATTATGATGTCCTGCTGACACTTGTGGACGAGAACGAGACCCGCCCTGTGGAGCGGCTGCTGGGCAACCGGAAAATTGACGGCTTGATTTTGACCCGCACGCTGGAGCGCGACCCGCTTATACCATTGCTGAAAGCGCGCAAGCTGCCGTTTGTCGCTATTGGTCAGCCAGAGGATGATGAAATCCTCTCGGTCGATCACGACCAGGTAGGCGGTTGCCGCGAGATGACGAGCCTGCTGTTGATGAAGGGCATGAAGCATATAGCGCTGCTGGGTGGCAGCATGCTGTACACGGTCAATCAGTCCCGGCTGGAGGGCTTTCGACAGGCCTATGACAAGGCGGGCCAGGAAATTGATGAGGGCTTGCTTTTTTTGGAGCTGGAAACCGATGATCTGCGGATGTGGGCTGTGCAGCAGGCAGTGGAGCGCGGTGCGGATTGCATCCTGTGCATGGACGAGCGTCTGGCTCAGCTGTCGCTGAATGTACTAAAGCAGCTGAACCTGCGTGTGCCGCAGGATATCCGAATGGCATCGCTGTATGACAGCGAGAATCTCGCCAACGCCGTGCCGCCCATCACAGCGGTACAATTTAATGCCGACATTCTGGGCCTCAAGGCTACCCAGCAGCTGCTGTGCGCATTGCAGGGGGAGAAGGTGGAGACCAGAATAGAACTGGGCTACCAAGTAAGCTTGCGGGAGTCAACGCAGATATAGTGTGCGGTTTTCCAAAGATTTCAGAACATGCTTGCAGATACGCTGGAGCAGTTTTAATGTATCCTGAACGATTGCGTACCTTTATATATAAGGGATAAGGGACCGTGATACATTTCTACACCGCTAACCTTACCCTCCGCCCTGTAGGGGCCGGGCATGCCCGGCCCGC
>OJNZ01001048.1_pt1 | contig 16671 bp, 22 predicted proteins | sample 1598001 | NCBI WGS metagenome assembly OJNZ01 (sample SAMN01915225, study PRJEB22387) | human gut metagenome | isolation source: stool | host: Homo sapiens | place: USA | reverse complement strand
CCAGCTGCTTTGGGATATGGCAAAGGCCGTACAGCTGGTACGGCCTTCAAATCACACTTTTGTTACATTGTCTGCTCCCACGCCCGGTCAGCGGACTGACTCATATCCTGAAACACCTCCAGATAGTCTGACACCGCATCGGACAGCACCTCATAGTCCTGCCGGGTGGGATGATAGACATACCAGTCTGCCTTGCCGTAGTCATCCCAAATGTGCGGGATAACCCCATCCCGGAAGTTGGGATTATTCACCATCTTCTTGCCGAACAAGTCAGAAAAGCGAAGCAGCAGATTGTCTACATCACCCTCCTGACGATTCAGTACCGTCAGCCGCAGAGCGCTGTATTGATTTGCGATGCCGGTAGTGACAAACTGGATTTTTGCCCGATTCATCTCGTCCAACCGGACATAGCAGGCTCTGCCCACATAAGTGGCGTCAGGGTACCGTTCTCCGATGATCTTCCGAAGCTCCTGTTCGTAAAATGTCATTGCCTATACCTCAAATCCCGATGATCTGCCAGATGTACAGCGGAGCCGTCAACGTGAACACCAGGCAGGCGAACAAAATGGCGGGCGCCGTCCACTCGAACTGGCCGCTTTTTCTGAAGTCGAAATAGGCCGTCCCCAGTTTGGCGAAGAAGAATACTGCCAAGATCAGGTCGATGGCGGGAAAGACCACATTGTTCACCACGGTCTTGATCTGACCGGATGCCGTCTGCCATGTGCTTTCCACCGCGCCGGCCACATCGCCGGTACCGGCAGCAAAGGCCGTGGTTCCCATCACGCAGACCAACAGCAGGGACAGCACCAGTGCCGCACAAAGGCGATTGCGTTTTGTGTTGTTCATAGATTCCTCCGTTTCTATCGTTGTTTTGCGGGAGCAATATGCCACTCCTCCCAGAGATTCCCCCGGATGGTGACGCTGTCCGTCAGGTTCATACTGAGCATTCCCGTGGGTGTCCAGCAGTCCAGGAGCCAGGTATACGGCGTATAGCTGCCGTCCGGATACCAAATGGGCGTGAAGTGGGTACGGCGGTTGTAGGTGCTGTAGGGGTTGGCTTTGAATTGGAAGGTCGTGCTTCGCCCGGAGATTTCTGCCTCCAGCAGACGCCAATAGTTCTCATAGCCAAACTCTGGGAAATAGGTCACGGCGTTCTGCGCTGCCGTCACCGCCGCACTCTGATTTGTGGTGACTTTTGCGGTCACCTTCTCCTGAACGCCATAGCCGCTTTTCAGCGTGGATGCGGTCGCCGTGGGGCTCTTCTCGTCCGGCGTGATGCGCATGGATGCAGTCAGGCTTGCGGAGTAGCTGTTGTAGTCAAACTCCCACCAGCCATGGTCCTCCCACCAGCCGTTGTCCACCCAATGGTACCAGCGGTCCCTGTGGGTCTTGCCGTCCGCATCCGTCCAGCGGTCTGTGTGCCAGCATTTCTGCCAGTTTTCTACCCACTCCCAATTCTCCTGCCACCACGGTGACCAGATGCCCCAGGACGCCGAAGTCACCTGCTCTTTCTCTGGAATAGAGGACAGACGGAAAGCATCGTTGCGGTCATCCGCCAGGGGATTGGGCGGGTCATTGCCGTCCAGATCCACGATATTGCAGGTGATGGTTCCCTGCGCCGATCCGCCGCCGTACACGCTGACGGAAATCGTTATGACGCAGGGTTCCGCGGGAGTACGCCAGCGCACCCATGCCAGCTGGCTGTCGCCGTCCGGGTAGTAAACATTACTGACAGTGTAAGTCCTGCCCTGAATGTTAAAGCGTACCGATACGGGTTTGTCTGGGTCGGACTGTCCACCGCGCACCTCCACGGAGGTGATGACTTCTGTGTTGACACGGTATTCATAATCAAAGTCATTGATTTCAGGCGGCGTGGTCACCTCGTTGAAGCGGACGATGCCGATGCCAAGAGATGAGATGATGTCACCGTTGGATGCCTTCTCCGTGCGGCTGCCGGACCATGCAGTGTAGCCGAGATCCGCTTCCTCCAGAAAAATCGCCAGCGGCAGATTTTTATGGGTGAGCGTACCCAGCTTCTTTCTGAGATCGCCGTTGACGACCTGATCATACAGCGCCGCTTCCGTGGCGGTCATGGCAAACTGTTGACCGTTATAGCAAAGATAGGCCAGCGGCTCTACTACCAGCTTGTAGTCTCCGCCAATGAGCGTATCGAAGTCCATTCCCGCGTATCCAGCAATGGAACGGATAACCTGTTCATCGGTAAAATAGCTTCGGATGGCAGCAATGCTGGCTTTGCTGCTGCCCGTAGAGATAATCTTGGGCAGACTCTGACTTGGGTTGATATATGTGTAGTTTCCAGCTTTAGGGGCAAGGGAGTTTCCTGCGTTATATGACAGTTTGCTCACCTTTCCAAAGTGAGCAAGTCCTGTTGCGGGTACCTTATTAGTCAAATCAATAATAGCTCCTGCGACAGTCTTGCTGTCCACATGAATCACAGATACTCTTACGCCATCCATGCCAGGATTCCAGTAGTTTGTCTTTGACCCATTCCCCATGCCGCCGCCACCGCCATCAAAGTTGCCATCTCCTGTGGCATAGGCAGGAACGATGGCGGTTATTGCCAGCACAAGTGCCAGCAACAGGGGCAAAAGCCTTTTCATGCGCATTCCTCCTTGTCATGAAGATAAAGAAAGACACGGCTTCTTCTTAGCCGTGTCTTTCCTGTGATTATGCGGACTTAGCCGCCCATGATTCCAATTTTGTTGCCGTTTTCATACATGGAATCGTCCTTGATTCCGACATTGTTCCCCTCATAATCCACATATCCAAATCCGGGGACATATACCTGTCCGGCATCATTGGTGCTACCACCTGCAGGCTCAGTGGGCTGGGGCTTCACCTCAGTCTGCTCCGGTTTGTAGGTGGGCGGCGTTTCCTTGTTGCGGTCCGCTTCCGGTACATCATCCGGCACATGGTCCTTTTCCGTCTTGCTGGGATGCTCCGGTGCATCTGGCTTGGTGGGCGTACCCTGAATGGCCTGCTCTGTGCCGGAGTTGTCCGCATCCCTGCCGAGATCATGCTGTTCGTCATCCGTCTTGATATCCACCTTTACCTCTGGATCGCTGATACTCACTACCGGATCTTTCGTGTTGGGTGTATCGTCCGGGATGGCGGGGTCAATGGGCATGGGTACCGCAGCAAGGCGGCTGACGATCCCCACTACCAGCACCGCGCAGAACAGGACGCCTACCGCAATGAGGATGATGCGTTTTGTTTTCTCTGTCATAATCGAACTCCTTCCTTTGTAGGGGTTGATGAACTATCATCTTATCCTGAACATACCACAGCTCTGTGTGGAAGTCTACTGCAAGACAATAAAAGCACTAAAACTTTGGGATATACTTGGCTTCGACCCGCAGATTTACACTTACAGGCGGCAGCACACGTCCGGCAAAGCGGGTGGGGATTTCCAGATGGAGGGTGGCGGTTGCGAGATACCCCTCGCTCCGGCCTGATGCGATGGCGTTGTTGGAGATATGAACGGACAGGTCGGAGAGCGTATACTCCAGCTCGTTTCCGGCGTATTTCATGTAGCCTTCGCCATCTGTGGTAAGGCCGAGGATATAGGACAGGTTGCCATAGATGTCACCGGCATCGATGGACTCGAACCACTCGCCGTCCCCCTCTGGGAACCAGCCTGCGGCATAGCCCTCCCGCACAGAGTGGTACACATCGTCATAGTTCTCATTGACCGTGGCAATGACCGCCTGTTGCACCGCGTCCCGCACACCCTGCACGATGATGTTGACTCGAAAATACTCGGAGATGAGCATAAAGAGCATGAGAAGGCAGAGTGTCACGGCGATGACCATGGGATAGCCCTCGCCGGAACGGGAGCGAAAGAGTAGCTTTCTCATTTCCAATACACCTCCGATCTGCCACTGGCCTGTGCCGTCAGCTCAATGGGGAAGCTGCCAAGCCCACCGAAGCCGATGTCCACATCCATGGTCAGCGTCACCGTCACCTCCTCATTGAGTTGGATGCGGCCGGTACGGGACCAGCGGATATCCGGGTCGATCTCCAACCGCTCAGACAGCACCTGTGCGCGGGAGGTCGTTTCGTTGCCGACTCTGCCGGTGATCTCGGCTTCCCGCACCAGCTCGGCGGCGAAGGTGTCAAGCTGCTGCTTGGCAACATACACAGGAAGTACCTTCACCGCCAATGCGATCACCAGCATGGCGCAGAGGACGAGGACGCAGGTATCGATATAGCCCTCGCCGGAGCGTTTCTTCCATTTGTTTTTCATCCGAACAGCCCTCCCATCGAGGTGAGGATCTGCATGAGGATGACCACAATGTAGATGAGCATAAAGCAGACCAGCATGACGAAGGAGTACACACGGATCTTGGGCGGGATCTTCGCTGCCTGCGCCTTGAGTCGTTGGAGCTCCAGCTGTTTCATATCGTGGGAGAGCATCTGAAAATAGATGCGCCCGTCATCACCGCGCAGGACGCCGATGAGCCCACGCACGATGTCCGAGAGCATGGGCGACGCCAACCTGCCCTCAAAGCGAACCAGTGCAGCTTCGTAAGAGGACGAGCGCATATCCGCCGTCAGCACATCCAGCTCACGGGCGAAGTCGGGACCGGCGTGTCGCTTATAGTTCTCCAAGATTGTCAGCACATCGCGGCTTGCGCCCAGCTCCTGCTCCACTGTGGCAACAAAGCGGGGCAGCTCACCCTCGATCTTCTCGCGGCGTTCGGTGACCTTTTCCTCCGCCTTGCGGCTCTCCTTGAAGTAAAGCAATATCGACAGTAGCACCACGATGGGCGAGAGCAGAGGAAAGATCAGCAGACACGGAATGACCGCCAGCAGTGCGGCGGCAGGCTTGAGGATGGTATAGGCCAAGTAGACCTCCGGTGTCATATCCATGCCGGCAGCATTTAGCGTGCGCTCTAGCCGATGCCTCTTGTATTCATCCATTCGGATAAACTTGGAGAGCTTGATAGCCCAGCCAAGGAAGATGGCGTCCAGCGACTTCATCCGCTTTTTCTCGGTTCGCCCTGCGGACAGGAGCGCCTTCTCCGTGGAGAGACGGGGCAGCTTCAGAATATCCGCCAGAATGAAGAACAGACCTGCGGCAACGGCCACACCGAAAAGGAACAGTAAGATCGTCATGTCCGTCACCTCCGATATTCAATGGGCTGGGTTAGCTTGGCCACTCTGGCAAAGGAGAGAAAGATAGCGGCGGCGCAGACCGCCAGCACCGCTTTGCCGGGAACAGTGGTCATTAAGGTTGCATACCAGTCCTTGTTGAGAAAGTACAGCAGTGGGATATTCAGCACTACCAGTGCCGCCATGGAGATGAATTCCTTGCGAGGAGCGAACACGAGATTCTCCAGTTCCCCATTGATGATGCGCATATCTGAGAGCTTTCCCACAATGGGGTTGAGGGTGCTTTTTAGGCTGTGGTCGTACTGACAGGCAGCGAGAGCCTCACACCATTCTTGCCACACCTCATTATCAATAGCAGACTTCAGTTCCGCCAACGCCGCATTCATATCTGGGTCGATGTGCTTGATGCGGGTGAGGAAGCTGCGGAACACGCCTTGCACAGGTGGGTTCAGGTAGTTGATGTTCTCCTCCACGGCGGTCTGCAGATCCTCACTGCGGAGGTAAGCCGTGGTGATGATAGAAAGTGCTGTTTCCAGCTCGGCGGCGATGTCTTTCTTGTAATGCCCAGCCGTGAGCTTGATGTACCAGAACGGTAAAAACATCATACCCGTTGCTAAAACCGGAATGAGCAGAAAGTTATTCAGTACGATAGCTATGCCTGCCCCCATTGCAAAGAACAGCAGCGATGCCGCGCACAGCATAGGAAATCGATCCTCCTTGCCGGTGGCTTTCAGGATCGTCTGCACTTCTAATATTTCACGACGCATAAAGTTCGGTTTCTTGCGCTGAGTGGCTTCGTTGATTTCATCACGGATGCTCCTGGGACCGACGGTCAACCGGTGAAATACACCCAGCGTGAAATCCATGGGCGAGATGCGAAAGATAAGAAATGCGCCGGCAATCATGCCAACGCACGCAGTCAGTAGCAGGGCTGTCAAGTGGCGTTCACCTCCTTCTTGGGCTTCAAAAGAGTCTGCAGCTCCTCGTTGGGCATACCGTTTTCCAGCAGGCGTTTGCGTAGACTCACGGAGATCTCATTCACCTGCGTGTGATGTCCTTCGATGACGAATTTGCCGTCTTCCATGTGGTTTTCCGTGATAACATAGCGGAACAGCGTGTTGTAGCGGCGATCCCCATTGGGCTGGATCTCACATTCCATGATCTCCATCATGCGGCGCTGCTTGTTCTCCAGCTGCTTGCAGAAGACCACGATGGGGTATGCCTCCGTCACATAGCTGAGAAGCGTTTCATCGGACATATCCACGGCTCGTTTGCACAGGGACACCATGCGGCGGTAGGTCGCCTCGCAGGAGTTGGAGTGGATGGTAGTCAACACCGCCACACCCACGCGGGCGGCCTCCTGCGCGGCATTGGCCTCGGCACCGCGCATCTCGCCCACCACCAGGATATCTGGGTTGAAGCGCAGGCAGATATCCACCAGTGCAATCTGATCGATCCGCTGACGCTCATTTTCACTGTCGCGGGTCAGGGTGTGGACCACCGAGTTGACTACCTTACCGTTTTCCTCCCGCACCAGCTCCAGCTCACGGGAGCCGTTCTCGATGGTGAAGATACGTTTGCTGTCGGGTATGGTGGTCAGCAACCAGCCTGCCGCCGTGGTCTTGCCGGAAGAGGTGGCACCAGCCACACAAATGGAGATCCCGTAGCGCAAAAATACGGAAAGCCAGTCCAGCATTTCCTCTGTGGCTGTGCCGCTGCGGAGCAGATCCTCACGGCTGAGATTGTGGCGGTTGACAATTCGGATGGAGGCGGCAACGCCCACATCCTCATCCACCACGGGGGACTTCATAGCCGCAATACGGGTGTTGCGGGTCAGGTGTCCCGTGACCAGAGGACTGGCGTTGTCCAGTACCATGCCGGAAGCGTGGAGCATACGACGGATGACGGCGAGCGCATGTTCCGGCGAATCGAAATGCTCTTCCAATTTCTCATTTCTGCCATCCGAATACTGCACTTCGATATCCCGCCACGAGTTGATGTTGATTTCCTCAATGCCGTCTCCATAGATGTAGCTGGTCAAAAAGCCATACTCCGCCATCTCAGAATAGATGGCGTCCGCCAGTTCCGTCTGCGTCATGCCTGCTACGGCGATACGTTGATCCTGCAGGTACTTGGTGATATAGCGCTGAAGCTGCTCTTTTGCATCTTCGCCACCCTGAGAGATTAGGGAGGAATAGGAGCCAGAGATGTATTCCTGTACTTCCTGTAGCACGGAGCTAAAGCCTTTGCCATCCGTTTCCGGTGTAAAGAACAGGTTGTGAGCCCGTCCGACCGTGCTGGCATCAGTGTTCAAGGTCCGCTGCGGCGTGTCATCCACCACAACCGGAACGACATCTAACTCTGGGCTGTCATGGAATTCTAACGCATCTCTTTTTTCTGCGTTTGCCGCAAAGAGCGAAGCACTTCTCTTTGTTCCAAGGGCCATGTCAAAACACCTCCTCGATGATCTTTTCCAACTCCTTGCGGAAGGCGCGACTGTCCTTAAGAGAAAGGTCAGAAAACAAATTGCCGGCGAGATACTGCTCCTCCAATTCCTGCGAATAAGGCAACTTGAAGGTCACACTGCCGAGTACTTTGCCAATATGGTCCGCCGCTTGAAAAGGCTTAACATTTGCCGCCACTTTATACTGTTTGTATGCATCCCACTTGGCATCCTTCAACAATGGAAGCTGACTGGAAAAGTAGCTGATGCTTTTGAGATCGCAGTTAGCAAGGCGCAAAACACTGTCAGCCTCCATCAGCGCTACAGCGGAGAGAATATCGTTTGCAATATAGCTGCCACAGTCCACAATAACATAGGGTGCGATCTGTCGCAGCCCATCCAGCAGCTCTGTTGCCTGCTTTTCGGTAAAAGGCGGAATGCTGTACTCATTTTCGCCCTTGAGTAACCCCAGCACAGTGAGATAGTTGCTGCGCTTGAGGGTGACAAGGTTATGCTTGATGAGATTTTCTCCAATGCGGGCAGCAGCAAGGATATTGCCCAGGGATCTCTCACATTCCAGTTCATCCGGCGAACAGATGCAGGGAAGCATAGGGGCAGTCATGTCGCAGAGCAGAAGAATAACATTCTTCTTTTTGGCGGAAAGCATTTTTGCGATTTTCACCGCCGTTACCGTCTTTCCACTGCCGGGACTGCCCCAAACCGCCAGCATACCGCCGCTGTCGTTCTGTACTTCTGGCTGTTCCGATTCCTCAGAGCTGCGCCGAAAGATACCGGCTTTCTTGAAATTCATTCCATCACCTCGTTATCGGGCTTAGCGGCAACAGAATCCGTATTTTCGCTCTCTGCGAAAGACTCCTCCTGCTCGGCGTACAGCTCCTCAATGAGTTCGTCCTGCGCTTCGATGAACTGCTTTGCGCCGTCCACCGTACCGCGGTAGACGAGAGCCAAGTGGAGCTTGGCGACCTGCTCCAGCTCCGCCAGCACCTTGGCCTGCTCCGGCAGAACGAGGAAGGTCACGGTAGAGGGCAGCTCCTTCTCGTCACCCTTTGCTTCACCGGTATTGGCGTCATAGCCGGTGCTGGCGGTAACAGAGATGATCTCCACGTACTGCAGCTCGGCGGGGATGGTGGTTTCACCGTCCTCCGGGTAGTCCGCCACGATGACCGATACGATGTCGCCGCTCTGGAGCTTGCCGGACAGTCCTGTGGCGAAGCTCTTGATGGTGACGGAGATAGCCTGCTTCGTGCCATCCAGACTATAGAGATAAGCATTCTCGGCGGCGGGCGCTTCCGAGAGCTTGGCAGCGAGAATATAATCGCCAACGGCAAGGTCCGCCTTGGCGTATTTGCCCACTACATTTTCTTTCACGGTCATGAGGCCGGAGGGGAGATTGTAGGAACCGACCTCGGCCGTGGTGACCATATCCTTGGTGATAAGTTCACCGGCGTGAATGTCCTTTGTGACGCGGACGATCTCTGCCTTCTGACTGATCCCCCGATTAAACAGCGGCGTGATGCCGAAGCAGATCACCAACGCCAGCAGAATGCAGATGACGCCGATGACCGTGCGGTTTTTGAAAATACTCATGGAGCAAGTCCTCCTTCGTTTTAGATGATATATGCGGTGATAAAACCAACTGCGAGAAATGGTGCAAGCGGATAACTCTCCGGTGGGCGTTCCGCTCCGCGCAGTGTCCGTACAATGACTACCACAAAATAAAAAAGGCAGTACAGCAGGAGCGCCAGCACCAGTCCGGCGCCGCCGCGCAGGACACCCAGCAGGAAACCGGAAGCGGCGATAAGCAGCGCATCTCCCATGCCGCCACGCCCTCTGTTACTTGCCAGTAGGAACGGAACGGACAGCAGTAGACCCAAAAGGTGGGCGGGGCTGAAGGAAATCAGCCCCGCCCCTGCGATAATGATACTGGAAAGGTCATAGATCTGCCTGTGCCGGAGATCCGTCCATGCCGCGCTCATAAGTCCGGTGAGGAACAGTGTCCCCTGTAGGGCAGACATCACGATTAACCAGCGTAGTTGAACATCTCCGTGATGCGCTTGTTCAGCGTGGGCATGACCACATCGCCGAACAGAGCATAGAGACCTGCCAGCAACAGAGCACCCAGCACCACGGCGATGAGAATCTTAACGGCGGTGTCGATGTAGCCCTCGCCAGAGCGATAGGTTGCGGCAAGGCGGATGGCGTTGGCGCGGATGGAATTGACGGTGTTCTTGATAAACTTCTTCATGTGAAAATTTCCTCCAAGTTATATGTTTTGTGTTGTGGGTGATTACATGGTCTGTTCCGCAGCGGGAGCGTAGTTCGTCTGCTGGAGCTGTCGGAACGACTGCTCATAGGCATCCAGCACCGCATCGTTGAACTGCTGGCGAGCCTCCTTCGTGCAGGGGAAGCAGATGTCGTGATAGTCGCCGCGGCTGTCCTTGTACTGAGGCATGGCGACAAAGGGCCCTTTCTCGCCGCGGATGACCTTCACGCCGCGAATGGCAAATACGCCGTTGATGTCAACATTGGCGTTGGCGAGGGTGTACTTGCTGTCCTTCACGGGATAGATGCGCACGGCGTACTCCACGGGGAACGGGGTATCCGGTGCAGGGGTGGGAGCTGTTGCCTTGGTTTGGGCTTTGGGCATTGGAATTCCTCCTTTTCTGATTTGGATATGAAAAAAGCACCCGGTCAGGTGCTCATTTCACAGGCTCATATCCATTTCCTGCTGGGGTGCAAACTCGATCTGCTGGAAGCCGATGCGGTCGCAGTAATAGAACTCGCTGCCGCCTTCGTCGTATAGTTCCAGCACATCCGAGATGCCGATGGGTCGGCCGTCATAGCCGGGAACGGGGTTGCGGAAGATGGTGTAAATCTCCTCTAGGTCGTTGGTGGCGACTTGACCGTCATAGACCATCTCATAGCTCTTTCGGCTTGGATGACCGAATCGCTGTACCATCGTCTCATAGGAAACGAAACGGATATTGATGGGGCTGTCCCGCGAGAGCTGCCATACACGGCAGTTCTTCAGGGGCGGAGCCTCTGGGTCGAAGCGGCCGCTGCGCTGCCCCAACAGGAGACGGTCATAGATGCCGTCCTCCCAGCGGATGGTGAGAGCCTGCTTTTGCAGAAAACTCTCCAGTTCCTGCGTTTGGAACATGGTATCCACCACCGCCTCCTTTTCTGCGATGTATCCGGCAGGATTGCTGTAATAGAAGATGCGGTTGTGGTTATCAATGCAGATGCGCTGCACTTGTTTCACCTCCGATCATTCCAGCTTCATCTCACCTGTGGCCGGTGCCTCCTGCTGTGGTGCGGTCAGCTCCATGAGCTTCTCCCGCGCCCAGTCGGGAAGATACTTTTCGTCCAGCACACCGATGAACTCATGTCGATTCCAGCGGGTCATCTCACCGTCACCCAGACAGGTACAGCGCACCGAGCGACCAATGGCATGTGGCCTGCAGCCAAAGCCGTCATGGGCATACCAGAGTTGATCCGCCTGACTCCAGCAGGATTCCTTGAGCGTATCGGGGCTGAGTACCAGCACCTTGCCGGTGAAGTCCTGCTCGGCGCGGTCACCGACGCAGTGCTCCGCACCAAAGAGATTTAACGCCTGCACCGCCTTGCGGTAGAGACTGACGAAGCCATCCAGCACGGCCGGATGGCTTCGGACAACAAAATCGCTGTTGTGGATGAGATCTGTGGGAATATATATCTTCTCTGCCCACTGCTTATTGGCGGGGGTGAAGCGACCATCCCACTTGAGTTCATGCAGGGTATTGGCAAGCACCCATGCGGTGCGCTTGTAGCCGTATTCGTCCAGCACGGGTGTGATACAGTCCTTGTCCAGATGCATTCCGTCGAAGCTCCGGCGGATGGCGTCCTCGATGGCATCACGGCAGGCGATGTTGGCGCGATGGCTTTCCCTCCAGAGCGAAAGCTCATTCCGTTCTCTGGCCTCAGCAGAGGAATAGGGATAGAGATAGGTTTTGTTCATTTGGGCCTTTCACCTCGATTCTGTTCCGAATACTTCTGTCATCACTTATCGTAGATAACATCATTCTCCATCAGCGCATCTTCCAGAGCGGACAAACAACAGCCGGACTTGCGCAGAGCGTACAGAATTACGGGCGATACATCGGAGAGGTCGAAGTCATTGTCTGCCTCGCAGACGGTAATCATGCCGGAGTCCTCATCCACATAGCAGTCCAGCTTGGCGTCGGGTGCGATGTCCGCTTCCTCTCGGGCCCAATCGGGAACGGCGACAGAAGGGCGGCAAAGTTCTTCGATTGACAGATCACTGTAAACACAACCGTCTTCATCGCACTCGTCACAATGGCCACAGGTGTCCCGCAAGGACAGGAGCATCTGACCAACATGGGCGGTCAACGCCGTGAGCAACTTGACATATTCCATTGTGGTCATTTTGGATTTCGTCAGAATCACAGCTCCGTCCAACGTGGTCAGCTCTAACTTCGCGTTGTCGGGGATGCCACTCAGCTTCGTAGCCGCAGGCGGGATGGTGATGGCCTTGTCCCTGGTAAGAATAAAGTTCATAGTGTGGTTCCTCCTCATTTTTCTTTGGTAGGTGTTTTGATGGTGTGGGTAGGTTCGTGCATCAGCTCATATCGAGTATCGCTGCTGCCATCCAGCAAGCTGTCCAAAGTCAGCTGCCAGCAGGCTTTCCGAGGATCATAGTTGGTGATGATAGCTTCCTCGTACTCGCTACCTGCTGTCTGGGACATACTGTTGGGGCGGACAGTGCGAAAGATGAAGAACTCTTTATAAAGTTCTGAAATGTACGGGCAGTAGTTGTAGGACACCATAACATACCCGCGACAATTCAGAAGTGTGTCATGGAGCCGCTGGTGATCCACTTTTGGGAATCCTACCTCATAGCACTCTGCTTCAAAGTAGGGCGGGTCACAGTAGATCCATGCATCCTCTCGGTCGTACTGACGAATGACATCCTCAAAGTCCTTGTTCTCCACGATGACATTTGCCAATCGGCGAGAGCATTCCCATATCAGGTGAAAGAAGCGGCGGATATCACAAGGTTTGCCGCCGAAGGATTTGGCGCTGCCGCTGAAACTGTAGCGAACTAGTTTGAAGTAATCTGCGGCACGGCGAATATCTCCGCGCGGAGCGCGTTCCAGCATAAGAGCGCGGATGGCTTCAGCATCGGGAGGCTTCAAGTAGACCTCTGTCAGATCCATTTCCTCCTGCAGGTAATCATCCGTGAACTCACCTCTGGAGAAGAACTTGTAAAGGACATTGAAGTCATCCCGCGTATTCAACGGCAAGAAGCCCAATTCTGAAAGCAGCGCAAGCGTGCGGCTTTTCACGCAGCAAAACAGGTTGGTAAGGTTCCCGTTGAAGTCGTTGTAGACCTCCATGCACCCATGCCGAGTAGGGCGGTTCATGGTCACTGTGCCGCTGCCCCCAAACACATCGATGAAGCGGCTATATCGCTCCGGTGCCATCTTGTTAATGATCCACAGCAGCTTACCTTTGCCGCCCACCCAAGGGATAAAGCTGTTCAAGATGCACCTTCTCTCAAGGGAAAAGCATCCAGTGACCGCTCTAATCCGCGTCTTGCTGCCGCAAGTCCATTTTCCATGCTCTGAAGCTGCTGAATCGTGGAGAAGACTTCGCCGGCAGTCGCAGCGTAAAAATATCCGCATCGATCACTCCCAATGGGAATACCCTTGCGCCTCATACGGTTTACCAGTTTACGAAGATCTGTTCCGCTAATCCCAAGGGCCGCTTCCAGTTCAGCACCGCTCGCTCTGTATTTTCGCCCAGTACATGCTCCTTTCAGATAATTCAATAATTTTTCTTCTCGCATTGCTGTTCCTTTCCGAGACCGCTATCCCGGATTAGGGAACAAAATGAGCAAAAAAGAAGGGGCCGCTTTCCCCATCCGGGAATACGGCCCCTTGCTGTTTATTTTTTCTGTTCCGTCCGCATAGAACGGTTGCCGTTCTTCTTGCTCCTGTGAATCGAATAACATCTCCAATATACTTTAAGAACGGATTCCGTTCAAAAGGAGATTGCTGTATGGATCAGGTCGCATTGGGAAAACGAATCAAAGCTGCCCGTGAGCGTGCCGGTATGACGCAGGAGGACCTTGCTGCTGCCGTGGAATACAGCGTAGACCACATGAGTGTGGTCGAGCGCGGAGTCAAAGCACCAAAGCTGGATAAGCTGGTTACCATCGCCAATGTACTCAAGGTTGGAACGGACGAGCTGCTTCAGGATAATTTGGATGCGGCAACGCTGCTTCACGCCACAGAGCTCTCCGAGCGATTGAAAGCACTGTCCCCAGAAGGGCAGCGCAAGGTGATGAACGTGCTGGACACTTTGGTCGACGAATTGCGGTAACACCGGTGCAGAGGTTTGCTTTTTTGCAGGCCTCTGTTTTTTTCGACTGCGTTCGACGCTTTTCCCCTAAACCTCTGTGCTATTGTAGTTCTACAAGAACGGCACTCGTTCAAAATAGCAAGGAGTGATACCATGAAGAGAAAGAACATAAGCGCCGATACCGCACTGTTAGAAGTTGCACGTAGACACAACACCACCGTAGATGAGGTCAGAAAAGAGATCCGGATTGCAATGGCGGTGGCAATGTGTAGCCCTGATCCTGATGTACAGAAAAGATGGCGTGAGATTCCACATAATGACGAAGTCCTCACGCCGGAAGATTTTATCGCCTATGCTGCGCGGAAATGCCTGGAGAGGTTGTAAGCTGCTTTGCTCATCTCATCGCCATATTTGCTTCTGATGCTTTCTGTACCGGCGACAGCATGGGCTGATAGTCCGCACGGTGCAGCAGACCGTAGGGCGAGAGCACTGCGTTGTCCTCCCTGATGAGGTCGCAGCCGTAGGCGTAGAGGTTTACATGGGAGAGCAGCAATTCCACCGAGTGGTCATCCGTCATGAAGTGAAGCTGGTCGATGGCGGTTTCCGGCGGGGAACTGATCTCCGGCGTGAGGACGTAGTCCGCCAGATGCTCCGTTAAGAGCATCGCCGTTTTGATGTCCCGCACCTCGAACTGTTCCAGCAGAGCTTTCAGCTTTGGCACCTCGGATCTCGGAATGTCCCGCGCGGCCTTGGTGAAGGCGTTAAATTCCTCCAGCTCCATGGGCAGGTCGGTGAATTCCGCCGCATAGGGGATGATCCCGTCATAATCAATGACTGTGATGCCCTCCCAGCCCTTCACACCGAGCTGTTCCTGCGTGTCCAGCAGCTCCGCCTCTGCCGCAGGAAGATCCAGTGTCACCGTGCGCTCATCGCCAATGTCGGGATGCAGTCCGAGCGTGAGCCGAAAGAGGTATCCCGGCTTTTCCGGCAGCGTCTTTTGGACGGGCGGCGCAGTGGTCAGTTCGCCATCCCGCAGCACATACAGGCTGTTCACAAAAACGCCGTTTTCACTGCACCGCATCATTCTTCCAATGCCGGCGAAGTCCAGCATCTCGAATACCTCGTTGGATACGCTGTCCAGTTCGGGGATAAAATCGTTTTCTGCGTAAAACCGGCCGAGGGCAGCATCGTCTGCGGCATCCACTACATGATAACAGTCTGTCTTTGCGCTGACCGCCAGATCCCGCAGATCCTGCAGCGTGATGACGCCGCCGTTGGTATTGACTTTATTCTGTACCTCCATGCGCAGGAAACCGTCAAAGGCGACCTCCTGCACTTCGTCCAGCGCTGACAGAAGCTCGGCGAGGTCGTTGAGCTCGTTGAGGCTGATCTCTAACCCGTCCAAATGTGGAGCGAGATACTCAAAGGCATAGTAGTCTTCGATCTCCATGTACAGGATGCCATCTGTCTGAAGGCGTACCTTGTCCAGCGCGTCCCACAGTTCCCACGGTGAGGCAGGCAAGTCCAGCTTTGCGTATGCATCGCTGTTAGGATTGCCCTCCTTTGCCAGATACATGGCAAACACTTTCTTAGCCAAACTTCATCCCTCCCATTTTCATCCCGCCCTGCTCATAGGATTTCGGGTCCGCACCGGGAACATCCCAGCCGTGCATACTGCCGCACTCCATTGCCAGCCGCTGTTCCTGTGTCACGCCAAGGCGTCCGTTGTTGTAGTCCGCCAGCTCACGGTTCTGTGCAGGGTCATCTGTACTCCAATCACTTGGATAATAACCGCTCTCACCGCGCTTGATGCAGATAAGTTCCCCGGTGCCGGGGAGGGTGGAGAAGCACAGTTCCGGCAGTCCCTCCGACAAATTGGACTGGGAAGGATTCTTTTCAGAAGATTGCTCATGTACCATTTTGAGCGTTGCATCTTCGTTTTGTTTCGGTTCAGGCTTCTCCTCCTGTGCCTGCTGTCGGCTCGGATATGCCCCCAGCAGTGTTTCTAATTCCAGTGCTTCTTCCGGTGTTGATGTATTGGCTTGTACCATTTCCGTGCGGACGGCATCCATCGTTTGGAGGATTCTCTCCAATTGAAATCGCCTGTATGGATTGCAGAGGTCTTTGGAATTGCAGTATAGTTCGCCAGTCTTTCCGACAACACCCAGGAAGTTGATCGAACTACTCACCGTAAGATCTCCGTCCTCTCGAAATCTTGCGCGAAAATTCATGGTATTGAGCCGTTCTGCCATATTGGAAATAAATTTTGTTTGCATCTCTTTTGTATCGAACATTTTACAGTCCCCCCATCCGCTGTTCCGCCGTGTAACCTTCAGAAAGCCTTGGCTCAAAGCGTTCCTGCTCCGTCTGGATGCTCCACTCGTCCGAGTTCCAAAAGTGGACATACAATTCACCGCCGTCATCCACGGCAATCTCCCTCTGTTCAAACCCCTCGCCCCAGCCGTCCGAAGCCTGTCCGGTGATAAACTCTTTCAAAGTATCCATTTCTGTGTCCGACAACTCCCCGGCGACGCGGCATTCCGCCACGCCCCAGAGCTGCCGGTCACGTTCCTCCACGGCGAAGACGGCGGAGTGTACCTTGCGGTCAACGCTGTCAGGCTTAAGGTACCAATGCATGATGCCGCGCTCCGCCTCCTCCGGCATCCGGTTTTTCACCAGCGCCGCCGTGATCTGATCCTGATAGCCGC
>OJNZ01001018.1_pt1 | contig 17110 bp, 12 predicted proteins | sample 1598001 | NCBI WGS metagenome assembly OJNZ01 (sample SAMN01915225, study PRJEB22387) | human gut metagenome | isolation source: stool | host: Homo sapiens | place: USA | reverse complement strand
ACCAGTTCTTCTGATCCCAACAAAGCAATAATTAACATTTTCTTCCAAAAGGTATTGTCTGGTTATAATGGTATTGTTAAGATAGGTCTCTTTCTGATCTATCATTATCTGTTTTAAGGTGTCTCTATTCATGGCACAGTCCTCCCTTATCTAGAACAATCGTATAACATTTTTGTCTTATGTACAATACAAAAATATGGCAAAATTGTTTCCTATTAAAGATAGTGTATACTGTTGAGAGGGAAATATTATAAAAAGCATACCCACAATGTTAAACCCTACCGATAGTGTCAAAATTCTCATTCACAATCAGCTCGCTTTCAATGTTATAGCTATCATCTTATGATCTGTAAGCTGCATATAATACTTATCAAGAACCTCTGCCTCAACAGATATTCCTGCATTCTCAAATCCATCCGAAATGTATACATGTTCTGATTGCTTGTCTTCATAAGTCGATTCAGATATCTCTACCTGTTTCTTTATCGAGAATTTTTTTTAGCTCTTCCAGTTTTTCATTGGCCCCAGTCGTGATATTTAGATTAACTGAAATGCCTCCGTCTTCCTCTTTTACATCTGATTCCGCAATGGCCTTTCTCAATATATCAGGGTCCCTGATGTAGGATTGAAATGTGTACAAAAAATCCGGCAGGTAAACTACTTGTTCACCTGCCGGATTTTTGACGTTATACTATATTCATTATTTTATTAACTTGTCATATCAGAATAGTAACAATCTCCAAGGCCTAAAACACCTATAAAAATCGGGTTTAACACCAAGAAACCTATCAGGAACATCAAACCATAGCCAAAGCTCTGACACAGTTTAAAGTATAAATACAAAGTAAATATAGTTCCAACTATCGGAATAAATGTAAGAACACACATCCATCCTTTGTGTGCCCCGATCAAATATTCACACATTAAGTAAATATCGTACACGGGAATAAATGCCTTCCAGCCTTCTATTCCCATTTTTTCAAAGATCTTATACCAGCATATACAACTGAAAATTATAAGTATGATTGATAAAGATATGATGATAAAACCTGAACTGTCCCCGTACGCCATAATAAAATTCCCCCTATGTACTTATTTAGTCTTTCTCCCTTAGACGTATAAACACAGTTTATGCGACATCAATATAAAAGTCAATAAGTTATCATTGAAACACTATATCCTCTGCATTTTCACGATTGTCTCTACATGCACCGTCCCCGGGAACTGATCCACAGCGCAGGCCTTAGTCACATAATATCCATTCTCCTGAAGTGTCACCAGATCCCTTGCAAGCGAAGTCGGTTTGCAGCTAATGTACACAAGTTCATTCACTCCATAGTTGATGATCTTCGTAAGAGCCTTCGGATTGATTCCATCCCTTGGTGGATCAAGGACTATGAAGTCCGGCTTTTCTTCGATCTCATCTATGACCTTAAGGACATCCCCTGCGATGAACTCGCAATTATCAAGACCATTGAGTTTAGCATTTACACGAGCTGCCGCAACGGCCTCCTCCACGATCTCCACTCCTATCACCTTCTTTGCAACAGGTGCAAGAAGCTGGGCTATGGTTCCGGTTCCACTGTAGAGATCGAATATGACTGCATCCTTTGTGTCACCCACATAGGAACGCGCCTTGTCGTAGAGTCTCTCCGCACTCTTGGTATTTGTCTGGAAGAATGAGAACGGCGATATCTTGAACTGAAGCCCAAGGACCGTCTCATATATATACTCTGTTCCGTAGAGCAGATTTGTCCTGTCACTTATGACCGCATCTGCCATGGAGTCATTTTCTGTGTGGAGGATTCCCGCGATCTTTCCCTCAAGAGGCAGATCAAGAAGTCCTCTCACAAATGCATCGAGGTCAAGGGCATCAAGATTCTGTGTCGATGTCACGAGATTTACAAGCAGATCACCATTTGTGGCAGAGCGTCTGATCACCAAATGTCGGAGCAACCCTGTGTGCTGCATCTTTTTATAATAAGGAAGTCCTGCTGCCCTGCAGAATTCCACTGTATATTTCACGATCTTGTTCAGATCGTCATTTACTATATAACAGTCATCCATCTGGACTATGTCGTATGTGCTGTTCTTCTTGTGTAGTCCAAGCGCCAGCGGGCCATCCTTGTACTCGTCGCCAAATGAGAATTCCATCTTATTTCTGTAGCCCTGAGTTACCGGTGACGCAAGTATCCCCTGCCACTCATAAGGATGCGTCTCACCATCGATAACACCATCCAGAAGTCCCTTCACCAGTTCCTCTTTCACCTTCAGCTGATTCTCATAGCTGAGTGTCTGGTAACTACATCCACCGCACACACCAAAATGAGAACAAACCGGTGATGAATCCTCAAGCTCCGATTTCTCCAGAACCTCAAGGAGCCTTCCGTCTGCCTTGCCCTTCTTTAGCTTTGTGATGCGGCACGAAACCTTTTGCCCCTTTATCGCACCCTTGACGGTCACCTTCCTGTCGTCCATATGAAAACTTCCTTTGTTCGGGAACTCATATGTATCTATCACACCTTCAACTATATCATGTTTCTTCATATCATTTTACCTGCCATCATCTTATTCGTTAATCTCGTGGGGACGGAGGTACCTGTCCCCATACATGGTAATGCCCCTTCTGTTTATCAATAACGTTTCCTATCCCCACAAATCTTCCAAAAAACTCTTTCTCTTCTTCTCCTCCGGTATGGAACATCAGCCATTTAAAGCTGCCTTCGGCAGGGCTGATGCTACATGTCAAATTTTCTTCGAAAACTTGACACATTCGACTCCAGCCTGGGCAGCTCATTCTCCGCAAAGAAAGGCGTTCCGTGCTGGTCAAAATCCAGCAGCATGTATGTTCCTACTCTGTTATCCCTCGGCAGTGCCAGACTTCCCGGATTCACGATATATGAATTCTTATAAGTCGTCAGATCCCGCCTATGGGTATGTCCATACATCACGAAGTCATATCCCTCCAGATCTATGAGTTCCTCCAGGTATGCTGTTCCGCTGTTCACTCCATACCTGTGTCCATGGGTTATAAATGCTCTCTTGTCTCCAATATTGAACTCATCATATATCGGGAGTTCTGCATTGTAGTCGCAGTTTCCCCTCACCATGTGGATCTCGCAATTAAACAGATCATATATGAGTTCTTCATCGCCTTCAACATCTCCCAGATGTATCAGCATATCCACATCTCCAACTATATCGTATATCTGCTCTATGCAGCTGCTTTTGCCATGGGTATCACTTATTATCAGGACTTTCATCTCTGCCCCCCTTGTTTAAAATCTAACAAACACAGTGATTCGCAATCATCTGCCATCAATTATTCTCTCTATGCTTTCTGATGACGTCCTTCATCAGTCTGAGTGCATTTCCGCGGTGGCTTATCTCGTTCTTCTCCTCCGGGTCAAGCTCCGCCGTGGTCTTGCCCTTTTCAGGCAGGAAGAATATCGGATCATATCCAAATCCATTCTCGCCACGCTCCTCATATCCGATTATTCCCTCAATGGTTCCGCGTGTCGTATACTCACTTCCATCTGGAAATACCGCTGCTATTGCACACACAAATCTTGCGGTTCTCTCAGAATCCGGAACACCTGCCAGCTTGTCTATTATGTACTGGTTCTTTATCCTGTATGATGTGTCCTCGCCGAGGAATCTCGCGCTGTATATACCAGGCGCCTTGTCCATGTAGTCGACCTCCAGGCCTGAATCATCGGCAAGCACCAGACATCCAGTCTCCTTGCTGATCGCCCTTGCCTTGATAAGGGCATTCTCCTCAAATGTCTTTCCATCCTCGACTATATCAACATTGATCCCAGCCTCCTTCATGGACTGTATCTCATAGCCAAGATCCGCAAGTATCATGCGGACCTCCTTCATCTTGCCCTCATTGCCAGTTGCAAATATAAGCTTATCCATATATACGACTCCTTTCCTACTCCACTGTTCTCGTAAATGCCTTCAGGCACACATTACATTTCCTATCCTTCTCCGCGCTGTACCACTGCTTGCCATACAGACTCAGATATCCCTCACCGTCTTTTATGTCGAAACTGTCAGTCAGCGAGTCCGCATCATACTCTATGGCTATCGGATATTTCGTATCCGGCGTAGTTATATGAACCACAACTGCGAATTTCTTTCCATCAGCAAGTTTCTCCGCCTGCTCCAGATCCACAGTATAATAACCTGCATACTCGACTTCGCCTGATGCCACAAGCTTTCGATCAGCCAGACTGTCCTCGTCCTGAAAATCCGTCACAACATAGACTTCATATGTGGTCTTGGCGCCTGTTGCATAGAACGACACCGCAGCGAGTTCCTCATTCTTGCCCGCCTTGTACACATTTGCAAAATATGCCTCTTCATTGTCAAATCCTAACACGCCGACCCAGCCTAGCTTGTCCGCCTGATAAATCTTGTCATAATTGTCCGCCGGCTCCAGCTTCGTGTACACAACGCTTGTCTCGCATATATGTGCATCATAATAGGAAATATAGAAATATCCCTCATCGCCAAAGTCTGTTCCCCAGCTGTTCTTACAGATAAATGCGCCATCCTTCTTCGGCGTTTTGTTGAAGTTGTTCCTGCTGTAATTGTCATCCCAGCCCACTATGACAACATCGTGGTTGATTCCCTCCGTGCCGTCATAATAATATGAGCTGTGGTCTCTGTTGTAATATTCAGAATCGCTGTCGGCGTCCACCATGTCACTGTATATCGCGGTCTCAACTCCGCCCTTCTTATACACAGCTTCCTTGACCGCCTCAAGATCCTTGTCCTCTATTATCTCAGCTTCCTGGAGGTGCTTCACCGCCTTAAGTTTTGAATTGGTCTCGTCATCGCCGTATGGATCATCCTTTTCAAGCACAGGCCCCTTCCACGATGCCAGATAGGCTATACTCATTCTGTACTGTCCGCCCTCAAACTGCTCTATGCCAAATCCGTTGTTCTTCGTCATGTTGTCCACAGAGAACTGAAGATTCTCATCCGGCATGAGCGTTGTCTCAAGAGCTGCCAGAGACGCAAATGCCCAGCACGTGCCAGAATCGCCCTGATCTCTGACCTCTGTGACACGTCCCTCTTTTCTCATATCATACGCTGCAGGAAGTGTTGTATCCTCGCCCTTTTTCTGCAGTGATATCTGACCGGTGGAATAGTTGTACTCACAGGTGTAATCTATGGCATCGCTTATATACTCTATAGGCACATACAACTTGTCATTATTTTTCACCGGCTGCGTCTGCAGCGTTACCTTCTCTTCGTCAAAGCTTGCATCTGCGGAACCAGCCACGATCCTGACCGTATGGTCGTTTCTCTTTATGATGATACCGCCATTTGCATATTCATCGACAGTGCATCCCATCTTGTCCTTCACAGCATCGATCGGCAGCATGACGTGAAGGTCAGAACCTATATATGGAAGGTACTGCTCATCCGGAACATCACTGCCATTTATCTTGAGTTTCAGTCCCTCTAAATTGTAGTTTTCTGCAAGCTTGCCTGACAGAACCTGCGCCGCATGCTGTTCTTCATCGTTCTTTTCAAGTCTTCCAACGGGATTCTGCATTCCATAATACGCCAGTATTCCAATGGCGCATATAAGGACTATATATACCAGCTTTTTCAACTGTCTTCTCTCCTTCTTTTAGGTGGCTTCGGTCCCATAAACTGATAGAAATAGGACTTTATCATGCCGTTGTATATCTTGCGGTTCCTGTCCGCCTTTCTTCCAATATATTTCTCTGCGTCCGCATATGACGTTATGAGGAACATCGACCAGTCATCCAGATTCCTGTAGCTCTCGCCTATAGTTCTGTACAGCTCCGGAAGAGCCTCCTTCTCCTCAAGTCTCTCTCCATACGGCGGATTTGTTATGATGAAACCGTACTTCTTTGGATTTCTGAGGTCCTTCACATCCCTCTGCTGGAAATGTATGTGCTGATCAACCCCTGCTGCCTTCGCATTTTCCATGGCACACTTTACCATGTCTGAGTCAAGATCATATCCCTGAATATTCATCTTTACATCCCGGTCTATCAGATCATTTGCCTCGTCGACCGCGCTGTACCAGATCTTCTTGTCACACACTTTTCCCCACTCTTGGGCAGTGAATTCCCTGTCCATTCCCGGTGCAATATGTGCTCCTATCATGGCAGCCTCTATAGGGAATGTACCACTGCCACAGAAAGGATCTACCAGAACACGGTCCTTGTTCCACGGCGTGAGCATGATGAGCGCCGAAGCCAGTGTCTCCGATATAGGCGCCTTGCCAACAAGCTTTCTGTAGCCTCTCTTGTGAAGTGATACCCCTGAAGTGTCAAGTGCTATGGTTACTATATCCTTAAATATAAACACACGAACAGGATAGCTTGCTCCGTCCTCTGTGAACCAGGATACCCTGTATGTCTTCTTCATCCTCTCAACCATAGCCTTCTTTACTATGGACTGTATATCCGAAGGGCTGAACAGCGCACTCTTGTTTGATGTCGCCTTTGATACCCAGAACTTCGCATCTCTGGTGAGATACTTCTCCCAGGCGATCGCCTTTGTCCCCTCAAAAAGCTCGTCAAATGTGGTGGCTTTGAAGCTGCCACATTTGAGCATTATCCTCTCTGCCGTTCTTATAAATACATTTGCCCTGGCTATTGCGTCCTCATCACCAGCAAATGTTATTCTTCCGTCCTCGACCTGGACTATCTCATATCCAAGATCCTGTATCTCTCTTTTCAGTACAGACTCCAGTCCAAAATGGCATGGAGCAATCAGTTCAACTCTGCTCATCTATCGTCCTTTCCTTATATCAGCTATTCTGTCATCTCTGTCTTGTGAGCGGTCCCTTATACTGTGCAAGGCCACCTATCGTGTTGATTACTTTGTAGCCGTCCTCACCCATGGCAAGGGCTGCCCTCATACTGCTTATACCGCGCTCACAATATACGATCAGGTACTTACTCTTTGGAAGTGAATAAGCCCCCTCCTCGATCTGTTCCAGCGGTACATTGATCGCCATCGGAATGTGCCCGGATGCAAACTCCTCACGGCTTCTGACATCCACTATTATACCACCCCTGGCGACCGCTTCGTGGATAATGTTGCGAATAGGAATACTTGTGAACCCCACTCATACCACCTCCCTCATACATATAGAAAATCCTTTCTGTTATATGATATGAGGCAGATATATTTGCGGTCACAAACAAATCTGCAAAACCTATACTGCTTTTTCAAGCCAAGAAGTCCCGGCAGGCGCAGCTACCGTCTGTCGGGACCCCATTTACTTATTTATTACTTCTTCAGCTGTGCAAGACGCTCGGCAACCTGCTCAGACATCTCTGTGTACTTTGCAAGCTTTGCCTTCTCCTCCTCGACCTTTGTGGCTGGTGCCTTATCAACGAACTTTGGATTGGCAAGCATTCCGGATGCTCGCTTGATCTCTCCGGCAAGCTTTGCAGCCTCCTTCTCAAGTCTCTCGATCTCCTTGTCTATATCAACAAGCTCCTCAAGAGGAATGTATACAGCAGCGTCGTGGATCAGTGTTGATACAGCGTTCTCATCGATTCCTGTCTTGTCCTCCTGTACATGTACCTCGCTGGCATATCCCAGTGTGGCAAAGAAGCTCTTTGATGACTCGAATATATATCTCACGTCCTCCTTGGCAGATACGACATAAACCTTTGCCTTTCTGCTAGGTGGTACGTTCATTCCTGTACGAAGATTTCTGATGGCACGAACTGCTGCCTTGATCGTGTCAACAGCTGCCTCGTCGTTCTCGAAATTCCACTCATCTGTGTACTCAGGCCATTTGGAGATCATGATCGACTCCTCCTCGTCCTGAATATTACAGAATATCTCCTCTGTGATGAACGGCATGTATGGATGAAGAAGCTTAAGTGCCTGGATAAGTACTGTCTTAAGTGTCCAGAGTGCCGCTGCCTTTGTCTCATCCTCATCATTGTAGAGACGAGGCTTAACCATCTCGATGTACCAGTCACAGAACTCCTCCCAGATGAAATCGTATACCTTGGATACCGCGATACCAAGCTCGAACTTCTCCATGTTGTCTGTCATCTCTTTTGCAAGAGTGTTGACCTTGGACAGGATCCAACGGTCAGCTATTGTCAGGTCAGACAGCTTCACAGCTGAGAAATCTGCCTTCTCCATGTTCATCATGATAAAACGTGTTGCGTTCCAGATCTTATTTGCAAAGTTTCTGGAATTCTCAACTCTCTCCCAGTAGAAACGCATATCGTTTCCAGGAGCATTTCCCGTGATAAGTGTCAGACGAAGAGCATCTGCGCCATACTTATCAATAACCTCAAGTGGGTCGATACCATTTCCAAGAGACTTACTCATCTTACGTCCCTGGTCGTCTCTTACAAGTCCGTGGATCAGTACGTGCTTGAATGGGCTCTTTCCTGTCTGCTCAAGTGCTGAGAATACCATACGGATTACCCAGAAGAAGATGATATCATATCCTGTTACAAGCACGCTTGTAGGATAGAAATACTCGTACTCAGGTGTCTTGTCTGGCCAGCCAAGTGTCGAGAATGGCCACAGTGCTGATGAGAACCATGTATCAAGTGTGTCCTCATCCTGTGTGAGGTGTGTGCATCCGCACTTTGGACATACTGTAGGTGTCTCACGGCTTACAATGGTCTCGCCACACTCGTCGCAGTACCATGCAGGGATTCTGTGTCCCCACCAGAGCTGTCTTGATATACACCAGTCACGGATGTTCTCAAGCCAGTGGATGTATGTCTTGTCAAACTGCTCAGGCACAAATGAGAGCTCATCAGTCTTGATGATGTCAAGCGCTGCCTGTCCCATCTCCTTCATGCGGACGAACCACTGAGGCTTGATCATCGGCTCTACAGTTGTCTTACATCTGTCGTGTGTTCCTACGTTATGGCTGTGTGGAACGACCTTTACGAGGAGTCCAAGTGCGTCAAGGTCTGCCACCATCTGCTTTCTTGCCTCGTAGCGGTCCATGCCTGCATACTTGCCGCCCAGCTCATTGATGGTTGCATCATCGTTCAGTATATTTATCTCCTCAAGGTTGTGACGCTTTCCAACCTCGAAATCGTTAGGGTCATGGGCAGGTGTGATCTTTACACAGCCTGTTCCGAACTCCTTGTCAACATATGGATCTGCGATAACCGGGATCTGTCTGTCTGTAAGTGGCAGCTCCAGCATCTTTCCAACTATATCTGTGTATCTCTCATCATCAGGATTTACAGCAACGGCTGTATCTCCGAGAAGTGTCTCAGGTCTTGTGGTTGCTATCTCAACAAATCTTCCAGGCTCCCCAACTACAGGATAGTTGATGTGCCAAAAATATCCGTCCTGCTCCTCATGGATAACCTCTGCATCTGATATGGATGTCTTACATACAGGACACCAGTTGATGATCCTTGAGCCCTTGTAGATGTAGCCCTTATCGTACAGTCTTACAAAAACTTCCTTTACAGCTCTAGAACAGCCCTCGTCCATAGTGAATCTCTCTCTGTCCCAGTCAGCAGATGAACCCATCTTCTTGAGCTGGCTCACGATACGGTTGCCGTACTCCTCCTTCCATGCCCATGCATGCTTGAGGAACTCCTCACGGCCGATCTCTTTCTTATCTATTCCCTGCTCCTTCAGCTTCTCTGTAACCTTGACCTCGGTTGCGATGGCTGCGTGGTCTGTACCAGGCTGCCACAGTGCTGAATAGCCCTGCATTCTCTTGAATCTGATAAGTATATCCTGCATGGTATTGTCCAGGGCATGTCCCATGTGGAGCTGTCCTGTTACATTTGGAGGCGGCATTACTATCGTAAATGGCTTCTTGCTCCTGTCAACCTCTGCATGGAAATACTTCTTTTCCTCCCACTTTCTGTAGAGTCTGTCCTCTATCTGGGAAGGATCATATGTCTTCTCTAACTCTTTCATCTCATTCTTCCTTTCTATTGTTTCTGATTTCTTACTGTTTGATAAATCCGGACCGGACTTTTTATGCCGGAGCTTTCTTATTCCCCATGCACTGCACAAAAAAACCCGCTCTTCGGACATCCAGCCTGAAGGGCGAGTATATATCGCGTTACCACCTTGTTTTGTATCTCATCTTATCCTATAACGGGAACGCCCCGGCATGACCTACTATACTTTCAGCCACGCAGCTCAGAAGCTACCTTCACACATCTCTGTCGGGAACGGTCTCACAGCCCAGGAACCATTCTCTCTGTCCGACTCCACATGCTACTCCTCTTCGTCACAGCATTTGCATATATTTATTTTGAATAGTACAACATAGGCTGGTGCTGCGTCAAGCACAAAGTCAACCTATCTGGTTTCTGAATTGATCCTTCAATGTGCTCAGCAGGGAATCCATTCTCCTGTCGTAATCCTCAATATCCCCATGCATTCTGTTGTACACAGCTTTCTGAACCTTGTTGTATATGGACATCTCATGCACATCCTCCTTGGAATCAGCGATCTCACTCATGAGATCGTCAAGAAATCCCGCTGGCATTCCGCGCTTTCTTATCTCCCTCTGCAGTGTGGCAGTGTCCACAGTTACCGCCATGACGCAGAAATATTCTATGAGGGATTCGTTGTTTTTATTCAGCGAAAATGCTCTGATAAAGCACTCTTTCGCCTCCTCTAGCTGGAGATTTCCAGCCAGGGCAACGCCCTTATTGTGATATATATTTCCAAGGAATTCGTCATATTCATCATGACTTTCCTTGTACTCTATGATCTCATCATATATGGCATCAGCTTTGATGTAATGCTTATACATCATGTAACTGTCTGCTCTCCTCTTATCCAGTTCATAAGGCTTCAGAGTCCGTATACGCTTGCACTCTCCGAGGAATTCCTTTATATCCTCCGTGCCATAGAATTCGCCAAATGTCAGGATCTCCACCATGACATCCTGAATATATGCATTTTTCTGATTGAGCGCATCCACCTTGTCCGCCAGATCGTACATCTCGATCTCATCCCTGAGCCATGCTGTGAGTCTGTCAGTCAGATCATCCTTTCCGACCAGAACCATATTGTTGAATATGTAGTAACACAATTCCTCATATGTGTATACACTCATCTTGGTATTCAGAAATGTATACGGATTGTCTGCTGTTTTCGTCTTACAAATAATTATTCCACTCATCTGTGTATCACCTTTTATCTATATCAGCTGTCATACAGTTTACTCACCAGGATCAAAATGCTGTCCCCTGAGATATGCAGGTATTGTAAACCTGCTCTGCTCCGGTTCGTCTTCGTCAGAATCCAGATAATCTTCGTCATCATCATCATGAATCTTCATTCCATAGACATCTATGTCTTCATCCTCTGTCTCATCGGATTCTGCCACATCTCCAACATCTTCCTTGACATCACCCGCATTGTAGACGTACGCCGATGCAGGCTCTGTCTCCGTGATATCTTCATCTGCCAGTTCAGACTCCACTGCTTCGTCTTTTTCCTTGGCGCGCTCTGTCTCCTGCTCATCACCGTCTGCTGCTTCGTCCTCTAACTTCATCTCATCACTGTCCGCTGCTTCGCTCTCAGATTCCTGCTCATCGATGCCTGCCGTTTCTCCAACTGGTGCCGACATATCACTGTCAGTCACTTCAGCCTCTGTATCTGCTATATCAACATCCACCTCTTCGCCCTCAGGCTCCGGTGATGCTGTGCCATAATACACAACATCCTCTGTATTGTCACTATCATTCTCTGCCCTGTATCTTAGGTCATCCAGATCCATGTGTATCTCATGCTTCAGCGCATCCTGTGCGGCAAGCTCCTCCGCCTGTATCCTCTCCTGTCTTTCTCTCTCAGCCTCGGCATCCCTGTCCACAGGATCCTCACCGATCAGCTCCTCAGTGTCTCCCTCTGCAGCCTTGATCCGCTCATGTTCTATCTTCTTTGCGTGTTTCTTCTTTATCTCAGATATGTCAAATTCTTTTCTGTATATCTTATTTGTAGTAGGATACAGATTGCCAAATCCCATATCCCTTATGACTATCGCACCCTTATCAGCGCCATAGTACTCAACCTCAATTGATAACTTCGTAGTCTTTGGAGGTCTCGCCGGAAGACCGTATATCTCTATAGTCTCGATATACTCCTCCTCGGTAAGTATATCCTGATAAACTATCTGTATTCTCCGTGTGTCATCAAGAAACACCACCACTCTGCCTCTTGTGTTAAACCACTCAAGACCTCCATACACGATAGGCCAGAATGTGTTCTTCTCATCCATGAGATTGATGCCGATATTTGTCTTGACCGTCTGCTCCGTATCAATGAAATAACGGCTAAGTGATTCCGTATACACTCCGCCAAGAGATCTGTAACATGCCCCTTTCGTATATATATTCTGTCCGACAAACACTCTGCGCCCCTGACACAAAACCGTCGCTGACTGTTTCATCCAGTTCTCAGAGAACCCAAGTCCTGTTAAAAATACCGATGATATAAACACCTGCTCTGTACACTCTTTTACAATGTCTGCAAATGTCTCATCCATGTCCTCATGGTATCTTCCAAATCTCCTGAGATTCATTTTGTCGTGATAGTTTATGTGCTGCGTTGTGACTATGAGTGGATATTTTCTCGTCATATCTATTCTGTAGAAATCAAGTCCAGCTCTGCCAAAATCAAACAATCCCACGCTGTTATTTCTGAGTGGTTCAGGCTGTGCAAATATATAACAGAGCCCGCTGTCCAGATGGCTCACTATATTGAACTGGTCATGGCTGAGCCTAAGTGCAGTCTTAAGTCCTCTGACCGCCTGTATTATACGCGGATCAGTGTCCGCCACCGTCACTGTAAGCCTCTTTATAACAAATCCACCAAGGGTATCTGTAAACTGTTTGATGTGGAGCACAAGCATCTTCACCATCAGATCAGAAGCCTTATAACCTCTCCCCTCAACTTCTATATTCTCATTTTTTAAAGTGCTCTCATAGATTCCGTCAACTACAGTTCCTTTGTCCTCAAATCTATAAGCTGAGGCCCTTGCACCGACACACCATCCTGACAAATCTATAAACTTATAACAGTCATTCTGATTATCACCCATTCTCTTATGATACGCACTGTAAAACATGATGTTTGGAAGCATGTATGTGTCCTTTGCCTCCTCATGATATACAGATTCCGGCTCACGCGTATCTGCATTGTAATAACTTAGCTGTGTATATTCCGGTCCCAGATCAAGACCTAGATACAACTGTGTGTCAGCCATCTAAAGTTCCTCCTTATGAAAATATGGAGCAGGCGCATCTTTGTGCGCTTACGCGGGCCCCTCCTTATGAAAATAATGGAGCAGGCGCATCTTTGTGCGCTTGCGCGGGCCACTCCTTATGAAAAGTTAAAGCAGCATCAGGTTTGCATCGAAGAAATGGCTGTCATACAGGTATGTGTCCATAGCCTGTATCAGCTCATGATCATTCCTCGTCTCCTGACTCACAAGCATGTTGTTGATGAGTTCAAAGCTGCTGCCGCCGCCCTTATGGAATGTCTCGTTCTTCAATATGTCGCTCTCAACGACCACCGAAGTTCCGACAACCCCATCTATCGAATATATGAGTGATTCGCCATGGAACACCACGACCTCCTTCACGTATACCCCCGGTATGATCTCATTCATCCTCTCGGATTTGTAGTTCGCCATACTGCTGCTCTCCTGGCCAAAGCTATAGCTCACCCATACCTGCTTGCCACTCTCGCCCTTGAATACGACATATGTCTTGAATTTCATGTCACCCGGAAGTTTGACTATCGCTTCAAACTTTCTGAAAAACGGCAGTATCTTGCTGAACTCAACAAACTGTCTCACCGTAGTTCTTATCCACTCCTGCTGTTCTTCTGTATATCGTCCTGTCCTGTTGCTGAAGTAATAGAGCAAGCTCATTTTTGATATCTCATCCTTTATATTGCCCTTTGCTATCTCAAGGTACAGGTCCTCCATTATATTGGAAGGTATCTTCTTGTCCTTTATAAAATACTGATGTGCGCAGTATCTGAGGAATGCCTTCACAACCATGCCCCTGCTTCTGCCGTGGTAGTACACATCAAATATATCATATATAGACTCTATATAACCATCCGCGAACATCATCTGTGCAAGGATATTCTCCGACAGCATATCGATATTCCTGTAGTTGGAATTTACCGACTTAAACAGATTTGCCATCTCCTCAAGTGAGCCGTTATAATTATTTATAAGATATGAAAGTATCTTCTGTCCTGCATATCCGCGCCTGTATATATACACACAGATCGATATGAGCAGCCTGCTCTCATCATATCTCTTGTCATCTATTCCGTACTCAGCGATCTTTATCAGCTCATCTATGTCCACGTCCACATAGCCAAATCTATTCATTCCCTCAAATGCATTTTCGTACATATCAAGGGTTATATAGTATGTGTTTATCCTGGACGCGTACGATGGATCAACATAATCCAGATCAATCTTCGACATATATCTGCCAAGAATGTCCGCATCAAAGTTCTCGTGGTAGTACTCCACCATATGGGTGAGAGCCTCCTGCCTTACCCTGTAACTGACCTCCGGGCAAAGCACGATATCTCTAGTCAGATTGATCTCTTTCGCATCCCTGTGGGTAAATATATCTATGTCATTGTAGAGGAACAATAGGTATCTGTAATCCTTGAAGCTGTACTCATGACATATATCTAGATAACTTCTCTCATCAACTATCCGCTCTACCCTGTACGGAATTGTACCCACATATCTTCCACCGTTGTCATCGAGCAATGTTATCACAGCAGATGGGGATATGATCTCAACATACGCCTCTCCATTAACTACCGGCACCTTGACCTCGCCCCCCAGTTCCCCATGGGATACAAGGATTCCTGTTATGTTCTGGTTGTCGCACACTATCTTTCTCTTAAATATTATGTTTATGATCTTAGAGGCAAATTCCGGCTTGACCGTTTCGGGGTCAAGAAACTCATCATATATGACTGTGAGATCATCACTCACCTTGCCCTGGAGTATCATCTTCTCCATGAACCGCTCTATGGCAGGAACAAAATCACGATATACCGACATCTGATCAGCCTTGTTCATGATGACACTGGCATAAATATATGCCAACTCATCATCTGTCAGCACATTCTTGTAGCTGAAGTATCTGAGTATCGCCTCAGGTATCTCATCATATCGTCTCCTGTCCATACTCCTGATAAAGCACTCGTTGAGCCCAACATACTTGAGATCCTTCTCTGCAGCATCACTGTAATACCTGTGATATCTAGGATCGTACATCTTGTCTTTGATGAGTATACCGCACATCGCCTCAAGAGTCGTTTTATCATGACGCATATCATATATCTGCTCAAGCATCTTAAATGAATGTTCATCAAATGTCTTCTGTCTGGATGCAGTCTTGACAAATTCCACTATGACATCCTCGGACACGAATTCATTTCTCATGCCCCATCTGAGCGCTGCGATTTCGAGCGGCGCAATCTTCTTCATCATAAGAGGCTGTTTGTTGAACATATCACATATCTCAAAATAGATCACAGGACTGTTCACGCCTTCGTTGAAAAGCTTCTGTATATCATCATAGAGAACCCATTTATCCTCTGTATAACTCACATCCACGAACAACAGAATCCAGAAATAGAAAAGCCTGTTATTCTTACTCGTCTCAAACTTCTCGCGAACCATTATTGCAGTCCTGTCAATGAGAAATTTTTCTCTTCTGAGCAGTGATTTCAGGTAGCTCAGATAGCACTTCTCCATGTCTTCCATACTAGTAAAGTTTGCATCAGCATCTATTCTGAGGAACTCCTGTTCCACAAATTCAGTATGCCCCTCGAGAATCTGCATGTGCAGCAGTCCAAGTCTGTACATTCCATATTCAGGTCTGTATTTTATGAGGGTATTCAGGGCATTCCTCGTCTCAGCGATATATTTGCCAAGGTCTATCTTGTCTGTTCTGAAGTCTATATATGCACGTATCAGAGCCTCCTCAGCCCTCTTTATCGTGAATCTGGTCTGCCTGCTCTTCGGTGTCATCTTGACGACCTCCGGCTTCCTGATACTGACCCTGATCTTCATGTTCTGGTATGTGTTCCATATATATATGTATCCCGCAGACTCACCGTCATGTATCTTCTGCGGATCTATCAAGAATGTGAGTTCAAATGTATTCCCATCAAAGCTGTTCCACTTGAGCACATTTGTCTCGGGAATAAGGAAATCACAATCTGATGCTACCTTTGTGTTGGTGTATCCCCATGTGTTCTTAGCGATAGTCACCGATGCGCGAACAAGCTCCTTCGGCATCTCGACCAACAGATCATTCTGGGCAACCGACAAAGTGAGTGACCTCTTTTTATGTGTATAGACCAGGAATTCTTCCATAGCCTGGCCTATTGAAAGTGAGAGCCCCAACGCGTCGTACACTCTGTGGAGCTTCTCATCCCTGCCTATAAAAGTGCGCACAAAATCTTCACTGCCAAATATCCGTATGGCATCTTCCCAGTTCTCCTCTGCATAAGACGCAAATTGAAACAGATCCTCAAGCTTTCTGTCTCCCGTCTGTATATACGGAGCTATAACCGTTATGTTATATGGAATTAAAAATTCACCGCCATCTGTGATTATGTTGATATGACCTTTAAAAGATTTGCCCCGTTCCAGTCCACGGGCATCAAATGAATAGCACACTGTATTTTTTCTTCCCACATACGTGTGACTCTTGAAATCCAGTATATAGCGGCTGTCGTACACCATCAGCTTCACTGGGCAGCTATTCGTGGTGTCAACCGAAAACTCACCATCATACACTGTACCTGCCTCGATATTCAATTCTAACCTGCTGACTGATATGGCAACAACCGGCCTGTCGACCTTGAATTCGCCACGTGCATACTGCTCAACTATTCCCTTCATCGCCTGGTCTCCTGTATCTGATTCTGTTGTCTTTTTGTCAATTTTTACTTGTTGTGGTTGTATTTGTAGTCCCCAATCGGTATAATTAACTAATAGACATATATTTTGATTATATGGGAATAAGAGCGTGGGCACTTGGAGAGTGGAAGCGTAATAAGAAAGGTACTATAGCTTATT
>OJNZ01001013.1_pt1 | contig 17195 bp, 19 predicted proteins | sample 1598001 | NCBI WGS metagenome assembly OJNZ01 (sample SAMN01915225, study PRJEB22387) | human gut metagenome | isolation source: stool | host: Homo sapiens | place: USA | reverse complement strand
TGCCCCCTGACCGTGGGGGAGGGCAGAAACTGGCTCAGCGATATTTTCCCGAACCCGCCGGAAATCACCGAGCTTCCGGCACAGCCACAGACCGAAGAAGACGGCGAAATCGCCCTTTCCCTGAAAGAATTGTGGTTCCGCTATGAAAAGAACAGCCCGGACGTTCTCCGGGGGGCCAGCGTGGAGGTGGCGAAGGGAAGCCTTCACGCCATCGTGGGCGGCAACGGCGCGGGAAAATCCACAACACTGAAAGCCGTCTGCGGCATTTGCAGACCCTATCGGGGCAAGGTGAAGGTGCTGGGAAAGCCGGTGGAAAAATACAAGCAGCAGGAGCTGTTCCGGGGCTGCCTCGCCATGCTTCCTCAGGACCCCAAGAGCCTGTTCGTCAAGAAGACCGTGCTGGAAGATTTGCAGGAAATGACGCAAAACGAGCAGGATATCCGGGAAACGGCGGAAATCTGTCAGATCACGTCCCTGCTGAAAAGCCATCCCTACGATCTGTCCGGCGGTGAGCAGCAGCGGGCGGCGCTGGCGAAGGTGCTGCTGACCCGGCCGCAGCTGCTCCTGCTGGATGAGCCGACCAAGGGCATCGACAGCTTCTTCAAGGAGACCTTTGCGTCCATCCTGACGGAGCTGAAAAAGAAGGGCATCACCATCGTCATGGTGTCCCACGACGTGGAGTTCTGCGCAAAGTATGCCGATCAGGTGAGCATGTTCTTTGACGGGCAGGTCCTGACCACGGATACGCCCCGCCGGTTCTTCGGCGCGAACAGCTTCTACACCACTGCCGCAAACCGTATGAGCCGCCATGTGTTCCGGAACGCGGTCACGGCGGAGGATGTGGTGGATCTTTACAAACAAAACCGGGAGACAAAGGCATGAAAAAGTCCCATATTGCCACTTTGATCGTTTTTTTCGTGCTGATTCCCCTGACGCTGATCGTGGGCAGCAGACTTTCCGGACGGGCGTTTTATGTCACCAGCACGCTGGTGATCGTGGAGCTGCTGATCCCCTTCTTTCTGGCCTTTGAGGGGCGCAGACCTCAGGCGCGGGAGCTGGTGGTGCTGGCAGTGATGTGCGCGCTGGCGGTAGCCGGGCGGGTCGCCATTCCCATCCCCAGCTTCAAGGCAATTTTCGGCATTATCATGATCGCGGGGATTGCCTTTGGCCCGGAATCGGGCTTTCTGGTGGGGGCAATCAGCGCACTGGCAAGCAATTTCTTCTACAGCCAAGGCCCCTACACGCCATGGCAGATGATGGCCTACGGCGCGGGCGGGATGCTGGCGGGCTTTGTGTTCGCCCAGGGCAGACTTCCCCGCAAGCCGGTGGTGATGGGGATTTTTGGATTTCTGGCGGTGGCGTTTTTCGTCGGGCCGCTGCTGGATACCTGTTCGGTGTTTCTGGTGATGTCCAGAATCACCCTCAAGGGAGCCATGGCGTTCTATATTTCCGGTTTCCCGGTGAATCTGAGGCAGGCCGGCACCACGGCAATCGTACTTCTGGTTCTGGGGAAGCCCCTGCTGGAAAAGCTTGACCGGATCAAGACAAAATACGGAATTCTGGATGATGAGGGGAGGAAGGAAGCATGAAAAAAAACCAGCTGTTTCTTTCCACCATTGCCCCGGACGCCGCGGAGGAAGCCCGGCGGCACGGCCTGGGGTTGGAAATCGCGGAATACTGCACCGCGTGGAATATGGATGAGCAGTTCGAGACGACCCACGCTGCTGTGACCAAGGAATTGGCAGGCGTGGGCAGGAGACTGCTGCACGCGCCCTTCAGCGAGCTTTTCCCCTGTGCCGTTGACCCGAAAGCACGGGAGCTGGCGGCGCTCCGCTACCGGCAGGCAATCGCGCTGGCGCGGCGGTATGATGCCCGGAAGATCATCATTCATGGGGGCTTCAACGAAAGATTGTACTACCCCTGCTGGTATACGGAGCAGTCCATTGTTTTCTGGAAGGATTTTTTGAAGGAAGACCCCGGCGTGGACATCGTGCTGGAAAACGTGCTGGAGGAGCAGCCGGAGATGATGACCGAGATTTTCCGGGAGGTGGACAACCCCCGGCTGCGGATGTGTCTGGACGTGGGGCATGTGAACGCTTACTCCCCGGTTCCCGTGGAGGAATGGGTGAGCGTCTGCGCGGAATTTCTCTCCCATTTCCATATCCACAACAATGACGGCTCTCAGGATACCCATTGCGCCCCGGGAGAGGGAACGATCTCCATGGCCGCGCTGCTCCGGCAGGCGCAGACGCTCTGCACGGAGGCGACTTTTACACTGGAAGTGCTTCAGGCGGCACCGGCGGTCAGCTGGATGCTGGAAGAGCGTATTTTGGAGGGGTGAACATGGAAGAAAAACTGAACAAACTGCTTTCCGCCGTTTCCCCTTTGGATGACGCCGCTATGGAAAAGGCGCGGGAGCGTCAGGCGCAGCTTGCAAAGCCCCCCGGAAGTCTGGGGCGGCTGGAAGACCTGTCCGTCCAGCTGGCGGGCATCACCGGGCAGGTGCATAATAAGATGGAGAAGACCCATCTTCTGGTATTTGCCGCCGACAACGGCGTGGTGGCGGAGGGCGTGTCCAGCGCACCCCAGTCCGTGACGCTGATGCAGACGGTGAATCTGACCCGTGGAAAAACCGGTGCAAGCGTTCTTGCGAAACATTTCGGCAGCGGCATCACCGTCTGCGATGTGGGCGTCAATGCCGATATCAAAGAGAAAGCGGTGCTGAACCGGAAAATTGCCTACGGCACGCAGAATATTGCGAGCGGCCCCGCCATGACCCGGCAGCAGGCGGTCACGGCCATCCTCACCGGTGCCAAGCTCGCCGCCGAGACTGATGCCGATGCCCTCGGCGTGGGGGAAATGGGCATCGGCAACACCACTACGTCCTCCGCCGTTCTGGCGGTGCTGCTTTCGGCGGAGGTGGAGACCGTCACCGGCAGGGGCGGCGGCGTGACCGACGAGAGCTTCCTGCGGAAGAAAGCAATCATCCGTCAGGCAATCGAAGTGAACCGTCCCGACAGGGACGACCCGGTGGACGTGCTTGCCAAGGTGGGCGGCTTTGACCTTGCCGCCATGTGCGGCGCGTTTCTGGGGGCGGCGGCGACCCGCCGTCCGGTGGTCATCGACGGGTTTATTTCCGCCGTAGCGGCGCTGTGCGCGGTGCGGCTGTGTCCCCGGGTGCGGGACTATCTCGTCCCCAGCCATGCGTCCTTTGAGATCGGCTACCGCCTTGCCATGGAGGCCATGGACTTGGAGCCGCTGTTCCTGCTGGGAATGCGTCTGGGGGAGGGCAGCGGGTGCCCGCTGGCCTTTCAGGTGCTTTCCGCCGCCTGCGCCGTTATGAACGACATGGCGACCTTCGATCAGGCGGGGATAGACGACGGGTATCTGGACGAGATACGTCAGGGCGACCAGTTTACCGTGGAGGGGAAAGCATGACGATTTTCCTTTCCGGCGGCGCGAAAAACGGAAAATCCACGCTGGCGCAGGAACTTGCGGTGAAGCTGTCCGGGGCGGGAAAGCGCTACTACGTGGCGACGATGATCCCCACGGACGAGGAAGATCTGGCGCGCATCCGGCGGCACGTTGCCGACCGGGACGGGCTGGGCTTCGAGACCATTGAGTGCAGCAAAAATATGCTGTCCTGTCTGGATACTGCGGACAGGGACGGCACGTTTCTGGTGGACAGCGCCACGGCGCTGCTGCAAAACGCCATGTTTCCCGCGGAAAAGAACTGGCAGCTGGATTTGGACGGGGCGAACCGGTGCGCCGACGAGTTGATCGCCTTTGTGAAAACCGTGAAAAACGCGGTGGTCGTCAGCGATTTTATTTACTCCGACGCCCAGCGGTACGACGAGACCACGGAGCTTTACCGTAAGTGTTTGGCCGCCATTGACCGCCGTCTGGCGGCGGTCTGCGACGTTGTCGCCGAGGTGGCGGCGGGGAATCCGAAGCTTTACAAGGGGGCATTGCCGCTGTGAAAACCTATCTTTGCGCCTTCGCCATGTGCCAGTCCATGTTCTGCGCAATTCCCTTTCCCGGACGGCTCTGGGACGAGAAGGCAAGGGGAAAAATGCTCCTGTTTCTGCCCGTGGTTGGGCTGGAAATCGGGCTTGTCTGGGCGGCGCTTGCATGGGCTGTCCGCTTTTTGAAGCTCCCGGCACTGGTCGGGGGACTGGCGCTGTGCGCGTGCCCCTTCCTTTTGACGGGGTTCATCCATCTGGACGGATTCATGGACGTCACCGACGCGGTGAAATCATGGCGGGATCTGGAAAAGCGCCGGGCGATCCTGAAGGACTCCCACGTCGGCTCTTTCGCCGTGATTGGCCTGTGCCTGCTGATGCTCAGCCAGTTTGCGTTCTTTTCTGCCGCCTCCGAAGGGGCGGATTTCCGGATTCTGCTGTTTATCCCGGCGGTCAGCCGGTGTTGCTCGGCGCTGGCGGTGACGGGGCTTCGCCCCATGTCCTCCAGCCAGTACGCCGGGCAGGAAAAGCCCAAAGCGCAGCTGTGGATTCTGACGGGAATACTGGCCACGTATCTGGCGGCGGGATTTTTCATTTGCGGAAAGTACGGTTTTGCGCCGGTTGGGTGCCTTGCCGGGTATGCTCTGGCGCTGCGCCGGGGGTACAAGTCTCTGGACGGCATGAACGGCGACATTGCAGGGTACGCGCTGACCATCGGCGAACTGTGCGCCGTGGCGGTCTACGCGCTTTTGTAGGAGGGTATTATGGTTTTAATCATCGGCGGCGCTTATCAGGGAAAGCTGGATTTTGCGAAGTCCGCCTTTGGCCTGAGTGAAAGCGATGTTTTTACCTGTACCGGCGGAGAAATCGACTTTTCCAGACGGTGCATTGACCGTATCGAGGAATTTACCCTTTGGTGTGTGCAGTCGGGGGTGGACGCCGTGGCGTTCTTCCAATCCCGCCGGGAGCAGTGGCAAGACAGCATTCTTATTTGTGAGGATATCTCCGCGGGCGTGGTGCCCATGGGGGCGGAAATGCGGGCGTGGCGGCAGATGAATGGGCTGCTTTGCCGGTATCTGTCCGGAGAAGCAGCCCGGGTCAGCCGCTTGTTCTGCGGATTGGAGGAACGGCTGAAATGACCATTTTTCTCATTCGCCATGGCCGCACCCTTGCCAATGAGCAGCACCTCTACTGCGGCAGCACCGACCTGCCATTATCCAGAGCGGGAAGGGAAGCGCTGGCGAATCGCCCTCCTATTGACGTGGGCGCGGCACGCTTTATCACCAGCGGAATGCGGCGGTGCAATGAAACGCTGGCGCTGCTGTTTGGCAATGTCCCCTACGAAGTCGTGGAGGATTTCCGGGAAATCGACTTCGGCGCGTTTGAGATGAAAAGCTATGAGATGCTGAAAGACGAACTGGCCTACCAGACATGGCTCTCCCGTGACCCGGAGATCAACCCACCCCCCGGCGGCGAAAGCGGCGGACAGATGACGAGGCGCGTTCTGGCAGCGTACAAGGCACTGGAAAGCCGGAAAGAAAACACGGTGATCGTGACCCACGGCGGCGTCATTGCCGCGATCATGGCCAGCCTTTTCCCGGAGGAAGGGAAGAACCGCTATCAGTGGCAGCCGAAGCCGGGAGAGGGGTACGCCATAACGGGCGGCACCTACTCGGCAATTCCATAAGGACAGCAAAAATTCCCCGGAACAGCCGGGGAATTTTAACGGAAATGCCCCCAAACCATGCGGTTTGGGGGCTGAACTTTTGGTTACACGCAGTGACCCTTGGCGCGGATGACCTCGATCACGGAATCCACGTACTGCTCGCAGACGTCCTTGCTCTCGGCTTCCACCATGACCCGGATGACCGGCTCGGTGCCGGATTCCCGCACCAGAATGCGCCCGGTGTCGCCCAGCTTGGCGGTGACCTCCGCGACGGCCTTCTGCACGTCGGGGTCAGCTTGCGCCGCGGCCTTGTCGGCCACCCGGACGTTTTTCAGCACCTGAGGATAGAAGGTGAAGCCTTCGCAGAGCTGGCTCAGGGTCTTCTTCTTCGCCATCATCGTCTCCATGATCTTCAGGCTGGTGAGGATGCCGTCGCCGGTGGAGGCGTACTTGGAGAAGATGATGTGGCCGCTTTGCTCGCCGCCCAGACGGCAGCCGTTGGCCATCATGTATTCGTAGACGTATTTGTCGCCCACCTTGGTCTTGGCGTAGCCGATGCCCAGCTCGTCGAAGGCTTTGTACAGGCCGAAGTTGGACATGATGGTGGTGACGACGGTGTTGCCCAGGAGCTTGCCCCGCTCCTTCATGTACTTGCCGTAGATGTACAGGATGTGGTCGCCGGTGACGATATTGCCCTTTTCGTCCACGCACAGGCAGCGGTCGGCGTCGCCGTCGTAGGCAAAGCCCACGTCCAGCCCGTTCTCCACCACGTAGCGCTGCAGAACCTCAATGTGGGTCGAACCCGCGTTCTGGTTGATGTTGTAGCCGTCGGGGGCGGCATTGATGACGTAGGTCTTGGCGCCCAGCGCGTCAAAAACGCACTTCGCGATGTTCCAGGAGGAACCGTTGGCGCAGTCCAAGCCAACCTTCACGCCCTTGAAGGAGTACATGCCCAGACTGATGAGATAGCCGATGTAGCGGTTTCGTCCGGCAACATGGTCAACGGTGCGGCCGATCTGGTCGCGCTTGGCCAGAGGCAGTTCCTCCCATTTCCGGCCGAAAGCCTCCAGATTGCCGTCCAGATACGCTTCCACCAGACTGATGACGCTTTCATCCATCTTCTCACCGAAGTTGTTGATGAGCTTGATGCCGTTGTCGTAGTAGGGGTTGTGGCTGGCGGAGATCATAATGCCGCAGTCGAAGCCCTCAGTGCGGACGACGAAGGCCACGCTGGGGGTGGTGGTGACGTGCAGCAGATAGGCGTCTGCGCCGGAGGCTACCAGACCGCCAACAAGGCTGTACTCGAACATATAGCTCGACCGGCGGGTATCCTTGCCGATGACGATTCTGGCGGAGCCGTCAGAGCCGGAGCGGCGCTTCAGCTGGGTGTAGTACCAGCCGAGAAAACGCCCGACCTTGAAAGCGTGGTCAGCGGTAAGATTGCAGTTGGCTTCTCCCCGGAAGCCGTCGGTTCCAAAATATTTGCCCATGGGAATGGACTCCTTTCACTTTCTGATGGCCGGGAAATGTCCCGAAAACATTATTTTTTGGCGACAATAATTCCGCCGGTTTTCCAGATGCTGTTGGCGGGAACCATGCCCCGGACGCAGGAGGTGGGGTAGACGTTGGAGTGGGGGCCGATGACGGTGCCGGGATTCAGGACGCTGTTGCAGCCGACCTCCACGAAGTCGCCCAGCATGGCGCCGAACTTTTTCAGCCCCGTGGGAACCTGCTCTTCGCCGTTTTTCACCACGACCAGCGTCTTGTCGGACTTGACGTTGGAGGTGACGCTGCCAGCGCCCATGTGGGACTTGTAGCCCAGAATGCTGTCGCCCACGTAATTAAAGTGGGGAACCTGCACGTTGTCAAAAAGAATTGCGTTTTTCAGCTCCACGGAATTGCCCACCACGCAGCCTTCGCCTACCAGAGCGGAGCCGCGGATGAAGGCGCAGTGGCGCACTTCGGTGCCCGCGCCGATGATGCAGGGCGCGCCCAGAAAGGCGGTGGGGGCGACTGCGGCGGTCTTATGTACCCAGACGGTGGGGGACACTTCCGTATAGTCCTCGCCCAGTGTGGGGCCGAGGGCTAAGATCAGCTCTTTGATGCCCTTCAGCGCCTGCCATGGGTACTCAAATCCGGAGAGATAAGCGCCTGCCAGCGTGTGGGACATGTCGTATAATTCAGCGGTTTTTAACATGGATATTTCCTCCATTTGACCTGAGGAACCTCTGAATAAATCGCTTTCGGCTGAGTCAAAATCTTCAGCCGCCAGCCTTCACCGATTTAATCAGAGTTTCCTTGAGGCTAAGTCGTGATAACGCCCCTACTATACACCCCGTGCCGGGCGTTGTCAATCAGATTTGGCAAATTTGGTGCAATATTCAATTATTTTTGTGCAATTTTCTACGAAAAGGGAACGGCAAAGGACGGGCAGTTGTGTGTGATACTGATATTCTATGGAGGTCGGAAGCAAAACGTGTACCCGAACCGTACAGAAAATCGGGCTGCGGAATGCCTGCATAAAAGAAAAGCGGAGCCGTATAAACGGCTCCGTCGATCATTTACCGTATTTCTTTCTGCACAAGCTCCAGAAGTTGCTGTAAATCTGCCTGAGTGACTTCCTCCCGCTTCAGCAGCGCCTTGAACAGACCTACCGGTTCCGGTTTGTGGCGATGGCTGAAAATGGTGTTGGCAAAGTATTCCTCCCGGGTCATGGTCGGTGCGAATACGCGGCCAAAGGTTTTGCCGCGCTTCACAAGGCCGGCCTCCCGAATGGCCTCTTTCTGCAGCAGACTGTTGAGCAGTATGTGTACGGAACTGTCCTTCCAGGTCTTTTCCTCGGTATGCTCCAACAAATCCGCACGGGACAGGGGCTTTCCGGTTTCCCAGAGGACATCCATGATTTCCATTTCGCTTCTCGTGAGTTCCATGTTCGCACCTTCTTATTATTTCTCGGTTGTCGCCCATTATACCTTGAATTGCGGAACTTGTCAATTCAGATAATGCGTGTTTACAAAAAATTTTACAAATATTTTTTGGCATCATGAAACAAAAATCCAGAACATGAAACATTCAGGGGGAAAATTACAGGAAAATATTTCCATTTATGAAACGGGACATAGTGCGGGTCATCCGCCCAGAGTGCCTTTCAGCACCTGCCGGTTGGCTTCCAGATCGGCCACCAGCACTGCCATGCCGTCGATATTGCGGCTGGCATAGGTTCCGGCGGCGGGGATGTGCTGGCTGACGACCTCTCCGCCGGTCATCAGAGGAAAGAGGCTGACGGCGTAGCCGAGGATCTCCCTGTCTGTCATGTCCGTGGTGATCAGGGGGAGAACCTGCTCCAGAAGGGACAGGGCGGAGGAAAGACTGGTGTCCCGGTAGGCATCCAGCAGCGCGGTGATGACTTTGCGCTGGCGGTTCGTCCGGCTGAAATCCCCGTCGGCATCCAGTTTGCGGATGCGGGCGTAGGCCAGTGCCTGCTGACCGTTCAGGAGATTTGTTCCCTCGGAAAGGCCGCTGCCGGTCTCCCGGTTGACCCATTGGGCTTCGTCGTTGCGCAGGTCTACCTCCACGCCTCCCAGAAGATCGACGATGTCGGCAAACTGGTAGAAGTCCACCTCCACGTTGCCGTCGATGTGGACGCCGAAATTGTTTTCCAAAGTCTTATTCAGAAGGGGCATTCCGCCGGCGGCGTAGGCCACATTGATCCGGTTCTGGCCGTAGCCGGGGATTTTGACATAGGTATCCCGGAGGAAGGAAGTCATGGTCAGTTTCTTTTCGGATTTGTGGAAGGTACACAGGATCATGGAATCCGAACGCGCCCGGGTCTCGTCCTCCCGGCGGTCCTGACCGATGAGCAGAATGTTGATGATGTCGCTGTCCCTGCCGATGTCGGCGTCATAGTCCGGGAAGGTGACGTCCTCGGGGTCCATGGTGGGGGCGGTGTTGATCTCCTCCGGCTGGGTGGCGAGATAGGCGTCCAGCTCCTCCGGGGAAAGGGTCGGGGCGGTGCCGGAATCCACATAGTGGATGCGCCCCAGCAGGTGCTGTAAGTAGACCGTTCCCACAAGCATCACGATCAGGATCAGCCCCAGCACAAAGCACAGCAGTACGAGCCTGCCGCGGCGGTTAGGGGGAGAGGTTTGCTTTTTCATGACAGCGCCTCCAAGTCAGTTGGTATCATTAGGGTATGTCCATTTTTCCGATTCATTCCTCATAGTTTCCGGCGTCCTGATTCAGCCGCAGAGCGTCTGCCAGACGGGAAATGAAGGCGGCGTTGGACGGGCGGGGAATGACGCCGTCGGAGCCGACGCGGAAATACCGCTGCCAGACACGGTCGTCCCGCTGCTTCCATGCGGTATCGATGGCGCTTCGGATGGAGCGCTCCACGTGGGTGCCCTTGCAGCCGAAGACCGCGCCCACCGCCGGATACAGCACCTTTGTAATGGGCTGGTCGGGGTCCTTCATCATCCTCGGAATGGCTTCCCGGAGGTATGCGTAGCCCCGGAGTTTGGAAGGAATGTTCAGGGAAAGCAACAGATTGGTCACCTGCGTCTGAGGGTCGGGCGGCGTTACCAGCGGCGCGCGGATATGGCGGCTCAGGTCGCCGATTCTGGCCGCGGTAGCGGGGATATCGCAGGGCTTTCGCATCATGTAGCCCACGCTCAGCTCGCCAAGGGCGCCCAGAATATAATCGTTATAAAAGCGGGAGGTCACCAGCACCATGGGACACAGTCCGGCACTGGCGGCGGATTGCAGCAGACTGATGCCGTCCAGCTCGGGAAGCATCAGATCAAGCACCAGAACGTCAGGGACAAAGGAACGCAGAAGCGACAGTGCCTCTTTCCCGTCGCCGCAGCACCGGACATGGTATGCCCCCTGCAGCTCGGCGGCAAGCGCCCGCCGGAATTCCTCGTTTCCATCCGCAATCAACAGCTTCATTGCGTCCATATGTCTCCCACCTTCCGATGGATATAGAATATCACAGCTGCACTCAATTTTCAATTCACTTCCTTTCGCCAATTTTCGACAATTTGGGGACAGAAAAGAAGCGCCGTGCATAAAATGGTCAGGAGGTGCTTAGATTATGAGAATTCCATCCACGAATCCGCAGGCGATCGCCTGCGTCCGGGGCGGCATGGGTGCGCCGAAGCTCAAGGGGACGGTGCGGTTTTACGCCATACCCGGCGGCACGCTGGTGACGGCGGAGGTCAGTGGGCTTCCGGAAAACGACACCGGCTTTTTCGCCGTTCACATCCACGAGGGCAGCGGTTGCGGCGGCACGGACTTTTCGGATACCGGAGGACATTATAACCCGGACGCCCGGGAGCATCCCCGTCACGCGGGAGACTTGCCGCCGCTGCTCAGCATGGCCGGGCGGGCGTTCCTCGCGGTGGAGACGGGCAGATTCACGCCCTGCGAGGTGGTTGGGCGGACGGTGGTCATTCACGGAAGCGCGGACGATTTTCACACCCAACCGGCGGGAAACGCGGGCAAAAAAATCGCCTGCGGCGTGATACGGCGGGTGTAATGAGGGGATTTTTCGGAAAATAAGGAAGATTATGACGAAAAACTTCCCTTCGGCCGCTTTTTGTGGTTGTAAAATTCAAGGCAATGTTGTATAATGCTAAAAGTTGCGGAAAAATTTCGTTCTGTGCTCCGGCGTAAGGGAATCAGAGATTCCCCGGGTCCGGCCGGGGCAGGATCACCTGTGGGGGAACTGACATACATGCTGAATAGTAAGAAAATCACGGAATATCTGACGCCCGGCCATCATGTGCATCTTGTGGGGATCGGCGGCGTATCCATGCGGCCGCTGGGTCTGGTGCTGAAGGGCATGGGCATGGAGGTCACTGGTTCGGATATGAACGCATCCGTGTCCACGGATGAGCTGATCGAACAGGGCATTCCCGTCGCCATCGGACACCGGGCGGAGAATATTGAGGGCGCGGACTGCATCATCCGCACTGCCGCCGCCCACAATGACAACCCGGAGATCGCTGCCGCCCGTGCTGCAGGAATCCCCGTGTTTGAGCGGGCGCAGGCATGGGGCGAGATCATGAAGTCCTACCATAACGCCATCTGCGTCTCCGGCACACACGGAAAGACCACCACCACGTCCATGGTGACCCATATCCTCATGGAAGCGGATATGGACCCCACGGTCATGATCGGCGGCTACCTGCCCCTGCTGCACGCGGGACACCGGGTCGGCCACGGGGACACCATCGTGCTGGAAAGCTGCGAATACTGTGATTCCTTCCTGAATTTCTTCCCCACGCTGGCGATCGTGCTGAACGTGGAGGCGGATCATCTGGATTATTTCAAAGATCTGGCGGACATCCAGAAATCCTTCCACAAGTTTGCGTCTCTGGCCACCTTCGGCGTGGTCGCCAACGGCGACGACCCCCATACGGTGCAGGCCATGGAGGGCATCGACTATGTTTCCTTCGGCCTTGGGGAAGGAAACCGCATTCACGCGGCCAATATGCACCCCGACTGGCGGCACTTTGACGTGATCTGCGACGGGAAATACTACTGCCATCTGGACATGGGCGTTCTGGGCAGGCACAATGCCATGAACGCTCTGGCGGCGTCGGCTGCCGCGTGGATGATGGGCATTCCCGGAGAGACGGTCTCCAAGGGCATCCAGTCCTTCCACGGCGCGGGACGGCGCATGGAGTTCAAGGGCAAGTTCAACGGCGCGGATGTTTACGATGATTACGCCCACCATCCCGACGAGTTGCGTGCGACCCTGGAAGCCGTGCGCTCCATGGGCTACAAGCGGGTGGTGCTGGCCTTCCAGCCCCACACCTATTCCCGCACAAAGGCGCTGTTCGACGACTTCGTCCGGGAACTGAAAAAGTCCGACGTGGTGGTTCTGGCGGAGATCTACGCCGCCCGGGAACGGAACACCATCGGCATTTCCTCCGCTCAGCTGGCGGAGCAGATCCCCGGTGCGGTGTACTGCGAGACCCTGCCCGACGTTACCGCCTATCTGCGGGAGAACGTCCGGGAGGGGGACATTGTGGTCACCATGGGCGCGGGCGACATTTTCCGTGCCGGTGAAGCGCTGATCAGCGGTGAGCAATAAAAAAACGTGCCGGGAAACCGGCACGTCAGAGGTTTAGGCGTTTTCTTCATCCAGAACCAGATGGTCAACGCCGGACAGCTCAAATTCCGACATGTACCGATCCATCCGTGTGACGATCTCATCGTAATTGTCGTCGGTGATCTCCGGATAGTCCATGTCCCGGCGGGAAAGTTCCTCCGCCAGTATTTCGTAAAAAACGTTGTCCTCATAGCAGGCGATGGCCTCGTGAATCCCGCCCTCCTGATAGGCGCGGGAGGGAACGACGGTTCCGTTCCAATGCTCGGACAGGGCGGGGGACAGGGCAAACAGTTTGCTCTCCAGATTGTCATAGTCGGCGAAGCGGTCTTCGCCCCGGGTGGAGTTCAGCACCCAGTTTCCGATGTACACCAGATCCAGCAGCCGGCGGAATTCTTTCGGTGTCAGATTGATCTGCATACATACCCTCCTTTCAAAAAGCGCGTGGAGCACACTCACGGGAAAGCGCGGGGTATCAGCCGCCGCGCCGCTCTTATATTCTCTCTATTATAGCACCAAAGTTTCGGATTTCCAGATGAAAATTGTAAAAAATATATTTATAGCAGCATTGCGCAGCTGCATCCGCTTTTCTGGCGAAAAAGCAGCGGATATTCATACTATTTCTCGATAAAATGGTTAACACCATTTTATCCTGCGAATATTTCGCAGTCCGCCGACGGCGGCGAGAAATGTATGGACTTTCGTTTTTAGCGGCTACGCCGCAGACCGCTGAAACAGCGGCCTGATAAAATGGTTTATAACCATTTTATCAAAAACTAGTATCAGGTAGAATGAGGCGATGACGTGAAAAAACTCAGTGTTTGTATTCTCTTCGGCGGGATGAGCCCGGAGCATGAGGTTTCCCTGCGCTCGGCGGAGTCTGTGCTGAATCACATTGACGAAAGCAAGTATAATCTGTTCCCCGTGGGCATCACGAAGGAGGGGGACTGGATACTCTACGGCGGCAAAGACTATTCCAAGCTGGTCACCGGTGAATGGAGAAGCTGCCCCGAAAACCGCCGGGCGACCATTTCTCCCGTCCGGGGGCAGGGGCTTCTGAGCTTCGAGGGCGACTGCGTGGTGCGGGAGCGCATCGACGTGGTATTCCCGGTGCTTCACGGGGAGAACGGGGAGGACGGCGCCATGCAGGGACTGCTGCAAATGGCGGGCATCCCCTATGTCGGCCCTCACATTGCCGCGTCTGCCGTGGCCATGGATAAGAGCCTGACCAAGCTGGTGGCAGATCAGGCGGGCGTCCCCCAGGCGGCCTGGCAGCTGGTTCGGGCGGGCGAGCTGGAAAACCATATGGAGAACACGCTGGATTTGCTGGAAAACCGCTTCCGCTATCCCATGTTCGTCAAGCCCGCCGGTACCGGCTCCTCTGTGGGCGTTTCCAAGGTCGGCGACCGGGACGCTCTGCGCAGCGGCCTTCGCTATGCCGGAAAGTACGATAAGAAAATTCTGGTAGAGGAATTCATCAACGGCAAGGAGATCGAGGTGGCCGTCATGGGCAACGATAATCCCATGGTCTCCGTCTGCGGCGAGATCGACTCCGGCGCGGAATTCTATGACTACGACCCAAAATATATCTCCGACTGCGCACACCTGTACATCCCGGCCCGCATTTCCGAGCAGACCGCCGAGCAGGTGCGCGAGCTTGCCGTCCGCGTCTACAAGGCCATGGGCTGCCGCGGCCTGTCCCGTGTCGACTTCTTTGTAAAATCCGACGGTGAAGTCGTCTTCAACGAGATCAACACCATCCCCGGCTTCACGTCCATCTCCATGTACCCCAAGCTTTTCGAGGCCAGCGGCATCCCCTACAGCGAGCTCATCGACGATCTGATCGCGCTCGCGCTGGAGGCGTGATGGTACAGGCAGCCAAAATTTCCATCACCGGCACGCAGCGCATGGAGGGCGTCGAGCCTGAGACGCTCGGCCTCGTGACCGAGGGCTCGTACTGCTATGAGCCGGGGCTCGCCATCGTCTCCTACGTCGAGTCGGAGATGACCGGGCTTGAGGGCGTCGTGACCTCCTTCACCGTCGAAGACGGCAGGACCGTTACGCTCCGCCGCACCGGCAAGCTCAACGCTGAGATGCGCTTTGTCCGCGGGCAGACGCATGATTCGCTGTACGATATGGGCTTCGGCGTCATGATGATCAGCGTCGTGACGGAGGATATGACCATTCTGCTCAACGAGCACGGCGGCGTGCTCGACCTGGAATACCGCGTCGAGGTGGAGCACGCGCTGTGCAGCCGCAACCATTACCACATTGAAATTCAGACGATCTGACAGTCTGACAAGGAGGAGTTCTGCATGAAGCAGCCGCATATCTGTTTGGATGAGACCCTGGGCGTCCGCTATGCCATCCTGCCCGGCGACCCGGCCCGGCTCGACCGCATCGCGCAGCAGCTGGAGGGCGTGCGCGAGCTTGCCTACAATGAAAATCTGCACGAAGAAGAACAACATCTGATCCAGCAAATTGCCGAGCAAACAGAGAGAGGAAAAATCGACTGGGAACTAACAGAGTACAATCCGCTGTCCTTTCTGAATGAGGACAAGATAGACAAGAACCCAGCAGTAATCTGTCAGTCCTTCTCCTTTGAGGCGATCATCGGCGGCTCCCGTTACGAGCTTGATGTCATGGAGAATATTGATGTGCCGTCCGGTATGGGAGACTACACCATAACCTTGACGCGGGATGAAACCGAAAATTATCTTAAAATTGAGGATGCGCTTTCCTTTGACTGTGACCGCTATGAATGCACACCGGAGGAAGTCGCAGAGCGATTTGCGGACAGCCCCATTGTCCGTCTCTGCAACGCCATCATTCCTGCCACGCTTGGGCAGGAGGATTTAGAAGAGGTCTTCACATGGGCAAGGTTTTTCAACGAGACTGGCATTTCTGCAAAGCTGATGAATCATCCGCTGACCAAGCTCTGTGAAAAGCTGTTCGACGAACACCGTCTGATGGACTTCCATCGCTGCGTCTTGGATGTGGGCTATCGAAAGCTGCTCCTAAATGAACTGGCTCATAACTAAGACACGGAAAAACGCCCCCGACACTGTGCCAGACGCACAGTGCCGGGGGCGTTCCCGTTTCCAGCGATTTATTTTTCTCTCGGCAAGGGACTGTTCATAAGGTGACACTTTCCGTTTTACGAAGCCGTGAAAATTCGATGTGTTCCGTGGAGATGTTCACTGGGCAGCATACGCCGTACACGTTTCCAATAATCACCGAGTAGTGCAATGTGTATTCACTATCGGGAAATACTTCACGGTTTTCGCAACGCTTGATTCAGGAGTGGGATTTTTGCCTTATTCCCGCGTGACATCAAGGGAAACCGGATTGATAACGATGATAGATTTGCCCTTTTTGTGGGCATATCTCACGGTGTTCCCGGTACCGCTGGGGCATCCATTCCATACTGCGAGAATATAATCGGCGTGATCGACCATGTACCGATTTCTCTTGTCCATGCAGTCCGACGTGTACTCCCGTTGCAGCATGGTCTCCTTGTCACACTTTGCCGCGATATTATAATACCGTTCCCGTGAAGCCACAGACCATTTGATCGCTTGTGTCTCACAAGGGATTGCACTTTCCAGAGTAATGTGAGGGTATTTTGATTTCAAATCGAGTACAATTTCCGCAGCGTACATATCGACGCCAAGAGCCATGCCGGTAATAAAATGCGTGACGCCCTCGTTCTCGATGAGTGCTACAATCTGATCCCGCATAACAGATTTCAAAGAAGTACAACGCTTATCGGATTCATCAAAGCCGAACGGAAGACTCTGCGGTCTATGACCGGTAAACGCACAAGTCTTGCCTTGAACGGATTGCTTTTCAGCTTTTTGAGCAGACTTTCTAAACTCAATAATGCGCGACATGACACCCCTTCTTTCACTCTTTTGGTAGGTAACTCCATTCTATCACCCTCATCACGGACAGTCAACGCATTGTCGTTAGTAAAATCAACGACGGCGTACCGTGGATAATGACACCGCCGTTAGGTACACTAAATGCAAAGGTGGTGAGGCTATGCGAGAGAAGAAGGACATCAATATTGAAATCGGCGGCAATATTCAAGTGGCAAGAGAACAGGCGGGCTATACGCAGGACACGCTCTCAGAAATGCTTGGCATGACGCCGAATCACCTGAGTGCTATTGAGCGTGGTGCTTCCGGTATTTCTCTTGAAGCCTTGCAGCGTCTTTGCCGTTTGCTGGGCGTCAGTGCGGACCGAATTATCTTTGGGACCGATGAGCCAGAAGCGGAAGCCCTTGCGCTTGCCAGACGTATTTCGGATATAAAGCCGGAATACCGGCAACAGGTTCAAGAGCTGCTGTCCGCTATTTTGAATATGTCATAAAAAAAGAGCCTCTGCCGACACCCAAAACGGGCATCGACAGAGGCTCTTGGTTCGTTTTCCGGGCATTCAAACAAGTGCCGAA